>Ga0184624_10000304_pt1 | contig 12132 bp, 8 predicted proteins | sample PLM3_5_b1_FD_133157 | JGI IMG/M metagenome (GOLD analysis project Ga0184624, IMG submission 133157) | Groundwater sediment microbial communities from an aquifer in East River, Colorado, USA - PLM3_5_b1 | ecosystem: Environmental > Terrestrial > Soil > Riparian zone | place: USA: East River...
GCTGATCGCGTTCGAGCAACGGCACGTTGTGCACCACATCGCCGAGCTTCGGCGTCCAGCGGGCGCGGGCGCGTCCGATGCTTCGGTCGCGGAGCCGGCGGCCATGCCAGAATCCGCAATCGCAGCCTGAAGCCCGGTCCTGGTTACGGCCAGGTCAGCCAGCAGGAAGGCGGCCCGATTGCGCGACGATGACAGGCGGGCGATCAGCTCTTGAAGCCTTGGGCGGCCGCGATGCGTTCCTTGATCGGGGGGTGACTGTAGAAGAGCCACTGCACCATCTTCGACGGCTGGTCCTCGGCCAGATTCTGGGCGCCGAGGCGGCGCATCGCGGAGATGAACGCCGACGGGTTGCGCGTGAGATGGAGGGCGTAGCGATCGGCGCTCCTCTCGAAGCGGCGCGACATGGCATGGGCGATCGGCACCATCGCCAGGGACACGCCGCCCGCGGCGAGCAGCAGCAGCGGCAGGCCCGCGGGATCGGCGACGCCGCGCAGGCCAAGGGGACTCACCAGCACACTCAACAACCGCGACGCCAGATAGAACCCCGCCAGGATCAGCACGCTCTCGAACACGACACCCTTCCAGATGTCGCCGTGCACGTGATGCGCGAGCTCGTGGGCAAGGACGACCTCGATTTCCTCGTCGCTGTACTCGGCGAGCATCGTATCCGACACCAGGATCCGGCGCGTGTTTCCCACGCCGGCCAGCGCGGCATTCGCTTTCTTCGTCTTGTTCGCGAGTCCCCACTCGTACGCTCCGAGCACCTGCGCGCCGGCGCGCTCGGCCAGGGCGATCAGCCGCAGCCGGAGGCCGTCTCGCGCGAGCGGCTTCACCGTGTAGAACAGCGGCAGGAGGAGCACCGGCGCCAGGTTGGTCAGGCCCACGATCAACACAGCGAACGCGAAGCCTGCCGCGAGCCACCAGCGATCCGGCGATAAGCGAATCAGCCAGTAGACGAGGGCAGCAGCGGGTCCGGCCAGCAGCAGGCCGATGCCGAACGACTTCGCCTGGTCGCGCAGCCACGCGCCCAGCGTTTCATTGGAGAGGTCGTAGCGGCGCTCGAGGATGTAACCGCTGTAGAACGCCAGCGGCAGGCTGCCGAGCTCGTTGAGCATCGAGAGGAGCGCGACGTAGGCGAGGATGACCGCGCCGGGCTGCCAGGAAGGCGGAAGGGCGCCAGCGGCGGTCTCCGCCGTGTTCCGCAACCAGAGGCTCGCCCCGGTCGCGAGCACGCCGGCCAACAGCAACCCGGCCCAGAGGAGGCCGATGACGCCCGCCTGCCGTTTCAGCCGGTGGTAACGGCTCGCCCGGTCTTCATTCACCGTCTAGTTTTCAGGGTCTTGACGGTCTTGACTTCCGCGTCGTCGGCGTCGGTGCTGGTCTCGTCTCCCGCCGCCTTCGAGCGGAGCCGGACGCCGCCGTTGGTGGTGTGCAGCTCGATGGGGGTGCCGCCGCCGTTCAACTTGCCTTCGAGGCGGCGGCGCGACTGCTCCGAGATCTCGAGCTTCACGCCCGTGACGCTGATGCCACCGTTAGTGCAGGACGCAGTGATATCGGCCTTCGCCGACTCGGGCACGGTGAGCGAGACACCGCCGTTCGTGGTGCGCAGCGCGATCCGGTCCGATCCGACCGACGCGAGCTCGATGTTGACGCGGCCGTTGGTCGCCGCGGCGTCGACGCCGCCACTGAGGCCCTTACCAGTGACGCCGCCGTTGGTGGTATGGGCCCGGACCTTGCCGCTGATGTCGGTGACCGTCACCAGCCCGTTGGTATTGGACGCGTCGATGACCGCGTTCTTCGGCGCGCGGACGTGGTAGCGCACCTCGAACGACGCCCCGAACATGATGCCGCTCATGCGCGCCGTTTCCACCGACACGCGATCGGCGCTGATGTCTTCCTTGATTTCGATGCGCGGCAGCAGTTCCTGCGCGGCGGTATCGGTCACTCCCCTGGCGATCCGCTCGGCGCGGATTTCCACCGTGTTGCCGTCGGTGCCCTCGATCTCGACCTTGCCGTTGGTGTTGCCGATACGGACCTGGCCACCGGCTGTCAGGGGATAGGTGTGGGTCCATTCGTCGGTGGCCCGGCCGGCGAGGTTGCCCAGGTGCACGTCGCACGCCGAGAGGACGAGGGCCAGCGGGGCGGCGGCGAGAACGCGGAGCACACGTGAGTCCATTGAGGGCCTCCTCATCCTTACATACGGGAGGGCGGCAAGCTCAGTTCAATTGGACCGAAATCAGCTTGGACACGCCCGGCTCCTCCATTGTCACCCCATAGAGCCGGTCGGCGATCTCCATTGTTTTCCGATTGTGCGTGATGACGATGAACTGGGTGTGCTGCTGCATGCCGCGCAGCATCTCGACGAACCGGCCGATGTTGGCATCGTCGAGCGGAGCGTCGATTTCGTCGAGCAGGCAGAACGGGCTCGGCTTGAAGCGGAACATGCCGAACATCAAGGCGATCGCCGTGAGCGCCTTCTCGCCACCCGACAGGAGCTGCACGCTCTGCAGGCGCTTGCCCGGCGGCTGGGCGATGATCTCGATGCCGCTCTCGAGCGGATCGTTCTCGTCGAGCAGCGTGAGCCCGGCGCGCCCGCCCCCGAACAGTGTGCTGAACGTCTCCTGGAAGTTCCGGTTGATGGCCGCGAACGCCTCGCTGAAGCGTTGGCGGGTCGTCTCGTCGATCCGCTTGATCGCCTCAGTGGTCTGCGCGATCGATTCGACCAGGTCCTTCCGCTGAGTGGTCAGGAAGGTGTGCCGCGACTCGAGCTCGTCGAACTGCTCGATGGCCATCATGTTGACCGGACCGAGGCGTTCGATCTTGGCGCGCAGGGCGGTGATGGCTTCCTCGGCGGATAGCGCGCGCTGCTCGGCGGCCACGACCGCCGCCGCGGGAAGGGTGAGATCGGACTCGGGACGCGCCTCGTCCTCGTCGGGCTCCTCGCTGCAGATGACAGCCGCGTCGGGGACGGCCTTGCCATCGCGCTCGAGTCCCTCGACCTCGACGACCACCTCGTCGATCGTGGCGTTGACGGCGTCCTCGCAGGTGTGCCGGAGATGCGAGAGATCGGCTTCCGCGGTCGCGCGCGCGACGTCGAGCTCCGACACCACGGCGCGAACGCCGTCGAGCACCACGCGCGCGTCCCTGATCGCCGCCTCGTGGGCGTCGCTCCGGGCGCGCATCGCGGCAACTTCCTCGTCGAGCCGCATCATCGTCTGACGCAGCGCGTCGAGCTCGCGGACGTCGAGATCGAGCTGCACTTCGCCGGCGGCGATCGCCGCCCGAAGCTCGTCGGCGCGGCCGCGCGATTCGGCGAGCTCGACGCCGAGCGCGGCGGCGCGCTGTTCGAGCTCGGCGGCGGCTTCTTCGAGGCGCTGAACCTCGAGCGTCAGCGCGCCCGCGCGCTCGACGAGCGCGGCGTGCGCGGCGCCGGCTTCCGCCGCACGACGGCTCAAGTCTTCGGCCGCTTCACGCGCCTCGAACAGGAGGCGCTGCGCCACGGTCAGACGCTCGTCGGCGAGCCGCTGGTCGTTGTCCAGTCTGGTGATCGAGGCGCGGGCCTCCTCCTGCCGGCGATCGAGGGTGTGACGCTCCTCTTCGGCCTGATAGCGCTCGCGGGCGAGCTGCTCCGCTTTCTGCGCGAGCCGTGCCTGTTCGTCACTCGCGTGCTGCAGCTGTGCGTCGTGGCCGACGACGGCTTTTTCCTGGCGGTGGTGCTCCGCATTCAGCGCAGCGATCGCGCTCGATGCGTGCGCGATGACGGTTTCGATCTCCGCGGTGTCCTGGGCGAGGCGAGCCAGCGCGTCGCGCTCGGACGCGATGCGATCGCGCAGCACCTTGATCTCGCGTTTCGTTTCGAGAATGCCGCGGGCCTCGGCGCGATCGCCGCCCGACACGAGATGGGGACCGCGAAAGAGGTCACCCTCCATCGTCGCCACTGGCCACGGCGTCAGCGCGCTGGCCTCGGCCGCACGCGCGTAGGACGGCGCGATCCAGGCGTCGCCGATCGCCGCGCGAATTGCACCGGCGAAGGGACCGTTGATCCGTACGACGGACGAAAGCGCGTGAATATCAGGAGGGATTGTGTCGCCCTGGCCGAAGCCGGACGCCATGGAGTTCCGGATGTGGGGTTCGGCTTCAGCCGGACCGACATACGACGGACCCGCGGGCGCGACCACCGCCGACGTCACGAGGAAACCGCAGCGGCCTGCTGACGCCTCCCGCACGAGCTGAAATCCGGCCGCCGCATGCTCGGGACGCTCCACGACCACGTGCTGCAACAGATCGCCGAGGCACGCCTCGACCGCCCGTTCGTAGCCGGCGTCCACCTCGAGGTAGTCGGCAATCGCGCCGCGCTGGCTGACGGTGCCGTTGGCCTGCACGAGCACGGTGCGGGCGGCGTCGCCGTAGCCGGCGCGCGCGGCGTCCAATTCCTCGAGCGACTTCAGGCGCGCCTCGAGTCCCGCCAGATCGTGCTCGCGTGACCGGACGGAGCGGGCGCGCCACTCGTGTTCGATTCGCGCGCTCGCCAGCTCCGACTCGCGGGCGGCGCGCGCGATCCGCACCGCCTCGATGGCCTCGTGCGCGCGGCGCAGCGATTCGACGGCCGCAGCGCGGTCGGCAGCCGCGCGATCCGATTCGATCCGGATGTCGTCGGCCTCGACGTCGAGCTTGGACAGAGTTTCGCCCACCCGATCGCGGGCGGCGGCCGCATGCTCCAACGCGTGGCGGAGCGCCGTGGCCGAATTGATCGCCGAGAACACCTCGCTGCGCGCCGCCTCGACATCCGCCTCGAGCCCTTCGATCTCGCGATGCGCCGTGTCGTAGGCGCCAGACTCGGCGGCCAGCGCCGCCGCCGCTTGGTCGCGCTCAGAGACCGCGTCGATGGCTGCCGTTCGCCGTTCGGCGAGCAGCATGCGGGCCGGCTCGCGGCGCGCTTCGAGCACGCCGAGTTCGGCCGACACCGTGGTCGTCCGCGCCTGAAGCGCCTGCACCTGCTCACGGTCGAACGCAATCTGCTGCTGGCGGCGGTTGATGCCGAGCTCCTGCGCGTGCGCCATCTCGCGGGATTCAGTGGCGCGCGCTTCAGCCTCGGCCAGCTCGATCCGCACGCGCCCCAGATCCGACTCGACCTCGGCGACGCGGCCCGCCGCCACCGACTCGCGTTCGCGGGCGTCGCCGAGACGGGCGCGCGTCGACTCGATCGTCTCCGCCAGCTGCCGGTACTTGCGGGCGAACAGCACCTTGTCCCAGCGCCGCAGCTCGTCGCGCAGCTTCTGGTAGCGCCGCGCTTTGGCCGCCTGGCGCTTCAACGTCCCGCGCTGTTTCTCTACCTCGAAGACGATGTCGTCGATCCGCGTCAGGTTCTGATGCGCCGCCTCGAGCTTGAGCTCCGCGGCGCGCCGGCGCGCCTTATATTTCGTGATGCCGGCGGCTTCCTCGATCAGCTGCCGGCGGTCGGTCGGACGCGAGCTGAGAATCAGCCCGATCTTCCCCTGCTCGATGATCGCGTAGGCCTTGGCGCCGAGCCCGGTGTCCATCAGCAGGTCGTGCACGTCGCGCAGGCGGCAGACCTGCCCGTCAATCAGGTACTCGCTCTCGCCCGAACGATACAGACGGCGCGTCACCTCGATTTCGCGCGCCACCGAGCGAATCACTTCTTCAACCGCGGAGCTCGCGGCGACCGCCGAGAAAACCGGCGGGTTCTCCCCCGCGATCTCCGCGTTCTCAGCGCTCAGATGTACGTGGTGGCCATTGCCGTTGTGGCCGTTGCCGTTCGCGTGGCCGTTGCCGTTTGCCGCTTCCAGCTCCGGAAAGGCAGGCCCGCTGACCGATTTGAGAAAGCCGCTGAACTTGAGACGCACTTCAGCGGCCGCTGTCGGCTTGCGCGCGTCGCTTCCGCTGAAGATGACGTCTTCCATCCGATCGCCGCGGAGGCTCTTCGCGCTCTGCTCGCCCATTACCCACGTGATGGCGTCGGCGACATTGCTCTTGCCGCAGCCGTTGGGGCCGACGATGGCGGTCACGCCCTTGTCGAACGCAAGCTCAGACCGGTCGGAAAATGATTTGAACCCGTTGATCTCGAGACGCTCAAGGCGCATGGGTCACCCAATGCGGATCGCAGATTGCGGATCTCGGATTGCGATCGATCAATCCGAGATTCCGAGATCCGCGATCGGCAATCCGAAATGCGAGAAGTCTGAGTGGTGGTTGCTGGGAGCGACCAGGCAAATACGACCGTTTTGCGGCCCACTTTCGTTTCCCGTTCGAAGGAAACGGCCCCGGGGCCGAAAGCGGTCGTCAGTGTAACAAGGCCTACCTGTAGGGGCAAGCGCAAACACGACCCTATCCATTGTGGTCGCTTGCCCGAAGCAGGCGCGCCGAAGCGCCAAGGCTCGAAGGCGGCCTAATGCGCCTTGGTCTTCGAACCTTTGCTCAGTTCGGTCAGCTTCTGCGCCTCGGCGAACATCGTCAATCCCGCCTGTGCCTGCGGGTCCACACCGATGAGGTGACGCCGCGCATCGGCGACACCGAACACCGCGTTGTCGATGTCGAACCGGAGCATCGCCTTGATGAAGTCCAGATCCTTCGCGAAGCCTTCCTCGTCGATCTTGATCTTGTCGGTCTTGAGCTGCTCCCGGAAGTCGGCCATCATCGCGTCGTCAACGACGAAGTTGGGCTTCACGGTCTTCCGCCCGGTGCCGCGCATCGACACGCGCGCATCGCCTTCCGCCGCATATTTCTGGGCGTAGTTCGGAAACACCGACCGGGCGTAGAGCATGCGGCCGAAGCGGCCGGGATTGAAGCCTTCGATCGGTCCGGCGACGCGTTTGTCCGGCTCGATGCCGCCGCCGCTGTAGACCGGCCGGCCGGCATCGGTGTGCTTCAGATCGGACGGATTGTGCGGTTTGTTGGCGTCCTGGTCGCGCAGCGAGTAGCTCAGATACTCGTCGAAGCTCGCGTCCCACGGACGCTGAATGAGACGCCCGCTCGGCGTGTAGTAATGCGCGGTGGTCAGCGCGAGGCCGGCGTTGCCGCTGATGCGATAGACCGACTGAACGAGGGCCTTGCCGAAGGTCGTCTCGCCGACGATGTAGGCGCGATCGTGATCCTGCAGCGCGCCCGTGACGATCTCCGACGCGCTGGCGCTGTTCCGGTTGGCGAGGGCGACGATTGGCATCTCGGTGAACTCGCCGTCGTCGGTCGCGCGGTAATCGGAATCCGAATTGGGCACGCGGCCGCGCGTGTAGACGATCATCCGGCCCTTCGGCAGGAACTCGTTCGCCACCTTGATCGCCTGGTCGAGCGGCCCACCGGGATTGCCGCGGATGTCGAACAGCAGACGCTTCATGCCCTTGGACGAGAGCTGGCGCAGCGCGTTCTTGACGTCCCGATCGGTGTTCTCGCCGAAGTCCTGCATGCGGATGTAGCCGGTCGTGTCGTCGATCATGAAAAAGGCCGGGACGGTCGGAATAATGACCTCGTCGCGCGTCACGACGAGACGAATCAGCTCGTCGTAGCCGCGACGCTTGAGGCCGATGTCCACCGTCGTGCCCTTCGGGCCGCGCAGCTTTCGCATCGCCTGCTCGGTGGTCCACCCTTTGGCGTCCTCACCGGCAATCCACGCGATGACGTCGCCGCGGCGAACGCCCTTTTTGTACGCGGGCGATCCCTCGAAGACGCCCATCGCCACGACGTCGCCGTCGGGGGTGTTCTGGATGGTGATGCCGAGGCCGTAGTAATGCCCTTCCTGGCGTTCGCGCATCTGCGCGTATTCCTTCGGGCTGAAAAAGCTCGAATGCGGATCGAGCGTGCCGAGCATCCCGCGCACGGCGCCGTAGACCAGGTTCTCGGAATCGACCTTGTCGATGTAGTTGTCCTGAATGGCGCGGAGCGCCACGCTGAACGCCTGGTAGTGCTCGGGAATCTTGTCCTCGGTCGCGAGCGCGTTGCGGCCGAACAGGCCGCCGACGAGCGCCGAGACGAGGATCGCAAAGACCACGGCTGGAAGAGCGCGGTAACGTCGCATAGATCGGATCGTAGCAGATAACTTCCTTATGAGCAACGACTTCTGGGCATCGATCGGTGCAGAATACCTTGACCCGCCCGGTCGGCGGTTCCTATAATGGCGGTGAGCGGCCCCGCCTTCGTCAGTGAAAGTAGGAGACCTATGTTTGGTTCCATTGGAATGCCCGAGCTGATCATCATTTTCGTGATCGCGTTGATCATTTTCGGGCCCCGGAAACTGCCGGAACTGGGCCGTTCCCTCGGCAAGAGCCTGGCTGAATTCAAGCGCGCCTCGAACGAGCTGAAGAGCACTCTGGAAGAGGAAATCCGGCTCGAGGAACAGCGGACGTCCATCGAGGAAACGAAAGCGAAGGCTGCCGCTGCGGCCGCGGCCGCAGCCGCGACGACCGAGTCTGCCCCGCCGCCGGTCCAAGAGCCGGTTCCGGCGCGAACGGCCGACCACAGCGCATAAGCCCATCTGTCATGGCCCTGGTGCCCTTCCCAGGCCCCCAGTCGGGGGCCCACGCGCTTGCTACGAACGACGAGGACGAAGACCCCTTAGCGCCGGGGGCCAAGATGTCGTTTCTGGAGCATCTCGACGAGCTCCGGAAACGGATCGTCCGTTCGTGCCTGGCGGTGGCGTTCGGGATTCTCGCGACGTTCTACTGGATCCAGCCGATCTTCAATTTCATTCTCGCGCCGACGCGCCGGGCGCTGCCACCCGGCGTCAAGCTGATTTACACGCAGCCGGGCGAAGCGTTCTCGCTCTACATCACCGTCGCCTTGATCGCAGGCGCCGTCGTCGCCGCGCCGTTCATCATGTATCAGGTCTGGATGTTCATCGCGCCCGGCCTGTACTCGAACGAAAAGCGGATGGCGTATCCGTTCGTGTTCTTCACGACCGTCGGATTCATCGCCGGCGCCTCGTTCAACCACTACGTGTCGTTCCCGTTCATGATGGCGTTCTTCGCCAGCTTCAACACGCCGGATCTGGCGTTCATGCCGAAGCTCGAAGACGTATTCGGCCTCTACACGAAGATGCTGCTCGGCATGGGCATCGTGTTCCAGATGCCGACCGTCGTGTTCTTCCTCGCGAAACTGCGGCTGGTGTCGGCGCGGTTCCTGCTCAAGCAGTTCAAGTACGCGCTGCTGATCATCTTCATCGCGGCAGCGGTCATCACACCGACCGGCGACATGATGACGCAGGCGATCTTCGCGGCGCCGATGCTGGCGCTGTATTGTCTGAGCATCGTCATCGCGTGGGTGGTCGGACCCAAGCGCAGCGCCGAAGACGACACTGATTCGTAATTCCTGATTCCGCAGTGGCCATCAAGGCCTCTTCCTCCAGACAGATTGACGCGCTCGTCACGGACCTCGCGTCGGTGGATGCCGTCAAGCGCGAGGCGGCGATCGCGCGGCTCACTGTACTGGGGGCGCGCGCGGTCGAACGCGTCGCCACGCTGGCCGCGTCCACTGCCGCGGGCCCCGCGAGAAGCGCGGCGTTTCGGACACTCGAAGGCATCGCCGATCCTCGCGGGTTCGAACCGGCGCTTCACGCCCTCGCGGATGCGGATCAGGGCGTCGCGGTCGCCGCGATCGCCGTGGTGCGGCTGTTCGTCCGGAGCGCGCGGGCGGCGGCAGCGGTCGACCGGCTCACGGCGGTCACCCTGGACCGCCGCCGGCCCGAGCCTGTCCGTCTCGCGGCGCTGCGGGCGTTGCGGGATCTGGAGGTCGGGACGATCGCGCCGCTTCTGAAGTCGCTGTCCGCCGATCCCAGCCAAGCCATTCGCGGCGCGGCCGCCGCGCCGCCCACACAGCGGCTGACAGAGCGCGATCCGCTCGACGCGATCGCCCACGCCGCGAACGAGGGACTGCCGGAGGATCCGGACGCGATCCGCCTGGCCATCGTGCAGGCCGGCGGCATCGCGCCGCTGCCGCACCTGCTGAAGATCGTCGAACGCGTCCGCGATCGCGCGGGTTCGCCGGCCTCCGGCCGGCGCGGCGACAATTGGGCGGCGGTCCGGGCGTCGGCGCACGTCGCGCTCGCGGAGCGGGACAGCCGGCTCGGCGTCTACGACCTGAGAGAGTCGCTCGAGCGGTCGCGCGCGCCGCTGCCGGTCGAATTCCTGACTGCGCTGTCGCTCGTCGGCGATGCGTCCTGTCTCGAAGCGATCGCGCGAGCGCATGCGGACGCGCGCGACCCGTGGTGGCGGGATCACCTGGCGCGGGCGTTTCAGGCGATTGTTACACGCGAGCGATTGACGAAGCGACACGCCGCGATGAAGCGCATCGCGAAGAAGTGGCCGGGAATAGTCGGGAGTCGATAGTCGGGAGTCGGTAGTCGAGTCAGTAGTCGAAAGTCTCGTCGGTAGTCGAAGTCAGTCAGTAGTCGAGAGTCTTTGTTATTGGCGACGACGTGACTACCGACTACCGACCGGACTACGGACTACCGACTCGACTACCGACTACCGACTCCCGACTATCGACTACTCTAATAGGCCTTCGCGAACCACGCCTCCGCGACCGCCGGCCGGTCGCACCGAATGCATTTCCCCGACGGCGTCTGGCGGTTGAGCGGCATGTTCCGGATCGTCGCCTGCGTGTCGTTCTTGATCTGGGTTTCGCAGTCGGCGGCCCCGCACCACGGCGCGATGATGAATCCAGGCCGGCCGTCCATGGTCTGTTTGAAGGCTTCGTAATCGGTCACGCGCTGCGTGTGCTCGTCGCGAAACTGCACCGCACGGGTGAACAGCGTCTTCTGGATGTCGTCGAGCAGCTCGCGAAGGCGGGGGGCCAGGCCGTCCATCGGTACGCTCTGCTTCTCGCGCGTGTCACGACGGGCGATCAGCACCGCCGACTTCTCGATGTCCTTCGGGCCAATCTCGAGGCGCAGCGGCACGCCGCGAAGCTCCCATTCGGCGAACTTCCAGCCGGGACGCTCGTCGCGCTCGTCGAGGGTGACGCGGATGCCGGCGGCAACGAGGTCACGTTTGATCTCCTGCGCCTTCGGCAGCACTTTCTCGCGCCAGTCGTCGCGGCCGATCGGGACGATCACTACCTGATACGGCGCGATCCGCGGCGGCAGCACGAGCCCGCTATCGTCGCCGTGCACCATGATCGCGGCACCAATGAGGCGCGTGGTCATGCCCCACGACGTGCCCCACACGTGCTGAACGGACTTGTCCCTCGCCTGAAACGTGATGTCGAAGGCCTTCGCGAAGTTCTGTCCCAGATTGTGCGAGGTGCCCGCCTGCAGCGCGCGCCCGTCGCCCATCAGCGCTTCGATGGAGTACGTCCGCAGCGCTCCGGCAAATTTTTCGCTCTCGCTCTTGAGCCCGTCGACGACCGGCACGGCCATTTCGGTTTCGACCGTGTCCTTGTAGAGGCGCAGGATCTTCAGCGTTTCCTCTTCGGCCTCTGCTTCTGTTTCGTGCGCGGTGTGCCCCTCCTGCCACAGGAACTCCGTCGTGCGGAGGAAGGGACGCGTGACCTTCTCCCACCGCACCACGTTCGCCCACTGATTGATGAGAATCGGCAAATCGCGCCAGGATTGAACCCACTTCGCGTACATCGTGCCGATGATCGCCTCGGACGTCGGGCGCACGACGAGCTTCTCTTCGAGCTCTTCGCCGCCGGCGTGCGTGACGTACGCGACTTGCGGCGCGAACCCCTCGACGTGCTCCGCCTCTTTGGTCAGCAAGCTGTTGGGGATGAACAGCGGGAAGTAGGCGTTCACGTGACCGGTCGCCTTGATTCTCGTGTCGAGCGCCTGCTGAATCAGCTCCCAGATGGCATAGCCGTACGGCCGGATGACCATGCAGCCTTTCACCGGCGAGTAGTCGGCGAGCTCGGCACGCCGGACGACGTCGAGGTACCAGCGGGAGAAATCCTGCGAGCGAGGCGTGATTTCGGTGACGAACGATTCCTTCTCGGATTTCGGCATCGGGGTTTCTTTCAGCGCTGATCGGACACCAAGGACACAGAGGACACAAAGGGCTCATTTTACCGTTTATCTACGACGTGTACTTTCCAGTGCGCGTCGTCGCGCTTTGGACAGTCCGCGCGGAAGTGGGCGCCGCGGCTTTCTTCCCGGCGGAGCGCCGCGCGCGCGATGAGACGCGAGAC
>Ga0184624_10000307_pt1 | contig 12063 bp, 9 predicted proteins | sample PLM3_5_b1_FD_133157 | JGI IMG/M metagenome (GOLD analysis project Ga0184624, IMG submission 133157) | Groundwater sediment microbial communities from an aquifer in East River, Colorado, USA - PLM3_5_b1 | ecosystem: Environmental > Terrestrial > Soil > Riparian zone | place: USA: East River...
GAACGGTTGCCCACGCCGGCGATTCGCTCCGATCTCGTGCGGCTGGCGCTGCTGTACGCAGAGGGTGGCGTCTATCTCGATATCGATACGGTCACGATCCGGTCGCTGCGCGATCTGTGCGCGGAGGCGGAAGCGTTCATGGGTGAGGAGCGGATCGTGTTTCCGGCGTCGGTGAAGCGGTCGCGAAACCCGGCGTTACAGATGCTGGCCGTGGTCCGCAACGGCGTACGGGAGGTGCTCGCGTACGTGCCGGAAGGGTGGGCAGCGTTCCGCGCCATCGAACGCCTGTATCCGAGCGCCGCGAACGGCGCCGTGCTGGCGAGCGTGCCCGGCGGCCGCTTCGTCACGCGCGCGCTGGAGCGGCTCGTCGAGCTGCCGCCCCAGGTGCAAGTTCGCCCGAACGGCATCGGACCTCACCTCATGCAGGACATCGCGCCCGAGCTCACGCCGCTGCGACAACAGCTGGTAGACATGGTCCGCCGCCCGGTGAACATCCAGGGCACGCGCGACTGGCTGCAGCACTTCCGCGGCGACATCATGAACCAGCCCTACCTCACCTTGTTCGGCACCATTCAAGAACCGTGAAGCCGCTGCGGATTCTCAGCTACAACATTCTCAAAGGGGGCGTGGGGCGCGAGTCCGCACTCGCGGCGGTCATCTCTACTCACGAGCCCGACATCGTCATCCTCCAGGAAGCGTACCGTCCGGCGATCGTTCAACAGCTCGCCGCAACATGTGGATTCGACTCGTGGGCGTCGTCCGCGGGGCATTCCGTCGCCTTCCTCAGCCGGATTCCCATTGCCACACACGTCTGGCGCCGTGTCCGATGGGCAAAGCGGGCGTATCTCGAGATTGTCACTGCCGCCGACCTGCGCATCTACGGCGTGCACTTGAGCGCCATCCATAGCAATCTCACGGAGCAGCGGCGCGCATATGAGCTGCGGGCGCTGCTGCGCAGCGTCGAGCGACATCAGGAGGGGATGCACATCGTGACTGGCGATTTCAACACGCTCGCGCCGGGCGAGCGCCTGAACCTGAACAAGCTGCCCCCGCGGCTGCGCGCGCTGGCCTGGGTGACGGGCAAGTCGATCCGCTGGATCACCATTCGCATGATGCTCGAGGCCGGGTACGTCGACGGCTACCGCAAGTTCCACGGCGATGAAGGCCACACGTTCACCACGTGGGACCCGCACGTGCGGCTCGACTACGCGTTCGTGCCGGAGGCGTTCAAGGGGAACATCCAGCGCTGCGAGGTGGTGAGAGATCATCCGAAGCTCAAGGAAGCGTCGGATCACTTTCCGCTCCTGACGGAGATCGCGGTTTAGGCTGCCCAATTGACGGTGCTTCATCAGGTAAGCTGGAGAACCTTCCCATGTCACAGGAAAAGACGCATCGAGCGGGCGGGGCGATCGAGGACTATTGCCGCGCGTGCAAGACCGACCGTACTCACACCGTCATCGCGGTGGACGGAGAGGGTAAGCCCGTGCGGGTTTCGTGCGGCTTCTGTCGCAGCGAACATAACTATCGCGGTGGGCCGAGGGTCGCGACGTTCGGCGCGCCATCGACCATAGTACCGGTCGCGCGGGCGCGGCAGACGGCCAGCCCGTTCCCCATCGTGAGCGACCGAGAGAGGATTGCACCTGTCATGAGCTCGACGACTTCCACACCAGGCGACCTCGAGCTGCTGCTGCGGCGCATCATCCGCGAGGAGGCCGGCATCACTCCGGCGGTGCCCGCCGAGAAGTGGCGCGGTGGCACGTTGGTGCTGCGCCCCGGCGCAGAAGGGCAGCAACCAAAGAGCTGGCCCATCGAGACCTTCTTCCACAAGATTGTGATGGTGCGCAATCGCCTGCGCACGCTCGAACAGCAAGTGAACGCGTCCGACCTTGCCGAGGATGTGAAGGTGAAGCTGCAAAGCTACGTGAGCGGTTGCTATGGATCGCTGACCAGCTTCAACGTGTTATTTGCCGACGAGACGGATCAGTTCAAGGGAAGCGGGGGCGACCAGGAAAAATAGGCCGTTCGCAGCTACGATTGCTGGTCGAGCGTCCTCGATATCGTCTCGAAGAATTTCTGCAGCGGGTTCCGGCGGCGCCACTTCTCGAGCTCGACCGGTATCGAGCGCTCGAGGTCTTTGAGGAACGTGGCTTTCAGGGTCGCGCCGAACGCAGCGTCGTCGACACCGATAGCATTTTCCTCATCGAGCTGCCGCGATCGTGAGTTCAGGTTCGGCGAGCCGATGATGGACCACTTGCCGTCGATCAAGCCGTACTTCGCGTGCATGAAGGTCGGCTGGTACTCGTAGATCTTCGCGCCTGCCTCCAGCAGCTCCTGGTACCTCGCCTGTGCGCTCGCCCGCGTGATCCAGTTGTCGGTGTGTGGTCCGGGCAACAACAGCCGTACGTCGACACCGCTCTTCGCTTTCTCGACCAGGGCCGACTGCAGATGCTTGTCGGGAATGAAATACGGCGCCGCGAGATAGATGGACTCGCGGGCCGACAGAATCGGGAGCAGGAAGAAGTACGCCATCGACTGGTCGTCGTCAGCCGGTGAGTTGGCCAGGTGGATGAACCGCTCCACGCCCGCCACGGCTGCCGGCGCATTCACCGGGTAGTTCTTCGGATCGATCAGCAGCTCGCCCGACGAGCTGACCCACAGGTCGACGAACGCCGACTGCAGGCTCCTCGCGAGCGGACCGGTCACTTTGAACATCATGTCGCGCCAGTGCTCCGTATCCTGCGCGTGTCCCAGCCAGATGTCCGACACCGCCATGCCGCCGGTAAACCCGACTTCGCCGTCGATGACGATCGCGCGGCGATGGTTCCGGCGGTGAAAACGCGTGAGCTTGCCGAGCTTCGGCGTCCTGAATTTCTGGATCTTGCCACCGGCCTTCACCAGCGGCTCGAAGTCCTCGTCGGGCACCTTGATGCTGCCGAGACCATCCAGCAGCACGCGCACCGTGACTCCTTCGCGCTGCTTTTTCTCCAGTGCTGCGAGCAGCTGATCGCTGAAGGTACCCTCAGACCAGATGTACACGGCGAAGTTGATCGTGCGCTCCGCGTGCGCGATTGCATCCATCAGCGCGGGCACGAACTGGTCGCCGTTGTTCAACACCGTGATGGTGCCGCCGTGCTCGACAGGCGCGCCCACGATGGTGCTGAGCGCTGTGGAAAAGGGCGGCGAGTCGACCGGAGGCGATGCCGCGTCCGTATAGATGCGTCCCGGCTTGTCACCGACGGCGAAAAACAGGGCACTCAGAATCGTTATCGCGGACATGACGCCGAGGACGAACAGCGTGAGCTGCCACCATTTGTATCGGCGTCGCACCGCCTGCCAGCGCGAGCCGGCACTCCGGGTCATCCGCTGCGCGTCTACCGCCATAATGAGTGCACGAAATCTGTACGCATTTGAACTCCGAATTCCCCCATTGCAAGATCCGCGCACAAACGCGGGACGGGCATCCGGTTTGCACCCACCGTCGCGTGCTGCCTTCAAAGTTGAGCCGCTACGCCGCCGTCGCCACCCTGTTGTTGAAACATCGCCCCGACCTGATCGCCATAAGCGACACCAGTCCCGAGGAGGCGAGCGCAGGCCACGATTCAGCCGAGGCAGAGCGCCTCGCCAAAGACCTCGAGCAGCTCGGTCCCACGTTCGTGAAGCTGGGTCAGGTTCTCTCCACGCGGGCCGACCTGCTCCCGGCTGTCTATCTCGAAGCCTTGAGCCGCCTGCAGGACGACGTCGAGCCGGTGCCGATTGCGGAGATACAGAAGACGATAGAAGAAGACCTCAATGTCCGGTTGTCGAAGGCGTTCCTCACCTTCGAAGCCGAGCCGCTCGCGTCGGCGTCGCTCGGCCAGGTGCATCGGGCGACGCTGCGCGACGGCCGGGTCGTCGCCGTCAAAGTCCAGCGCCCCGGTGTCGTCGACCAGGTGCGGGCAGATCTCACCGTGCTCGACGAGATCGCCGCCTTCGTCGACCAGCACACGCAGGTCGGCCGCCGCTATGAGTTCGGGCCGATGATCCTGGAGTTCCGCCGCGCACTGACGGACGAGCTCGATTACGAAGCCGAGGCCAGCCATCTTCGGATGCTCAAGCAGAACCTCGCGGAATTCTCGCGCCTTGTCGTGCCGGCGCCGATCGACAGCTACGTGAGCAAGCGCGTCCTGGCAATGGAGTTCGTGCGCGGAACGAAAATTACCGCGCTGAACCCGGTGGCCCTGCTCGACGCCGATCCGGAAGGACTGGCCGATGAACTAATCCGGGCATACCTGCATCAGATTCTTATCGACGGGTTTTTCCACGCCGACCCCCACCCGGGCAACGTCTTCATCGCCGACGACGGCCGTCTGGCATTGCTCGACCTCGGCATGGTGGGACACCTGTCGCCGACACTTCAGGACAGGTTGTTGAAGCTGGTGCTCGCCATCAGCGAAGGGCGGGGAGAAGAAGCGGCTGACGCAGCAATCACCCTCGGGGAGAAGCGCGAGGACTTCGACGAGGAAGCGTTCAAGCGCGACGTCGTGGCGACCGTGGGCCGCTACCTCGGCGCCTCGCTCGAAAACTTCCAGGTCGGCAAGATCGTGCTCGAGGTAAATCGGTCGGCCGGCGCCCACGGCATCAAGTCGCCGGTCGAGCTGACGATGCTCGGGAAGACATTGCTCACGCTCGATAACATCGCAAGGCTCCTCGCACCCGCGCTCGACGTGAATGCGTCGATCCGGAAGAACGCCTCGAGCCTGATGCAGCGGCGGCTGCTCAAGAGCCTCTCGCCCGGGACGGTGTTCTCTACCGTGCTCGAGGCAAAGGAATTTGCCGAGCAGCTGCCGCGCCGGATCAACCGCGTGCTCGAATCGCTCGCCAGCAGTCAGCTGAAATTGAAGGTGGAAGTCATCGACGAAGGCGCGGTCATCGACGGCCTGCAGAAGGTCGCCAACCGGATAACCATGGGGCTGGTCGTGGCGGCCCTCATCCTGAGCGCGGCCATGATGATGCGGATTGAAAGCCGATTCGTACTGCTCGGGTATCCTGGGTTCCCGACGATTCTCTTCCTCGTTGCCGGCAGCCTCGCCGCATGGCTCGTATTCAACATCGTCACGCACGATCGCACGCCGCGGCGCAGGTCGTGAGCGGCGTCAGTCGGTTTTCTTGAACGTAACCTCTCCGGTCGCGTCGCCCGCGGGGGGCACACTCCGCAGGAATTCGTAAATTGCGCCGAGGTCTTCTGCGCTCATACGCGCGAATGCTTCCCACGGCATCGGCGTGCCAGGATGCTGGCGCCCACCGACCTTGAATCGGGCGACGAACGTCGCGCGATCGGGAAACTTCGTGAATGCACTTCCCTTCTGCGGAGTGATGTTCGGCACACGAAACCAGGTCTTCATGTCCGCGCCGGGCAGCGGCATCGGCTCGAACTCGGAGCCGCCCGAGAATTCGGGCCCGGATGGCTCGAAGGTCATCTCATCCACAGGCGTATGACAGCCGACGCAATTGCCCACGTAGCGTGCGAGGTATTCCCCTCGCTCCTTCGTCGGTTTCTCCTCCGGCGCGACTTTCGGCGGGTGCACCGCGCTCGCACTGCGAGGCTTGAACGTCGACGAGATGGTCCGGATGATCTTGCCGGTGACCGTCCATTCGTTTTCGTGCACCTGGTGCCGTACTGCCGGCTGCGATCGCAGGAACGAGATGATCGCGGTCATGTCCTCGTCGCTCATGTTGTGGAACGGCATCATCAGGGCCACCGACGCGCGGCCGTTCGGCCGCACGTTGTAACGCATCATGCGGGCAATCTGCCCATCGGTGTACCGGCCGATGCCCGTCTCCGGATCGGGTGTCAGGTTCTTCGAATAGATCGCGCCCAGCGGCGGCGCTTCGAACCTGGTGCCGCCTTGCAGCGGCACTTTCTGGCCGTTGGCGACCTTTTGATACTCCTCGAAGGAGCTCGAGTGGCATTCAACGCAGTGCGCGGGCCCGTAGACGAAATACTCGCCCCGCGCGATCACGGCGGGGTCGCTGCTGGCGCGCACGTCCGGCACCGGATACTCGTCGTACGAGCGATCCCAGGTGCGCCAGACGTAGACGGCGAAAACCGAAGCAATGAGGACGACGAGCGCAACCGAGGCTTGAAAGGCGCGAAGGACTTTTCTCTTCATTTTTGCTGGGGCGGGGGCTGGGGCTGAGTCTGAAACACGATGCGGTCTTTGTGGGCTTCTATTTTCTTGAAAATCGCGGGGTCGAGCCCTTTCAGGTCGTCGAGCGACGAGAGTTTTCCTCGTTTGGTGCGGTACTCGACGAAAGCGCGGCTCTCGCGACGAAGCAGCTGCAGCACGCTTTCCAGATCGATCGTCTCAGCCGTGTTCATGTCGAGCGGCCGCACGGTGTCGCCGACGAAATGGGTCGCGAGATAGTCGAGGACCGCGGCAAACTCCTCGTCGCTGCCGCCCGCGCCAAAGGCTTTCATGCGATCGATGGTTTCGATCCACCCTTCGCGCGTGAGCTTCACCGACGTCGCTTTCGCCGGTTCGTGACACGTGCTGCAGACGCGAAGCACCTGCTCTTTGCCGGGGCCATCAGGCAACGTGTCCTGCGCAGATGCGGGCTGCGCGCAGGCGATAACGGCTAGCGGTACGAATAAAAGTGCTTTCATGTCAGTTAATCGCCAGGGGTATTCCGAACGCGTACACCGTGTTGTCGGACGTGACGACATGCACCTGGCCGGTGCCGGCCGACATGCCGGCGCTTGCGGTTGACGTGATTGTGGTACCGCTGTTCCAAAGCTCCTTGCCGGTCGCTGGATCGAGCGCGTAGAGCACGGCATTGGCGCCGGCGTTCCCGCCGGCAAGCGCGAACACAACGCCGTTGACGACAATCGGCGTGCGCGGCGAGGCCAACTTCTGGGAGCTCCACACGCGCTCAGCGACGGGCGCCCCGCCGTTGACGACGACCTTGAACGCGGCGATAGCGCTGCTCACTTCCGCGAGAATCCAGCGCGTCCCAGCCGGGTCCCGCCACGTCGCGGGGTCTGACCCCCGTACCGGTACGGGGGTCAGACCCCGTTCGGCAGCTGTAGCATCCGGCGTGACAAACAGCGGAGTTCCGTGATTGGCGCCGCCAAGCGAGGCTGCATCGAGGACATACAATCGACTGCCCGAGGCCGCGGCGACATACGTCTTACCGCCCTCGTCGAAGACAATTGGCGTGGAGGTGAATGCTGAATCGTGACGGACCCAGTCCTTCAGCTTCATCGTCGCGCCGTCCAGCGCGACCACTGAATTCGCGTACTGCGAGCTGCCGCTGCCAGTCGACGCGAACACGGTGCCGTCAGTGCCCAAGGCAAGGCCGGCAATTGGAGCGCCGTCTGACTCCCATGTCGTCACCGGCTTGGTCTCCGCCATGAAGTCCATTGCATAGACCGCCGTCGGCGCGCCGCCGCACGTGTTCGAGGTTGCCGCGTAGACGAACCCGTTGGCCCAAATCAAGCCTGTCGCCGTGGCGTTCGCCGGAAGAAACCGCGCTGGTGCGAGCGCAAGATCGCCTGTGTCGGGAATGATCCCGCGCAGCAGGCCATCGGAGGCGACGCTGAACACGAAATTGGGGCCGCGGCCGCGCCCTTCCTGCGGGCTGACTGGTGGCGGCGGAGGAGGCGTCCCGCGGGCGGGTGCCGCCCCGCGAGCAGGCGCCGCTGCCGGCGTGTCGCCGCCGCCGCGATTGCCGCGCGCCGCGATGCGTTCCGCGATTTCGGCGAGCTGTGGTGCGCCCCTTCCAGGGGCGCCGACGTCTCCTTTGGCCGGGCGCGGAGGCCGCGCGAATCCAAAAAACGCCAGCTGCGCCGGCGGCGTCAAACTCGTGGCCCGGGTCAAGGGCAGCGTCATGCCTCCGGGACATGTCGGCGACCCGGAGTACTCGCGCGCGCCGGCCGCATAGTTGTGATGCGTGCGCCAGAACAGCGTGCCGAAGTCGTAGTCGATGCCATACACGTTGTTCGAACTGCCACCCACGAAAATCAGCGACTTGAATCCTCGGAACGTCATCAGGTTGCCGAGCACAACCGGCGCCGTGAGCGCGTTGCCGTAACGTGACTCGTTGTCGACCTTCAGCTTCCACAGGAATTGAAACTTCGACAGAGTATCCAGCGAGATGTACGGATCGACGCGCATCCACGACGTGCGCTGCGCATCGAAGCCCTGGGTGGTCCAGTCGGGGGCGCTCCGCGCCTGCGCGTAAATCAGACCTGTCGCGGAGGCAAGAATCACGACCAGCGCGAAACCCTTCTTCATTGCGGTAACCCGAAGCAATACACGGTGCCGTCGTAGGTTCCGATGTAGACGCGGCCGTTCGCCACCGAAATGCCGCTGTAGTGATTCCAGGACGTGATCGTCTCGCCGCTCGACCACAACTCTTGTCCGGTCTGGCCGTCCAGCGCGTACAGCACCGAGTGCGTCGAGCGCGAAATACGGCCTGGGGTCCCGCCGTTATCCGGCGCGCCGCCAAAGGGCATCGGCGGCGATCGCAGCACCACGTCTTCGCCGCTGGCGAATCCGAACACGATGCCGTTGGCAACGAGAGGCGGATCGGCGTGCTTCATGTCCCGGGAGATCCACGCCGGATTCAGGAAGAAGGTCCCGGTCGCCGGATTCTTTTCCATCTTGAAGGCGGCCACGGCGCCGTTGAAGACCTCTCCGTGCTCGATCGGCGCTTTGAACTTCGGATGCTTCGGCCCCCAGAACGGCACGAGCACCCAGCGCGTGCCACCCGCATCCTCGTATGTCGCCATGGCGCCGTACACGCCGGCGGCCTGATAGTCCTGATCCTCATTGCAGATGAGCTGCGAGCGATGCTCGGCTGTCGAGTGGTCCTCGCCGCCGAGGGCGGACGTGTCGAGCAGCCACGTGCGGCATTCCTTGCTGGCCTGTACGAGCCATTCGCGGCCCGCGTGATCGAAAACCGGTCCGGTCACCTGCAGATCGAGGTCGCGCTTCAGCAGATACTCCGCATTCGGTGGACCAAAGTAGTCCTTCAGCTTGAGCGCACCCGTTTTGGGATCGAGCTTCACGCCGATGACCGCATTGCCGTAGGAGCGAAGCTCCGGGTTATAGGAACCGTCGCCCGTTCCGGTGTACAGCGTCCCGTCTTTGCCGATCGAGGGACCGCTGCGTCCCCACATGCCGCCGCTTCCCGGATCGAAGGTCGCGGTCCGCCGGGTGGCGAGATCGAATGCGTAGACGTAGTTCGGATTGCCGCCGCATCCCTGCGCGCTCGTCGTGTAGACCACGTTGTTCCACAGGTTCAATCCGTAGGGCTTGCCGTTGGGCGGCATGAACAGCTCCGACGGCGCGACCGCTTTGCCCGTCGCGACATCGAGCTGATGAAGGCGCCCGTCCCACGCGGCTGCGTAAATGATGTAGCTGCCGGGCGTCTTGCCCGGACCGATGACCGGCGTTGCCAGCTGGCCGCCGGGACACAACGTGCCGAAGGTCACGCCCGGCGGCGCAGAGAACGTCGTGTCGAAATGGTGTTTCCACAACGGCCCGCCGGTGGCGACGTCGATGGCGTAGATGTTGTCTGAAATCCCTGCGACGATCGCCACCTGCCTCGGCCCTGCCGGCGTCATCACGCGCCCGACGATGAGCGGGGGAAACAGCGCGTGCATTTCGCGCGGCTCGTTGTCGGTCTTGTACTTCCACAGCAGCTTCATCCCTTTGACGTTCGAGACGTTCAGGATGTGCTCGTTCTTCTGCCACGCCGTGCGTTGTGGATCGCCGCCGTCTGTCAGCCAATCCGCCTCCGCGCCAGCGGCGCTTCGGCGAGACAGGTCCGCCAGTGGAGTCTGGCCGGTTGGCATCGCTCCCGAGAAAGCGACCACAGCCGCCGCGATGAGAAGTTGCCTTTTCACTTTTTACTTTCTACTTTCTACTTTCTACTTTTTACTTTTTACTTTCTATTTTCTATTTTCTATTTTCTATTTTCCGCCCAGCGCAAACACCCAAATCGCTCCGCCCTCTGGCACTTCCGGATATTCGCCGAGAATGGCACGGTTGAGGCGCGCCTGCATTGCCCGCGAGTCGATGCCGAAACCCGACTGCACGGCCACATATTGCCGGCCGTCGATGGCGAATGACATCGGCACGCCGATAATGCCCGAGTTCGTCGGCGCTTCCCAGAGCATTTTCCCGCTCTTCGCATCGAACGCGCGGAACATGCGATCGTTCGTGCCGCCCGAGAACACGAGCCCGCCACCGGTCGTGAGGATCGGTCCCCAATTGGCCGATGTCGCAAAGGTGTGGGTCCACACTCGCTTGCCGGTGTCGACGTTCCACGCCTGAACCTCGCCGATATGCTTCGCGCCTGGATACACATACAGCGTGCTCGCGGAGCCCGTGTAGCTGCGCCCGGGGACATAGGTGACTTCACGTCCGATCATCGTCGCGCAGAGGTTCTCGTTTGCGGGAATGTAGAGCATCCGGGTCTTCGGATTGAACGCCGCGGGCGGCCAGTTTTTTCCGCCCCACCACGAGGGACAAAAATCTGCCATCTTATCGGTGCCGGGTTTCTTCTCGGGATCGACGATCGGCCGTCCGGTCTTCGGTTCGAGGCCCTTGAAGACGTTCTGCCTGACGAAAGGCCCGCCGTCGATGAAGTTAATCGCGCCGGATGTCCGCTCGAGGAAGTACAGGTAGCCGTTGCGCGCGACGTTGATAAGGCCCTTTATCGTTCGGCCGTTGCGCTGATAGTCGACGAGGATCGGAGGAGACACTTCGTCCCAATCCCACGATTCGTTGGGGCTGTACTGCATGTGCCCCTTGATCTGACCAGTGGTGACGTCGATCGCCACGGTCGATGCGATGTACAGGTTGTCACCGGGCCGCCGATCGCCCATCCAGGGACCGCCGTTGCCGGTGCCCCAGAACGACAAGTTGGTCGCGGGATCGTAATTGGCCGTCACCCACACCGAGCCGCCGCCGGTCTTCCATTCGTCGCCGCCGGCAGGCCAGGTCTCGCTGCCCGGCTCGCCCGGCGCGGGAACCATGTAGGTCTTCCACAGTTCTTTGCCCGTTTCGGCATCGAACGCCGAAACAAATCCGCGGATGCCAAGCTCGCCGCCTGACGTGCCGATCAATACCTTGCCGTCGGCGACGAGCGGCGCAAGCGACATGTAATACCCGCTCGCGTTGTCGGCGACTGGCGTGGTCCAGACCTCGTCTCCGGTTTTCGCATCGAGCGCCACGAGGACCGCTTCGCCCGCCGCGAAGTACACCTTGTCGCCGTAAACGGCGATGCCGCGACTCGTCGGATGCAGCACGACCACCGGCGTCGGCAGCGGTCTGCGATAGCGCCAGAGCATCGTGCCGGTTTTGGCATTAATCGCAAGCACCTGATTGCCAGGCGTCGACACGAACATGACGCCGTTGACGACGATCGGAGGCGCCTCGTGACCATTCTCGGCACCGGTCGAGAAAATCCACGCGGGCTGTAGACGCTTGACGTTATCTGTGTCGATCTGGCTGAGCGGACTGTAGCCCCAGCCGTCATAGGTACGGCGGACCATCGGCCAATCGGTGTCGGGGGGATTCTTCAGGCGATCCGCCGAGATCGACTGATACTGCTTCAGGATCGCCGGCATCGGCAGCGGCTCCAACAATGGTGCGGCAGGCGCAGGCGGTCCTGGCTGTTGTGTTGGCGTGGGCGTTTGTGCCGCGGGCTGCTGCGCCCGCAACGCCAGTGTCGCTGCAGCCACGATGGCACAGGCTGCGATGACGCCACACCCGTAACGACTACTTGCCATCCATCCTCCTCGCCGAACGAATCGGGATGGCCGATCTTATCCTAAGTTGTTGGGGATTTAGGCGGTTGGACTCTGGACTGCGGACTGTGGACCTTAGGCTTTAGGCCTTAGGCTTTAGGACGAGCCCAGAGCCTAGAGCCCACAGCCTAAAGCCTAGAGCTACTCTCACATCGTGTTGCGCTTCAGACGCCGCTCGAGTGGATCTTCTGTGAGCGGCAGCAGTCCTGGATCTTCGCCGGTGCGCGGGTTGAATGTATCGTGGTCGCCGCGCTCTTCCTCGAGCA
>Ga0184624_10000310_pt1 | contig 12018 bp, 10 predicted proteins | sample PLM3_5_b1_FD_133157 | JGI IMG/M metagenome (GOLD analysis project Ga0184624, IMG submission 133157) | Groundwater sediment microbial communities from an aquifer in East River, Colorado, USA - PLM3_5_b1 | ecosystem: Environmental > Terrestrial > Soil > Riparian zone | place: USA: East River...
CAGCCGGGTCGACCGCGAGCTCGGCTTCCAGGTCGAGCCGCATCACGCCGCGCTGCTGGGCCTCTGCGCCGACTGCCGAGAGTCACAACTGCCGAAACCGGTCAGAGACAACGAACCTAGAACGATTTAGCTTCGGCACTATGACAACCTGTTCGCTCCGACGACTGCAGGAGCCTGCGGTGCAAGAACGATGAGATGGATGGCGCCCGCAGCACCGCAGGCGACGAAGGAGTCGGAACCGGCGAACAGCTTGTCAGAGCCAATCAGCCCGGTCGCTTGCGACCACTTTCGGCAAGGGGCGAGCCGGCGTGTGGGGCTGTAGGTGAGGCCGCGGGTGGCGGAGTGGGAGACGTATGAGCCGACCCGCTGGCTTGCGCGGGCTGCGTGAGCTCCTCGAGGCTGGTTGCGCCCGGCAGCCGAACGGTGAACTCGGCCCCACCCTGGGCTGAGCGGCCCGCGCGTACCCAACCTCCATGCTGGGTGATCGTTTGGGCAACGATCGAAAGACCTAACCCAGTCCCGGAGGTTTGCCGTGCGGTGTCGCCGCGGTAGAAGCGATCGAAGATGAACGGCATGTCGGCCTCGGCAATGCCGGGACCCTGGTCGGCCACGCGCAGCCGGTCACCTTCGAGCTGCACCCGGATCGTGCCACCCGGCGGACTCCACTTCACCGCGTTGTCCAGCAGATTGGTGATGGCACGCTCCAACGTGTCGGAGTCGCCGACGACGTAGAACGGATTGAGCTCGACGTCGAAGGGCAGCCCATGTGCCCGCAGTCGAATCCGATCCAACGCCGAGTTCACCACATTCCTGAAGTCCAGCGGCTCCGGTGAGGCGGCGGTCTCGTCGCGCGCGAGCTCCACCAAGTCGCCAATGAGGTCGGTGAACTCCACAAGCTGAGCCTTGACATCGGCCAGAATGTCGATCCGATCTTGCTGCTTCAACATGCCACTCGAGGCATCGGCCGCAAGCAGTTCGATGTTGGTGCGCAGGCTGGTGAGCGGCGTCCGCAGCTCGTGACCAGCGTCGGCGATCAACCGCGCCTGCTGTTGCCGGGATGAGGCGAGCGATCGAAGCATCTGATTGAACGACTCGGCCAGCACCGCGATGTCGCTCGGGGCCTTGATCGTGATCGGCGTCAGTTCCTTGGTGACGCTGATGTGTTCGACGGCAGCGGAGAGTTCGCGCACCGGTCGCAGGCTGGAGCGGGCCACGTACGCGCCAACCACTGCGGCAATGATCACACCTCCCACTCCGAAGATGATCAAGACCAACCAGAGGGAGCTCAGGATGTCATTGGTCGGTTGCAGCGGCCGACCCAGAACGAGGGCGTAGTTTCCGAGATCCGTGATCGGCACCGCCACGATGCGGTACGGCTCACCTCCCGTCGTTACGCCGGATCGCGCCGAGTAGCTGCTCTGCAACCGAGCGACCGCCAGTTCCTCGGCACCTAGGACGAGGTGATCGCGCTCATCGGGCACGTTGAAGATCGCGCCGTCGGTTCGGATCGCGGCGACGCTGACATTCCCGGCGCGTAACGCGCGCTCGGTGAGACCGCCGAGGGTTCGAATGTCTTGGGCGACCGGTACCACCGCCAGCGAGGTGGCCGTCTCGACCATCTCCGCGTCCAGTGCGCTGTACAGCGAGATCCGCAGCGTGACGTAGCCTGCCACGCTCGTCACCGCGACGGCCAAGGCCACTGCGACCGTGGTCAGGTACGCGACCCGGCGCTGCAGTGGGAGCGCGCGCAGCCAGCCTCTCAGCCGAGCCACCGTGCACTCTCCGCCGCCCGTCGCGGGCTGATCATGGTGGTGTCTCGCGCAGCACGTAGCCCACACCGCGGACGGTGTGGATCAGCCGGGACTCCTCGCCAGCTTCGGTCTTGCGGCGCAGGTAGCCGATGTAGACCTCCAACGAATTGGCTGTAGTCGGGAAGTCGAAGCCCCAGACCTCGTTCAGCAGCCAGCTCCGCTCCAGCACCCGCCGCGGATGGCGCATGAAGGCCTCGAGTAGCGCGAACTCGGTGCGGGTCAGGTTGATCGGTCGAGCCCCGCGCAACACCTCGCGGGTCTGGGTGTTCAAGACAAGGTTGCTGAACGAGAGGTTTTGCGCCGACGGATCGGTTGAGTCTGCCACCGTACCGGCGCGCCGGACCAGGGCACGGAGTCGCGCGAGCAGCTCGTCAAGCGCAAACGGCTTGGCCATGTAGTCGTCGCCGCCCGCGTCAAGACCGTCCACCCGGTCGCCGACCGCGTCGCGTGCAGTGAGCACCAGAATCGGCACATCATTACCTGCAGCTCGCAGCATCCGGGTCGCCTCCAGGCCATCAAGCCGCGGCATCATCACGTCCATGATCACCGCATCTGGCCTGATAGCAGCCAGCCGCGCCAGCGCCTGAACTCCATCCTCGGCCCCACTCACCTCGTAGCCGTTGTACTCCAGAGACCGCTTCAGGGAGTCGCGCACGGCTTGGTCATCGTCGACCACCAGGATGTGCATGCACCCAGCGTGCCAGACGCATCGGGTTCCACGCCTGCCCTAGGCCGCCCGGTTTGCGGCCAGGGCGTTCAGTGCCCTCGGCCGCGGATTTTCCTCCGGCAGTCCACGCAAAGCCGCGCGGACTACGGAAACGATGAGATCCGGGTGGTACAGCAGTGCGGGCGTCGCCATGAGGTGGTAGACGCGGGCAAAGGCAAGGTACGCATTGCGATCACCATGCGCGGCGAGCTGCGCCAGCCGGCCGGTCCAGAGACCGACCAGTCGCTGGATCGGTGACTGGGTGTCGGGGCTGCCCGAGTGACGCAGATCCTCGGTCGTCGCGACCGACCACGGCAAATCCGCCGTGGCACCGATCCGCCGTTGCAGCCGCCTGGTCGACAGCAGTCCGTTGCCCGCTGGCGTGCGGTCACGCTGCAGGGCATCCCGGATCAGCTGTGCCTGGCAGGCGGCCACGGTGATGCCCTGCCCGTACACAGGATCGAAGGCACAGTAAGCGTCGCCGACCGCCACGAGGCCGGGTGGCCAGCTCCGGGATCGCCCGTAGCGGTTGCGCCGGTTGCCAGTCTGGCGATAAATGGCAATATCACCGACCGGCTCGAGATGCTGGGTCAGGTCGGCGATGGCGGGATCGGGCAGCGCCGCTAGGAATTCGTCGAACTCCGCGGCCTTCCGTGATGGTCGCCGATCACCGTAGCCGGCGGCAAGCACTAGCCAGTTGCCATCTTCCACTGGGATCGCCAGCGCACCTCGGCCGGTTTGCGGAGTGGCGGCAATGATCACAGCGATCTCGATCGGTGGCTCCCCAACCACTCGATAGGTCCGGCAGGCATACCCCAGGCGAGCATCCACAGTCAGCGGCTCGCTCACCGGAATCCCCAGCTCACTCAACCACTGCGGCAGCCGCGATCCCCGTCCAGATGCGTCAATCACCAAGTCAGTCTCGACGGTGGTGGCGTCCTCGCAGACCACCTGCCAGTGTCGCGCGCTCCGGTGCAGCTCGGTGACTCGTACGCCGTCATGCAGCGTCACGCCGGCGAGGCGGCATACCCGCTGGCGTACCAGGTGCTCAAGCAGCGGCCGGGTCGCTGAGACAGTCTCGTATGCGGGAATCCAGGTGGGCGACCATCCGTACTCACCCAGCCAGGCCCAGGTGCCAGTGTCAAACGGTACGGCGCCGTGACTCAGCAGGTTCTCGCGGATGCCCGGGACCAGCTCTTCAGCAGCCAGCAGGCCTCGATGCAGCAGGACATGCGGCTGCCGGCCCTGCGGCACGCCCTTCCGCGGAACAGGGCGATCGGGCAGCACATCGCGCTCGACGATCATCGCCCGGGCGCCAGCAGCAGCCACAGCGGCAGCAGCGAACAGCCCCGCGAGACTCGCGCCGATGATCACCACGGGCCGTTGCTCGGAGGTGATCATGGAGTGGGCAGGCTGATCCTTTGACTGCCAGTTGGTTCCAGAGTCAACCGCGTGGCGTCCGTGCCGAGGACATCAGGCATCTCACCCCCCGGGTACGGTACCAATGCAAGATTCACCAGGGCCATCGTGACCGACACGACAATCGCGGCCAGCAGCCAGCCGGCCAGCACATCTGTCGGCCAGTGATCGCCGAGATAGACCCGACTCCAGCCGATCAGCAGCGCGAGCACCCATCCGATGATCACGAGCAGGCGGCGCGCCAGCAGCCTCCGGTAGGTCAGCGCGAGCATCGAAGCTGTCAGGACGACGAGCACCGAGCCATCGGTGGTGTGGCCAGACGGAAACGCGGCGTCCATGAGCGGAGTGCCGATAACCAGATCGACCGGTGGCCGAGGCCGGTTCAGGGTGAACTTGATGATCGTCACCAGGCTGGCGGTCGCCGCCAATGCCCCAAGATACGCCGTGGGCATCAGAACCCGGCGCGTTCGCAGCCACAGCAGAAGCGCTCCGGCAATGCCGACCCCGATCACGAGCTGCGCCGATCCCAGTCGGGTCACAGCGCTTGCGAACAAGGTGAGGTCGGGACCTCGTACGCTGATCACCGCGGCCTGGACGGGCTGGTCGAACTGCGCGAGATCGGCACCGAGCACCAGCAGCAGCGCGAGGACGACGAAACCGACCACCCCGGCGGCACCGGTCGCCAGCCACTGCCCCCAGTGACCTGACCGGATTTCAAGCCGTTGCAGGTTTGGAGCGGTCGGTTCCAGCATCGCGCTGCTCCCCTCAGTTGCTCGCAGATCGGCCGTCCACGTTCCAATTTGGTCGATGCACGCTGTGCTGAAACTGAGAAGCCAACTACGACGCGTGAGCGACTCAGAAATTCCAGCTGCGAGCGTCGGAAATCGCGCGCCGCCGCCGGAGCCAGGCTGGCGCGCCGCTGTCCTGGACGAACGAGCGAGCAGACACGCCTTTCGTCTGCGAGCGAGCGAGGAAGGCAGCGGCTACCAAGCGCCAGCCTCAGCGAGCGGAGCGAGCAATATGCAAGAAGGGAGCAGAGGCGTTCTTTCCTCTGCGAACGACGACGACGGCGGCGGGATTCTCGATGTTCGCGCCGCCGATCTCAAAACAAGAGGGCGCGAGCGTAGCGAGCACCAGCCCCAGCGGCGAGCTGTGTGCAGGAGGAGATGGCGGAACAATGCTTTTCCGTTCCGCCAGATCCGGCGAAGGAGGCGGCAACCCAGCGAACATCGCAGTGAGCGGAGCGAGCCATCAAACACAGCGCGATGCGCGAGCAGCTGCAAAATGAAGGCGTGCGGGTACTGATCGTTGAGGACGAGAAGGGCTTGGCGGAGTCCATGCGACGCGGGCTGGTCCGCGAGGGCTTTGTGGTCGACGTTGTCCACGATGGAGTCAGTGGTCTCTGGGCAGCGACTGAGTTCAGCTACGACGTGGCAATTCTCGATATCATGCTGCCGGGCCTGAACGGCTACCAGGTCCTCAAGCAGATCCGGGAGCGGGAGATCTGGACGCCGGTGATCATGCTCACCGCGAAGGATGGCGAGTACGACCAAACCGACGCTTTCGATCTTGGCGCCGATGACTACCTGACCAAGCCGTTCAGCTTTATGGTGTTGGTAGCGCGGCTCCGAGCGCTTATCCGCCGCGGCGCACCGGAGCGACCTAACAAGATCACCGTCGGCTCCCTCGTCTTGGATCCGGCGCGCCGAACGGTCACCCGCGACGGCGAGCTGATCAAGCTCACTGCACGGGAGTTCAGCCTGCTCACTTACCTGATGCGGAATGCAGGCAGCGTGGTCGGCAAGTTCGACATCTTGAGCAACGTCTGGGATGCGGCGTACGAGGGCAGCGAGAACGTCGTCGAGGTCTATATCGGCTATCTGCGTAAGAAAATCGACGCTCCGTACGGCCTGCAGACGTTGCGGACGGTCCGCGGCATGGGCTACCGGCTGGATGCCGACACGACCGCTTGACGATCAGTCCGTTGTGGGCAGCGCCACCAGGAAGCGGCAGACGCCGTCCGACTCGGTAGCAACCACTGTTCCGCCGTGCGCGATCATGATCTCTCGACTGATCGCCAGGCCGAGCCCGCTCCCGCCGCCGTCGGATGATCGGCTGGCATCGAGTCGGGCGAACCGCTCGAACACCCGCTCGCGATCTTGTGAACTGATGGTCTCTCCGTCATTGTCAACAGAAACCACCACTTCGCCGGGCCGCTGCTCCATCCGGATCATGATCGTCGACTCCGCGTGCCGTGCGGCGTTGTCGAGCAGGTTCCGGAATACCTGCGTGAGCCGCCGCTCGTCACCGCGGACCCGCGCGGGCCGCAGTTCTGCGCTCACCTGGTGATCGGACACCGTGCGCAGCCGTCGAATCTCAGCGTCCAGAACGTCTTCGAGATCCACGTCCTGGACGTCGAGTTGCAGCTGGTCGGCGTCGACCTTCGCTAGCGTAAGCAGGTCTTCCACCAAGGCCTGCATCCGGCTCGACTCGCCGAGCACGGTCTGCTGCATGTCGAGCCAGGTCTTCCCGCTGGCATCAAGACTTGCGACTTCAGCGGTCGTCACCAGCGTCGACAATGGGCTGCGAAGCTCATGGCTGGCGTCGGAAAAGAACGCCCGGTGCGAGTTGTCGGAATGCTCGAGCCTGTCGAGCATCTGGTTCATGGTGGCAGCCAGTGCCGCGATTTCGTCGCCCGTGGGCGGCACCTCCACCCGTTCGTGCAGCCGGCGCCCATCGATCTCCGCCACCTGTCGGCGGATCCGCTCGACCGTTTGCAGAGACCGGCCGACCAATACCCACACCGCTGCGGCAACGAGCGCGACGAGCAGCGGCGCCGCTCCCAGCAGCAGCAACCCCACCGTCCGCAGCGTGTCGGTCTGCACCTCGAGAGGTGCCGCGACGAGCACGACGTATGCCTGGTCATGCACCTCGATGCCACGGGCGCTGACCAGCACCTCGTCGTCGCCGAGCACGGGCACCGGGGGCCGCTCTTCCCTCGCCGTCCGGCCGGGCGCCGGCCTCAGCTGCGAGATTGGATCGGTCCGTAGCCGGCGACTGCTCCAGGCCACCACCCGATCCCCAGCGTCGAGGATCTGCACCTGCTCACCGCTGCGGTGGTCCTCGATGAGAGTCGATTGAGTTTCCTGGATCCCCTCTTCCTCCAAGAGTTCGGCGACGTCGCTGGCGCGGACGGCGAGATTGCTCCTCGCTGCGGAGATCAGCGACGACTGCAACACGAGCAGCAGGAATGCTCCACCGACCAACAAGGAGACGGTGACTACGACGACCGCACTCAGCACTGAGCGTTTCCGGATGCCCCAGCGACTCTCCCTGCGATGAGACGGCTCAGAGCCAGCGGTCCCGACCGATGGCGGGCGGACCGCCTCAATCACCATTCGCGAAGAGTAATCCGTCGGGCCACAGCGTGTTGCTCAGTTTCATCACAGCATCTGATGGGCAATGCTGGTTCCGTGGCCGTCCCCCGGGCCCGAACTGTTGCTCTAGACCGACCCGCCAGCCGGTACTGGCTCTGGGCGATCGCCGTGGCTGCGATCGCCTTCATCGTCCGGCTGGTTCCTGTGCTGCGCGGCGGCGGGCTCTTCGGCATCGGCAACTACGACGACGGTGTGTACTACGCAGCAGCTACTGGGTTGATCCACGGCCTGCTCCCTTACCAGGACTTCCTGCTGCTCCATCCACCGGGAATGCCGCTGCTGCTGGCACCGTTCGCCCTCCTCGCGCAGGTGATCGGCGACTCCTACGGTTTCGCTGTCGCACGCCTGGCATGGATGGTCCTGGGAGCCGTGAACGCTGTGCTGATCTGGAGAATCCTTAGGCCTGTGGGCATGGTCGCGGCCGTGTTCGGTGGCCTCGTATACGCCGTGTTCCACCCAGCCGTCTACGCCGATAAGTCGACACTTCTGGAGTGCCCGGCAACAACGGCACTCCTGATTGCCATACTCCTCCTCCAGCCACTCGTCCACGACAGCTCGTTGCCTCGCGGCAGGACCTTGGCGGCGGGTGCGCTGCTCGGGCTCACGATCACGATCAAGGTCTGGGGAGTGGTCACCGTCCTGATCGTTCTTGCCTGGTTGCTGCTGCTACGCCGATACAGTGCCGCACTGCGAGTCGTGATCGGGGCCGCAGTTGCTGCCACCGTGATCTGTTTGCCGTTTTTCGCCGCGGCACCGACAGCAATGTGGAACCAGATCGTACGCGACCAGCTATTTCGGCGCGCGGGCCGCGGAAGAACGATCCTCGACCGGCTCGATGTGATGACGGGGCTTGGCATTGTGGGCCGTTCGTCCACCGCCTTGACTGTTGCTGCGGTCACTGCGCTACTCTGCTGCGCAGCGCTGGCCTGGACCTGCCGCGAGGCCCGGTTGCCGGTGTTGCTGATGCTCGGGCAGAGTACGTTTCTGCTCGCCACGCCGACCTGGTTCCCCCATTTTGCGGGATTCATCGCAGGTCCCGTCGCCCTCACCGTGGGCGCTGCGATAGGCCGCTTGATCGTCCTGGTCCGAGCTAGACCTGCACAGATCGCGGTCAGCCTCCTCCTCGCTGGCGCGATCCTGGTGTACGCGAGCGGCTGGAAGGACATCAAGTACAACCGCCCGTTCCCCGACCATTTCCGAGCCTTCACGGCAAACGCCCCAGGATGCGTCACGTCTGACGACGCGGCAGCCCTCGTGGCAACGGATTCGTTGAGCCGCAACCTGAGTCGCGGCTGCCGGTTCGTTGCCGATCTTGGCGGCAACTCCCATGACATGGCTGCCGCCGCGGGGCTAAAAGTTTCACGCAACCGAAATCAAGCCTTCCAGCAGTTCGCGCTGGACTACCTGCGCAGCGGTTCAGTGACCATCTTGATCAGGTACCGGGGCGGTCATGGCTTCAACGCGAAGACCACTGCCGTTCTTGATCAGTGGCCGATGCTGGCGCGCTCGGGCGGGTATCAGGTGCGGCAACCGGTCGTGCGGGGTCGGTCGGGAGGGACAAGGTGACCGCGGCACCATCATCGTTGCCGAGACTGACGACACCGCCGTGCGCCTCAGCGATCGCCTGCACAATGGCCAGCCCCAGACCGGTGCCCCGCCCGGTGCTGGCCGTCGGAGCAAAGCGGACGAACGGGTGGGCCAGATAGCTGTCGACGAAGCCGGCGCCATGATCACGGATCCGTATCTCAATAGCGTCTCCGCTGCGCTGACCGACCAGCTCCACATTCCCCGCACCATGCGTCAGCGCATTGTCCATCAGGTTGCCCAAGGCATACTCCAGGCGCTGCCGATCCGCGGTGATCATGCTGTCGTCTGACTGAACCAAGATCGTTCGCCCTTCCAGCTGGGCTCGACCGCGGCCGCGCTCAGCCACGTCAGTGAGCAGATCACGAACCTTCACCGACTCCCGGTTGAGACTCAACCGCTGTTCGTCCGCAGCTGCGAGCAGCAGCAGCTCTTCGGTTAGTCGGCGGAGCCGGTCGGTCTCCTCGCCGATTGACGCCATCGTGGCGCGAAGATCATCACCCTTGGTGGCATCAGACTGGGCGAGCTCGACCTCGGCTTTGATGATCGCCAGCGGCGTACGCAGCTGGTGGCTGGCATCGGCCAGAAACCGCCGCTGCTGCTCCAACGCGTCCCGCTGCGCGGCCTGGGCTCGTCCGATTCGGCTGAGCATGTCGTTCAGCGTGCGGCCGAGGCGGCCGATCTCGTCGGCCACCGGTGACACCGGCAGCGGTGCGCGCTCGCCATCGGCAAGATCATCTCCGCTGATGGCCGCCGCCCGCTGCCGCAAGGCCTCGACCGGACGCAGCGCGAGCCCGGCAACCCAATAGCCAACACCGCAGGCGGCAAGAAGAGCGGCGCTGAGTCCGACTATTTCCACACCCAAGGTCGAGGCCAGCGTCTGGGCACGTTCGTCCAGGGAGTCGGTGACCGCCACGATGTAGGTTTCGCCCCGAGCATGGACCGGCTTGGCGAAAACCCTGAGAGACTCGTCAACCGTCGCATCGCCCGGCCGGTCGACGAACAACTCCCGAATGGCTGCTACCTGCAGCTGCGCGGGTGTCAGCAACCTGACATCGGCGTACGAGCTGGACGCCACCACCTCGCCATCTGTGGTGAGGATGTGGGCGATCGTCTCGTCCGGCTCCAGATCTTCAGAGTGAGTGGTAGCCAGGGCAGAAGCGCCCGACCGGATCAGTAGGCCGCTGAGCTGATCGGCACGGAGGCGCAGGTCGCGTTCAATGCCGACGTCCACATCGGAGCTGAGCTGGGCATAGAGGAAAACGCCGGCCGCGCTCAGCACCGCTGTCAATGCGACCGCGAACGCTAGCGTGAGCTTCCAGCGGATGGCCAAACGGCTCATCCGGTCTCCTCGGTTCGGAGCCGGTAGCCGAAGCCGCGCACCGTTTCGATGGTGTCGATGCCGAAGGGCCGGTCGACCTTCTGCCGCAGGTATCCGATGTAGACGTCGACGATGTTCGACCGATTGTCGTAGCTGTCGTCCCAGGCGCACTCGAGCAGGTCGAAGCGGGATACCGCCTCCCCCGGCCGCCGCATCAGCGCCTCCAACATTGCGAATTCCTTACGCGTCAATTCGATCTGGACATCCCCACGATGCACGGTGCGGGTCGCCGGATCCAGCTCGAGTTCGCCGACGGTCAGCACCGGCATCCGGACCTCACGTGGTCGGCGCACCAGCGCCCGCAGCCGAGCCAGCAGCTCTGCAAAGGAAAAGGGCTTGGCAAGATAGTCGTCGGCACCGCTGTCGAGGCCGGTGACCCGATCATGGATCGTGTCCAGCGCGGTGATCATGAGCACTGGAGTGGTGACTCCATTGCGCCGAAACTCTCGGCACAACGTGAATCCGTCGGTGTCTGGAAGCATCACGTCGAGGGTGATCGCGTCGTATGAGGTGGCCGTCGCCATGTACATGGCCTCGTCGCCATCGCTCGCGATGTCGGCAGCCAGCCCCTGTGCGGTCAGACCCTTCCGCAGCAGGCTCGCGAGCTTGGGCTCGTCCTCAACGATCAGGACCCGCACAGCATAAGGATTTCACGATCATCGACCGCGAACCATAGCCGCAGGGTTCCGACCCCATTACGGATTCGGCTTGCCAATCGGCCCGGTGCCATCCTCTGGAGCGGCCTTAGCGACCTTGACCAGCCCTTCGCGCGCCGTGCCACCGGAAACGTCCAGAGCCAGCACCGGCCCAACGCCGGGAGCGTAGAACTTGTACTCCACCACGTCCGGCTCGATGGTGCTGGTGTCCATGGTGACGAGCGCCTGCTTGTAGCGGCCGGCCTTCACCTCAACCAGATGGTCTGTGGCAAGTACCTCGCCGTTGTCTTCGGCCTCACCCTTCTTGTACTCCTGGCGGTACTTCTGGCCATCCTGCGGCTGAGCAGGCAGCATGATGCCCGGCATCGCGCCATCCTTGCCCGCTTCCCAGGAACCGGCTCGGCTGACGACCTTGCCGTTCTCGAACTCGGCGGTCTGCTCGCCCATGTACCAGACGTTGCCGTCGGAGTCTTGGGCGTACCAGTCGACCGTGTCCTCGACGATCTGGCCCTTCTCCCGGGCGGTATCACGCACCACCCGTGCTGTGATGCCATTGGCCAGCTTCTTGGTGGTTGTGGTGGCGACGATGACGATGTGCTGTGCGACACCGTCCGCTTCCACGCTGCGGTAGATCCATCGCGTGCCCGGCTTCATCGGCCAGTAAGGGTTGCTGATGTCGGCGCTGAAATTGGCCGGGTCAAGATTGACCGGATCCGGGCCCGTTGGCAGTGACGGCTGTGTCGGCCGGCCGGATTCTGGCCGTGATTCAAGCCCCACTGGGCTTGTCGAATTGGCGGGTGACGGCGCATTCGCACTGCTTGTGCAGCCTGCAAAGGCCAGTGTGGCCGCAAGGACGAGCGGCCACACGCGTAGTGGTTTCATGAGTTCCTCCCCGAGTTTCCCCTCTGGCGAGCTTTTCAGCGCGCCGATGAAAAACCGGTGAGAAGCTCGACATAGGAATTCTTCGACTTGTCGACTTGTCAATACCCAGTTGCCGTAGGTTTTGACACCGCCCGCGCAAATC
>Ga0184624_10000311_pt1 | contig 12008 bp, 10 predicted proteins | sample PLM3_5_b1_FD_133157 | JGI IMG/M metagenome (GOLD analysis project Ga0184624, IMG submission 133157) | Groundwater sediment microbial communities from an aquifer in East River, Colorado, USA - PLM3_5_b1 | ecosystem: Environmental > Terrestrial > Soil > Riparian zone | place: USA: East River...
CATCCAAAAATGAAAATGAAATTTAAACCAACCTTAATACTGCACAATGAAACAGGAAGAAATAAATGACAGCTCACGCCGCGACTTTTTAAAAACTGCTGCGGTAGCAACAGTTGCAGCAACTACCTGTGGTAGTCTTGCATGTTCATGTGGGAGTAAAGAAACTGAACAAGCAGCAAGCAGTGAGAAAGTAAAGCTCCTTTCACCTGATGGTCAAATTGTGGAAATAGATTCTTCGTATATACAAGCTCATCATCACCATGCAAGCGTCGTGTCAAGTGCGGAGGCAAGGAACGGGATCCCGGGAAGAAAATTTGTAATGGTGATCGATCTTGCCCGTTGTAAAAATGCCCGCAAATGTGTTAGTGCCTGTCAAAAGATGCACCATTTACCGGAAGAAAAAGAGTGGTTAAGTATAAAGCTGATGAAAGATAATGAGACGTCAGCACCATATTGGTTCCCTAAAACTTGTTTCCATTGCGATAATCCTCCTTGTGTAAAAGTTTGTCCCGTAAATGCAACTTTCAAACGCCAGGATGGATTGGTATTAATAGATAATGAAAGATGTATTGGATGTAAATTTTGCATGGCAGCATGTCCTTACTCTACCCGTGTATTTAATTGGGAAGAACCCAAACAGGACCTTGATCTAAGAGATATGGTAGCCACCCCTGAAACAAGTGTACCAAGTAAAGTAGGCACCGTTGAAAAATGTGATTTCTGTCCTGATATGGCCAGGCAGGGTCTATTACCTGATTGTGTATCTGCTTGCCCCAACGGAGTATTTTATTTTGGAGATGAAAATGAAGATGCTGTTACAAATGGAGATGAAACTGTAAGTTTTACAGAATTGATAAGAGACAGAAGCGGTTATCGCTATATGGAAGACCTGGGCACAAAACCGAGAGTTTATTATTTACCACCAAAAGACAGGCAATTCCCTGTAGAAAGAGGGTATGATAATTTACCGGATGACCTGAAAGCAAGATTTAAAGATGTAATGGAAGAAGGGAAAAAATAACAGAACCATAATTGATCTATTAAGAGAAAATTTTTTTTATGCAACTCAATTCTTTTCAACAAAAGGCGTTCGATGAACAACGTTCACATATAGAAAAATTTGGCAGAAGATCATGGGCATGGACAATATTTTTCCTTCTTTGGATCATTGTAGGAGGGTATGCATTGTATTTACAGATCGCCGATGGACATATTGTAACTGGTATGCGGGACAATGTGGTCTGGGGTTTATACATTGCAAACTTTATTTTCTTTATTGGTATCAGTTATGCCGGTGCCGTTATTTCAGGCATACTTCATATTCTAAAGGTTGAATGGCGAAAACCGATCATCCGTATTGCCGAAATGATTACCGTGATCGCAACAATGATCGGACCCATTTTTATCCTTCTTTGTGTTGGAAGACTTGACAGGCTTCATCATTTGATACTTTATCCAAGATTGCAATCGCCTATTACGTGGGATGTATTTGCCATCACTACTTATTTTACCGGCAGTGTTATTTTCCTTTATCTCGCATTAATAAAAGATTTTGCGATCTATCGTGATGCAAAATTAAAAGTGCCAAAATGGAGACAAAAACTTTACAAAGTTCTTGCTATTGGCTATCGTGGCACGCCAAGTCAGAATAAACATATTGCTATTTCAACGAACCTGATGGCGATCATCATTGTTCCATTAGCTATCATTGTTCACTCTGTGCTATCATGGATATTTGGGATGACGCTAAGACCGGGCTGGCACAGCACCATCTTTGGACCTTATTTCGTTTTAGCAGCAATTTATTCCGGAACAGGAGTATTGATAATGGTGATGTGGGTTTACAGAAAAATGTATAAACTGTATGATTACATTCTTGATAAACATTTTATTTATCTCGGTTATATCATGCTTGTGCTGGGAGCAGCTTATGGTTATTTTACATTTTCAGAATACCTCACTGACTGGTTTGGCTCTGAAAAATGGAATAGTGAAGTCATTCATAAATTATTCAGCTTCTCAGAATATGGGTGGTGGTTTTTATTTGCCAATGTAGCTGGCATATTGTTCCCGATGTTTATTGTTGCTTTTCCGAAGACCAGGAAACCGGGTTGGATAGCCATTGCATCTTTCTTTATGGTGATCGCACTTTGGGTAAAACGTTATCTAATTATTGTACCTACACTTGAATCACCCTTATTACCCATGCAGGATACAAGATTGGAGTATGTAAAATATTCACCAACATGGGTTGAGTGGGCTTTGACCTTCGCAGGCATCGCTACTTTCTTTTTAGGTTTTATCCTGCTTTCAAAATTTGTGACCATTGTACCTATTTCTGAATTCGAGACCAAAGAGAAAGTAGAAGAAAAAACAATTGTACCAGGAACTGAGATCGCTCAGGCATAAACTTATTTTATGAGAAAAATAATTCAACTACTAACTTTTAATTTCCTGGCGTTGATAATTTCTGCGTCGGGAAACCTAATGGCGCAAACAGATAGCTCAGCAAAAGAAGAAGTAAAAGAAACAACGACTTATGCTCCGATAATTGCATTTATAAGCGTTCAAAAAAGTGATAACAGTGTAGATCTGAAAACTACCGTCCAGGCAAAGATCAGGGGGACGCTTACCAAACTGACGGGATTGAAAATTGAATTTACAGTTGGAACTGATTCAACAGTAAAAAAATTAGGTGAAGTTATTACTGATAGCAGAGGAGTGGCAATATTGAATTGCAAACCCGGTCAGTTAACAACGGATAAAGAAGGTAAATTAAATTTTAAAGCAAGTTTTGCGGGTAAAGATTCGATCGAATCAGCGGAAGAATTAGTGTCAGTAAAAAGGGCAAGGCTCGAGATCACACCGGTGAAAGAAGATTCATTATTAACTGTAAAAGTAAAATTAATTGATCTTAGCACAGGAACCGGAACAGCAGTACCTGAAACTGATCTTGGTGTTTTTGTAAAAAGAATGTTCAGTGCATTAAAGTTGGGAGAAGGAAAAACAGATGAAGCGGGTGAAGCATCGATAGAAATTCCAAACAAACTTCCCGGGGACGCACAGGGAAATATCACATTATTGGCAAAGATTGACGAAAATGAGGTGTATGGGAATTTAGAAGCAGCCGTCACTCAACCATGGGGAACTCCTGTTTCTGATGAACTAAAAGCCTTGCCCCGTGCATTGTGGGGCACACTTCCTCCTCTTTGGATGCCGATCACATTCCTAATTCTGATGACAGCTGTGTGGGGCCACTATATCGTTATTATATTTGAACTATTCCGCCTGAGAAAAGAAGAACCAAAAACTGCACCCTAAGCAACTAAAATGTAACTTTAACCATCAATAATAAAAACCCTGAATTTATGAAAAAGTATATTCCCATCTTGTCTTTTGTATTGTTTGTAACAGTATTAATGGCCTTTGTTCCAAAAACCACCAACGATCCGTGGCCGGTTCCTGATAAGTATAAAAACATGGCCAATCCTGTAAAGTCCGATGCAACTTCAATTGCTACTGGCAAGGAATTGTATACAACGCATTGCAAGTCTTGCCATGGAACAAAAGGAAAGGGTGACGGACCAAAAGCAGCACAACTTGATACTGAATCTGGTGATTTCACTAAATCTGCATTTCAATCACAAACTGATGGCGCAATTTTTTATAAAACATCCGAAGGACGTAAGGATATGCCATCATTCAAAAAGAAAATTGCTGATCAAAATGATATTTGGGCAGTGGTAAATTATATGAGGACTTTGAAGTGATCCATAATTTACGATTAGAAACTAAGCCGGTGTTGTTACCGGCTTTTTTATTGAAGACTAGCTGGTCTACAATCCTACCAAATTTTGCAGATTATTGACTTCTTAAAACGATAAGAGAATTTTAATTTTCTCCGAAACTTTTTCAGCATTTGGAAGCACTGCATTTTCAAGATTCACATTTAAAGGAATAGCAGGAATATTTGCAGCCCCCAATACTTCAACCGGGCCATCCAACCATTTAAAACATTCTTTAGAAATTCTGCCGGCCAATGCTTCTGCAAAAGAATTGTTTTGTTGCTCTTCAGTAAGCACCAAACATTTTCCGTGCTTCTTTACTGATTCAAATATCATTTCTTCATCTAATGGAAATAATGTCCTTAGATCTACAATTTCGATCTGCCCAGGAAATTTTTTTGCTGCAGCTTTTGCCCAATACACACCCATTCCATAAGTGATGATGCAACAACTTTCACCATTTTCTATTTTACTTTTATCAGCATTCAAAACAACATTTGCTTTTCCAAACGGAAGGATATAATCTCTTGAAGGTTCAATTGACTTTGCATCTTCCGTACCTGGTACTTTACTCCAGTATAAACCTTTGTGTTCAAGCATTACTACAGGATTCCCATCATAAAAAGCTGCTTTCATCAATCCTTTCATATCTGCAGCATTTGATGGATAGGCTATCTTAATTCCTTTTATTGAAAGTAACGTTGTTTCTACGCAACCACTATGATAAGGTCCACCACCACCATAAGCACCGATCGGTACACGAAGGATAGTTGACACCGGGTATTTACCACAACTTAAATAGCATGATTTAGAAATTTCAGAAACAAGTTGATTGAAACCCGGGTAGATATAATCGGCAAATTGCACTTCAACGATCGGCTTCACTCCTACCGCACTTAAACCAACAGTTGATCCAATTATATACGCCTCCTGGATCGCAGTATTAAAAACACGATGATCACCAAATTGCTCAGCAAGTGTTGCCGCTTCACGAAAAACACCACCAAGTCTACGGCCAACATCCTGTCCGAAAAAAATACATTCAGAATGATCTTCCATTAATTCGCGAATTGCAAACAAAGCAGCATCAACCATCATTATTTTATCTTTACTGGCTGGATTTCTTTCTCCTTTCTCTTCAGTCACTGTCGTTGGTACAAAAACATATTCAGTTGCTTTATTGGTATCTGGTTCCGGAGAATCTAACGCTTTCATAAAGTCGGCACTGATCAATTCTGCCGCGTCGGTTTCAATTTTTTCCAATTCATCGTTACTAATATCATTTTCAAGCAACAATTTTTTCAATTTTGGAAATGGATCATCCTTCGCATCCTTTTCAAGATCTTCCTCGCTGCGATAAAAATCTTTTCTTACCCCACTTGTATGATGATTAAGCAATGGAACTTTTGCATGAATCAACCATGGTTTCCTGCTCTTTCTAACCTCATTGATCACATTACTCAATATCTTATAGCAATGCGTAAAATCTGTTCCGTCAATTTGTATTTTACTCAACCCTTTGAAACCATCAGCGTATTCATAAGCATTCATTGCTCTTGTTTCTTCCGCTGTTGCGCTAATGCCCCAATCATTATCCTGCACCAGGTAAATAACAGGTAGCTGTTTCAGTACAGCAAATTGTAAAGCTTCGCTTACCTCCCCTTCTGTTACACTTCCATCACCCAATGAACAGATCACAACTGGCAACTCCCCATTTTCAGTTTTTAGTAACAATGGAGAATTAATTCTTTCCAGGTATTGAATTCCCTGCGCAATACCCGTTGTTGGTATCGCCTGCATACCAGTAGCGCTGCTTTGATGGATGATCTTTGGCTTGTCTTTTTCTTTTGAATTAGGATGAGAATAATAAGAACGTCCGCCGGTAAATGGATCGCCAGCTTTTGTCAGCAACTGCAGCATTAATTCATACGGAGAATAACCCAGGCCAAGCAACATACTTTCATCACGATAATAAGGACTCACATGATCACAGTTTTTTAAATGAAAGGCTGTTGCTAATTGAATTGCTTCATGACCCCGTGAAGTTGAATGAACATATTTGCAAATTTGCCGGTTGGCATCATAGGTTTCCGCCATTGATTTTGCACAACACATCAACCGGAAAGCTTTCAGTAAAATCTCTTTTTCGATCATAGAAGCAAGCTAATTGGCAAAAATAAGGCGAACGAGTGTATGTGAAAACTAAAAGCCACCCCGGTTAAATCGGAATGGCCAGTAGTTGATTTTGGTTCGAGTCTTTTATTTTATTTCTAATGATAATAATGAATCATCTTCAATAAATCCTTCTATTTCGTCTCCAACAACTAACTCTCCCACACCGGCTGGTGTTCCTGTAAAAACGAGGTCGCCGATATTCACAGAAAAGTAATTGGATATATAAGCAACAATGCTATCAAAGTCATGGATCATAAGGTTGCAGTTACCTTGCTGAACAAGCTCTTTATTTTTATATAAACAGAAATTAATATCCTTTTTGTTCTTGATCGCTGTAAAAGGGATCCATTTACCGATGGCTGCTGAATTATCCCAGGCTTTTGCTTTTTCCCATGGAAGCCCTTTTGCTTTCAGATCATTTTGAATATCTCTTGCAGTAAAATCGATGCCTGTTGTGACAGCATCATAATATTTGCTTGCAAATTTATCCTGGATATATTTTCCGTTTTTACTGATGCGCAAGACGAGTTCGCATTCATAATGCAGCTCATTCGTAAATTCCGGATAATAAAAGGGAGTGTGCGGCTGAAGCAGGGCACTTTTGGGTTTCATAAAAACCACTGGTTCATCTGGTACCTCATTACCTAATTCTTTGGCATGAGCTACATAGTTACGGCCAATACAAAATATTTTCATACTCAGGCTTGTTTAGTTAAATACATCGGATACAATTCTCATGGACTGTTCATCCCATATATTCAGGCTTCATAAAAAACTGGATTTTTGGTAGTGGAAAGTTCGTTGGGGCTGCTAAAATAGGTAAACGGCCGGATATATCATAATCCCGGTAAATTTATTTAACCAGATAAAATGCACGGGTACTATTGGTTTTCACCGCCAATACTTATCTTAGTTAAAAGCTTTTGAGTGCCTGATCTTTTTACAAGCATAAAACAACCTATTTTATCACGACTCGAGAATGAGCTTGATCCCCGGCTTGGTTATCATAATTTATCACATACCCTTGACGTAGTGGAACAAGCTGAAGTAATAGCAAAGCAGGAGAAGGTCAACGATAAACATGATGTATTACTGTTGAAGACCGCGGCGGTCTTTCATGACAGTGGTTTTTTGGTCGTATATAAAAACCACGAAGAAAAAAGCTGCGAGATCGCCACCGAATCTTTAAAAAATATATTCAGCGAAGAAGATCTTAAAAAGATCCGCGGCATGATCATGGCCACGAAGATCCCGCAAACACCTCATAACTTATTAGAACAAATAATTTGTGATGCCGATCTTGACTATCTTGGCCGGAATGACTTTGAACCGATCAGCCGTAGCTTGTATAAAGAGTTTTTAACTTATAAAATAATTCCCGAAGACATAATTTGGGATCATATCCAGATCAAATTTTTCGAATCACATCACTACTTTACGGGCACATCGATGAGTAAGAGAAACGAAAAAAAATTGAAACATCTCAACCTATTAAAGGAAAGGAGTAACTGGGCACAATGAACAGAAGACCTTTTTTACTTAAATTACTGAATGTACGACCGTCAGAATGGAAAGTAGTATCGCAACTTTTCTGGCTCCAATTTTTTATGGGTACCGGGATCGCTTTTTTCTTTACCGCTTCATTTTCTCATTTTCTTGAAAAATTTTCCGCATCGCAGGTTGCCTGGGTGATGATCGTTTCATCACCGCTTTTATTTTTCACAGGCTGGGTATTCAACAAATTTGAGCACCGGATGCACCTTACCCGTGTTGGCACGATCGTTATCATAATGATGGCAATCAGCATTCTTGTTTTTCAATTAAGCAGCAATTGGATAAAAGATGACTGGTTTTATTATCTCACGTTTGCCTGGTATTATGTATTATACCTGGCAAGTAATTTATGTTTTTGGAGCATTACTTCAACTTTGTTTGATGTAAGACAAAGCAAACGGTTATTTGCGGTAATAAGCGGTGGAGATGTGCCGGCAAAATTCATTGGGTATACGATGGCTTACTTTTTTGTAAAGGCGATCGGTCCTTTAAATTTGCTTTGGCCTGCATTTGTCTTTATGCTTGGCGCCTTGCCATTTCTTTATCAATTGTCAAAATCAGGTGTTGTTCATCATCAGCATCATGACCATACTGACCATGTTGAATTCATACAGGGAAAGGGGTTTAAAGCTTTCGTTAAACGTTACACATTAAATACGTTAATTCGGAGATTAGCTGTGCTGACATTTATAATCTCAGCCAGTCTTGCAATTATTAATTATGCATTTTATGCTGAAGTAAAGGAACAGCACCATGACGATAAAGAATTATCAGCTTTTATCATCTTGTTTATGGCGGCTTCACAGATCGTTGCTTTGTTAGTAAAAATTATTTTCACTGGTCGTATTGTCACCTCGATCGGTATCAAAAAATCATTGTTAATTACCCCGCTTGTTTTATTGGGACTTTTGGTAGTTATTGTTTCTGCTCAATATGTAGCCAGTGAAAGCAAATTGGTCTTTTATACATTCGGTGCGGCAGCCATTGCTGTTGAGGTTTTGCGAACGACGATCACCAACCCGGTCTTTCTAACGGTAATGCAACCACTGAATCCCAATGCAAGGTCAAAAGCCCATGCTATTGTAAAAGGGATCATGGACCCATTCGCCTTTTTATTCTCCGGAGTACTTTTAATTATCATAAACAGTTTAAAGCCGGGAAATGAACTCTTGATCCTTTGCTATATTCTTGCCTTTTTCGGGATCAGCTGGATCATTTCAATTTTACTGGTAAACCAATCATATCATCATACACTTTTAAAAGCGATCAGCAGTCGTTTCTTTAGCCAGGATGAATTCAAACTTTCTGATGAAGAAATACAGCACCAAATACTGAAAAAAATTAAAACGGGTAATGAAACGGAGATCATAAACATCCTGCAAATGCTGAATACACAGATCCGTGGCAACAGCAAAGAAATAATTTTCAAGCTTCTTGATCACCCATCCAGCAATATTAAAAAAGTAACACTTTTATTAATTCAAACCCGCAATATAAAAGGGGCAGAAGAGAAATTAAAGTTTCTGGCAGATCATGATCAAAACAAGGAGATCCAGGTACTGGCAGTCCAAAGCCTATGTCAAGAGCAAAATGAACATCAGCATTTAAAACATTATTTGCATCATCATGATGCAAGTATTAAAGCCGCAGCGCTTATAGGAATGCTTAAAAGTAATGATAAAGAAAATCATCAATACGCAGAAAATATCATTACAGATCTGATCCAATCAAGTCATGCGAAAGATAAACAAACAGCGCTTCAGGTACTTACTGAGGTAAAAGATGTTTATTGCCATCCGCATCTTAGCGAACTTTTTACTTCTGATCGGATTTTGCGATTAGCCGCGTTAAAAGCTATCGGAGTGTCAGCAACCCAATTATTATTAGAAAAAACACTGACATATTTTAAAGAGCATCCTTTGCATGTGGGAGCTTCGCTACAGGCTGCCGGGGAAAAATCAATCCCATTTATTTTAAAAACTATTTCCATCAATGACAATGACGCTTTCTTAAGAGAAAAACTAATTATTGTTTTAGGAAAGATCGGGGGTGGCAATGCACAAGCAAAGCTTTTTGAACTGCTCGAAAAATATCCATCTGACGCTGGGGTAATTGTTAGATCATTACATAGAAGCCGGTATAGCGCTACTGAGGAAACGCAAGAAAAATTGGAAGAAATTTCCCTGGCTTATATTATTTATGGGACAGAGCTTCTTTATATGCAAAGCCTGGTTGAGCACAATGAGAATTATTCACTACTTAATAGTTCTTTGAATATCGAACTTACAGAGATCAGGAATGTTCTGATCTGTCTTTTTGGTTGTCTTTATGATCATGAAAAGGCTTTTAAAATAAAACAAGGCCTTGATATGAAAAAGAAAGAAAGTGTGGCCAATTCTATGGAATTAATTGATATGATCGTGAAAAAAGAGCTTGCCATTCCTTTTAATAAGCTTTACGAACCTGCCGATATTGAATACCGTAGCAACTCTTTAAAAAATTTCCTGCCTGCTGATAAAGTTTCACAAGCCCAGGATATCCTTTCAAAGATCCTTGAAGAAAAACCTATTTCTTATAATGTATGGACCAAAGCATGCAGTATGTATATTTCAAAAAAAACAAGTGTAGCTGTCACACCGGGGCTTATTAAAAAATTTATTCATTCGGAAAACCTGCTTTTGAAAGAAACAGCGTTATATGCACAGTAAAAGTTTATTTTAAATTTATGGAACCGGGAAATATAAACAGGTTATTATTAATTGAAAAAGTGCTGGTGCTTAAGTCGCTCAACCTTTTTAAGGACACTCCTGAAAATATTCTAGCGGACCTGGCTCCTTTAATGAAAGAAATGGAATATGAACAAGGAACAGAAATTTTTAAAGAAGGAGAAACCGGTGATTGCATGTATATTATTCAGCAAGGAAATATCAAGATCCACAAAGCGAATACAACACTTGCAATACTTAAGGAAAAAGAGGTCTTTGGTGAACTTTCTTTGCTTGATGCTGATACCCGGTCTGCCAGCGCTACTGCCGATACGGATTGCATTCTATATAAAATAGACCAGGAACCTTTTTATGAATTAATGGATGAAAGGCCAGAAGTAGCAAAAGGTTTTATCAAGATCCTTTGCCAGCGATTAAGGACCATGAATGAAAAATCAAGACAACAATAATTTTTTAAACAGAATATTCGGTGCTGTTCACATCATTCATAGTAAGACTAAGCCCTCTTGTTGCAAAACTTTCTATTACTCCTACAGCTTTTTCAATTTTTATTTTAACTAAGGGTTCTTCTTCTTTTTTCCACTTGCCTAAAACATAATCTGCTTGCAAGCCCTTCGGATATTCATTCCCTATTCCAAATCGAAGTCGTGGATAATCTCGTGACGCCAATGATGCTTCTACACTTTTCAAACCATTATGACCACCATCACTTCCTGATGGACGCAGTCTCATTTTTGTTAGCGGTAATGAAACTTCATCTACTATTACTAGAATATTTTCTATTGCAATTTTTTCTTTATCCATCCAATATTTAATAGCATTACCGCTTAAGTTCATATACGTTGTCGGGCAAATGCAAATAAATATTTTGCCTTTCCATTTTACTTCAGCTACATAAGCCAGCCTTCCACTAGAAAATTTGCCGGCATGTTTTTGAACAAACGCATTTACCACATCAAAGCCAATATTATGCCTTGTGTGGGTATATTCATTACCAGCATTCCCTAATCCAACGATCAAAAATTTCATCTTCTTACAATAAACTATTTAAAGATAACAACTTCGAATTTTGCAAGCAATCAAAGAAACAAAAAACCCACTTCCGTTGAAGTGGGTTTGCTATTAAGATCATTCTGATTATTTCTTTCCTTTTTCTTTTGCAGCCGGCGCAGCAGCAGCAGGTGCGGCGGCCCCAGCAGGTGCAGCAGCTCCGGCAGCAGGTGCAGCTCCGGCAGCAGGTGTAGCTGTTGCTTCTTCCTGTTTCAATTGACGTGTCAATACAACAGAGGCAACAGGAATTCTTGGCGAATTCAGGATCTCATAATTGGCTTCTTTCACATCTTCAACACGAATATTACCGTTCAGTTCAAGGTTAGTAATATCCACTTCAATTTGCTCTTTTAAATACTTAGGCAAAGATTTTACCTTAAGGGATTTCATTTTAATGATAAGATGACCCCCTTCCTTTACACCTTTAGATACTCCTGTAAATTTGATAGGAATATCAGCGATCACTCTTTTGTCTTCAACTAATTCCATCAGGTCAATATGGATCAGTTTATCAGTTACTTTGTCAAACTGCAGATCTTTTAAAATGCAGTTATAAGTTTTGCCATCCAATTTAATTTCAGCTTTCTGAAACTCTGGTGTGTACACGAATGTTTTAAAAGCCATGGAAGGAGCAGCAAAGCTGATCTCCTTTTCACCGCCATAAATTACACCGGGCACCAAATCCTGAGAGCGAAGTTGGCGGGTGGCTTTCTTCCCG
>Ga0184624_10000312_pt1 | contig 11999 bp, 14 predicted proteins | sample PLM3_5_b1_FD_133157 | JGI IMG/M metagenome (GOLD analysis project Ga0184624, IMG submission 133157) | Groundwater sediment microbial communities from an aquifer in East River, Colorado, USA - PLM3_5_b1 | ecosystem: Environmental > Terrestrial > Soil > Riparian zone | place: USA: East River...
GAGCCGCGGCGGCGATCTGCCCGAGCTCTCGGTGATGGCCTCGGGATGCCTCGGTCTGATCAGCTTTCCCCGCGAGCCCGGGCGGGTCTCGCAGGAGCGGATCGAAGCGCTGTACCCGCGGCTGATCCCGGCTCTGCGCGAGCATCCGGGCATCGGCTTCGTCCTCGTCCGCTCCGAGCACGACGGCGCCGTCGTCCTCGGGCCTCGGGGGACCCGCTTCCTCGACTCCAGCCGGGTCGAGGGAGAGGACCCGCTGGAGCCCTTCGGCCCGAATGCCGCCGACCACGTACGACGCAGCGACGGGTTCGCCCACTGTCCCGACCTGATGATCAACAGCACCTACTGGCCGGACTTCGGCGAGGTGGCGGCCTTCGAGGAGCTGGTCGGCTCCCACGGCGGAATGGGAGGGCCCCAGAGCTTTCCCTTCGTCCTCCACCCGGCGGAGCTGGAGTGGCCGGCGGAGGAAGTCGTCGGTGCCGAGCGGGTCCACCGGATCTTCCGCGCCTGGCTCGCCGGCCTCGGCCAAGAGGCTTATGCCAGCGAGGTGGCCTCGCCCGGCGAGAGCGTCCGCGTCTCCACCTGAGGCGCGCGCTCACGCATGGCGTCGAGGAACTCTTTCCCCGGGTGCCAGAGGCGATCAGGGCGTAGGTGGTGGAGGCCGATGGGGTAGAGCGTCCCCCAGTGGATCGGGATCGCGACCCGCGGGGAGAGGAGCGCTGCCGCCTCCGCGGCTCCGTCCGGGTCGAGGTGGCCGGGGCCGACGGTGGGGCCCCAGCCCCAGATCGGCAGCAGCGCGAAGTCAAGCTCCCCGGCCAGGTCCTTCATCCCCGGGAAGATGTCGGTGTCACCGGCGAAGTAGACGCTGTGAGTGCCGCGGATGAGGAAGCCGATCGCCTCTGAGCGGCGCGCGTGCCGCCGTCGGCCGCCGTCGTGGCGGGCCTCGACTGCGCTCACCGTCAACTTGCCGAGGGAGACCGACTCGCCGGGCGCGAGCTCGGCGGCGTCGAGGAAGCCGTGGTGGGCGAAGAACCGCCGCGATCCGGGCGGGACCAGCATCCGGGTCTCGCGCCCGAGCTTCCGCAGCGAGCCGAGGTCGGCGTGGTCGTGGTGCAGGTGGGAGACCAGGACCGCGTCGAGGTCCTCGGTCGCCTCGGTGGCCGGCGGTGCCCCGTGGCGCACCAGCGGGCCAAGGTGGCTGCCCAGGACGGGATCGGTGAGGAGGCGAGTCCCGTCGAGGTCGATCAGGACCGTTGAGTGTCCGACGTAGGTGAGACGGTCCGAAGTCATATGAGCAAAAGGCCGCCGGAAGACCAAGCGATCGAGATCGAGCCCGGGGCTCTCAGCGGTCTCTTCGCGGCGCCGCAGTGGATGCGGGACCTCGGCTTCTCGTCCTGGCTGCTGGTCGGCTTCGGCGCCGCTCTCGTCGGCGCGATCTGGCTGCTCTCGCTGACCGAGACGATCGTCCTGCCGGTGATCACCGCGGGGATCATCGCCGCGGTCGCCTCGCCCCTGGTCGACCGGCTGCGCCGGATCGGTGTGCCGCGGGGGATCGGTGCCGCTCTCGTCATGCTGGCGATCATCGCAGCCGCCTTCGGGGTCGGGCTGCTGGTCCTGACCGGGATCACCAGCGAGGCGGCGAGCCTCTCCCAGCGGCTGCAGGAAGGCACCGACCAGCTCCAGGCATGGGCGCAGGACCTCGGCGTCGCAGGGTCGACGGCCGCCGACGCCAACTCCCACGGCAGCACCTCGGTCAGCGACGCCTTCCAGGCGCTGACGCAGGGCGTGCTCGGCGGGGTCGACAGGCTCGCCTCCCTCGCCGTCTTCCTCTCCTTCACCGCGCTCAGCCTCTTCTTCCTGCTCAAGGACGGGCCGCAGATCGGCGAGTTCATCGAGCGCCACCTCGGCGTCCCGGTCCCGGTCGCCCACTCCGTCCTCGGCCGCGTCGCCTCGAGCATGCGCGGCTACTTCCTCGGGGTCACGATCGTCGCCGCCTGGAGCGCCCTGATCGTCGGCGCCGGCGCCCTCATCCTCGACGTCCCGCTGGTGGGCACGATCGCCGTCGTCACCTTCCTCGGCGGCTACGTCCCCTACATCGGCGCTTGGACTGCGGGGATCTTTGCCGTATTGATTGCCCTTGGCGGAGGTGGGGCGGAGGCCGCCGGGGCGATGGCGGTGATCGTGCTGCTCGCCAACGGTGTCCTCCAGCAGCTCGTTCAGCCGATCGCCTACGGAGCGGCGCTGCAGCTGCACCCGCTAGCGGTGTTGATCGCGACGATCGCCGGCGGTTGCCTCTTCGGCACCGTCGGCTTGGTCTTGGCGGCACCGCTCCTCTCGGCCGCGGTGAAGATCACGGCCGACCTCAGAGCGGCCGAGAAACAACCCGCCCCGGCGCTGTAGCGCCGAGGCGGGAAGAGTTGCAGCGCGGAGACATCCAGCGCTGTCACCCGACGATTGCACCAATCTGTGTCATATGAGGCTAGACTCAGCTTGACGGTGCTCATCGGGGCTTTGACTGGTGGCCCAACCCTAACGGGACGGTGGGCACCGTCGTTTACGGACTAATCCTTTCGGCCAGCTCGACGATGATCCCCTCGGGGCCGCGGACGTAACAGAGCCGGTAGCTGTTCTCGTACCGCACGAGCTCGCCGACAAGGTCAACACCGCGATCGTCGAGGCCGGCGACGACGGCGTCGATCTCCTCGACCAGGAAGGAGACGTGGCGAAGCCCCGAGAAGTTCGAAGCCGCATCTGAATCGCCCCTCTGCATCGGCGGCGAGTGGAACTTCACCAGCTCGACTTCCGCGCCACCCTCGGGAGCCCGCATCATCGCCAGCTCCGCCTTCACGTCCTCGAGCCCGATGATCCGCCCGACCCAGTCACCTTCGACTTGACCGGTGCCGCCCGCCACGAGCCCGAGGGCGGAGAAGAACTCGACCGCAGCCTCGAGATCCTCGACCACGATCCCGACGTGCTCTAAACGTTTGATCGCCATGCGGTCGATGGTAAGGGGCTCAAAAGGCGATGTGCCCGGGGGGAACCGCGTTTCCATCGAGGAGTCGACTTCGTGGAGCCTGGAGCCAAGCTCGGGGTCGACCTTCTCGAGAGGCGCCGATGCAGGTCCAGTCGTCGTCCCAGAGGGTCGTAACGAGCTAGGAGCGGTCTGCCGGAAAGATCAAATCTGGCAGGTATCCCTTTTCGTTGAGGCCGCGCCACGTCTCCGCGTGGTCTGGCCCCGCCTCGACCAACACGTAGTCCCACTCGGCGTAGAGCTCCGTTCTCGGCGCGTCGTCGAATACGACGTTCGAAAAGCCGGTATCTAGATAACCGAGCCACCACGGTTGTGCAGCGGTGTGTTTCCTGAGACGTGACCGCATTCCACCGGCGCGGGCCTACCTGCGAAGAAGCGCGCCGGGAGCAAGTCGAACAAGGAGGCGTTCCGGTGCCTGAAACGACACCTGGTGCGGGTCGTTTTCCGGGCGCTGCAGGAGCCTCAGGTTGTTGCTGTTTCTCATTGAATTTCTAGATCTATATCGCCCGGAACCCGTTGATTCTCAGAGGAAGTTGTTCTGGACCGGGCGGATGGCTGGGTCGATCTGCGCGAGTGCGACTTCCTCGACTCGACGGCGCTCGCGAACTTCGTCAATTCCCATGTCCGGATGAAGGAGGAAGGACGGCGCATATTCCTCTACTGCCCGACCGCCCAGGTGGAGAGGCATCTCGCCATGGCCGGGCTGATGCAGGACGGCCTTGTCGTCGCCGCGCCGCGAAGCCCCGCGGCCTAGCTAGGTAATCGGAGCACCCGCCTTCGGCCCCTAAAGAGGAGGGGCGCCGAAGCGCCCCTCCAGTCCCTGGACCCGCTGCGCCGCTAGTGGCGGGGCGGGTCGCGGTCGTCGCGATCCGGGTCATACGGCTCGCGCGAGCCGGACTTCGCGAGGCCGCGGCTGATCATGTAGCCGACGGCGACGATGGCGACGTAGAGCCATGCCTGGCGGGCGATGAACTCGTCGGTGCCGGGATCGGTGTCGCCACCCTTGATCATCGCGGCGGCGATGAGGATGCCGACGATGACGGCGACCATCGCCCAGAACTCGGTCGTCTTGAACGCCTGTTTGGTCTCGGTGGAGAGACGACGGACGACGCCGCGCCTTGCCGAGCGGTCGCCTGCGCCTTCGTTTCCGGCTCGCGCCGATGCTGACTCCATGGTTGGTCCTCCTCAGTGGGTTTCGGTTCCGGGTTCGGCGCGAACCTTGGGACGAGACCGCGCGACTCCGGGTAGGGAAGCAACCCCGAAAACTGTCTTCCCCCGACTGGTTGGCGCTGCGGGGAATCCACTCGGGACAGGCTCCGGGTACCCCTGCGGTTGAGCGAGGAAACTTAGAAAATCCCTGCGCAGGGCTAGCCGCTCAGTGGCATTCGCATGCGGACGACCGTTCCACCCTGGCTGCCGGCGCCGATCTCAAAGGAGCTCGACAGCTGGGAGATGAGGCCGAGCCCCATCCTCATGCTGGTGTCCTGCCGATACAGGGTTGGCCTCAAGCCCGCACCGAAGTCTCGGACCACGATCTCCAGTTCCCCTTCCTCGGGAGACGCCTCCAGCTCGAAGCGTCCCTCCCCCTCGGGGTAGGCATGCCTGACCACGTTCGTGCATGCCTCGGTGACGATCGTCTTCAGGTCCCCGAGCGCAGGTTCCTCCATGCCGAGTGCCTCGCCGAGGTCGGCCACGGCAGCCCGAGCCTCCGAGACATTCTCGGGTCGGGCCTCGTAGTCGAGGGAAAGTTTGTCTGCCTGATGCATCCGGTGAAGGGTGGTAGCCGTATCCCTTTTGAGATTGCCCCGAAGGCGGCTAGGCAAACGTGATCTTTGAATCGGGTTTCTTGACCGCGGAGTTGGACAGAGCGTAATGAGGGCCATAAGATGATCTTGCGATGAACGATCCCCACTCCAGAGATGGGGACATTCCGCCGCATCCCCTGCAGCGTTTCCGCGCGAGTTCAGAGTCACGGGACGGCTTCGCAGTCATAGCGGTGCGAGGCGAGCTTGACATGCACACGGCCCGTGACCTGGCGCCTTTGCTCGACGAAGCATCAGAGGCCGAGAAGCGGATCGTCCTCGACCTCTCCTACTGCAGCTTCATCGACTCCACGGGGATGGCTCTGGTGCTGAACGCAGACCGGCGTCTCAGCGACGCCGGAATCAATTCAGGGATGACGCTCTGCGGCCTGCAGGGACAGGTGCGGCGGGTATTGGAGATCGCCGGGGTGTCAGCAAACCTTCGGGTGTCCCCAAGTCGCGACGCGGCACTTTCGCGGCAGCAACCGCGCTAGCTCTCAGCTACATCGCTCCAGATGGAAGACCTCCACGGAGAGGTCCTCCCTCGTATTCGTTGCGCTGTTGAACGCCCGGACCTTCCGGTTCACGATCCCTTCGACCGCCGCGCAGAACTGGTCCTCGGTGGCGTGCTGGAAGTAGAGGCGAGTGTCGCGAAGCCGCTGGTGCTCCCCCATCTCCGCGAGCCGGCGCTCGGCTGGCGTGAAGCTGTCCTCGAGCGTGCAGAGGACGATGTCGGGACCTGCGAACTCGGTCCTCGCCTTGGTCGGCCCGCGGCCGAACTGTTCTTTGTAGAGGCGGACCATCGCCCGGGAGATCTCGGCGCGAACCGAAAACTGGTCGTCGACGGCAACATTGCCGTCTAGGACTGCGGAGCTACTCGAGCCGTTGACTGCTGCGGGGCTCTCGCTCATATGAACTCGACTTTTCCCACCCTCTGAATCGAGGTCGCTCGCGAGGAGGAGGGCGGATAAAGAAACCCAACAAACGACTGCTTCTCTACCCATTCTAGCGATGCGACCTAATCCCACCGCCGGGACGGGAAGGTGGCCGGTCGCCCGGAGGTTGTCCGTTCTGAACCGCCTACGTGCGACCGGCCAGGGTGAGGAGCGTCCTCCGGGACAACCTACCCCTGGGCTCTATTGGCAACCCGGCCCTACAAAGAAAACGCCCCGCCGGGGAGGCGGGGCGTTTCTGGGGTTACTACAGGGAGGAGAGGACTGGGAGAGGGCAGACGGCGAGCCGGATTGGCTCGTCCATGCGGAACCTTTACGGTTATGTCCGGTTGTTCCCGGTCAGAGGTGAGGCCAACTGGCGCACCGCTGGCGCACGGACAGCTTTGTTCGCAGTCTCGTTCCGGATGCTTGAGCCAAAGGCCGCATCGCCCGGACGCATCCGGAGCTCAGAGGACAGTTCTGTCCTTCCGGTGTCCGTTCCGCCCACGACTCCCCGGACGATCGGGTAGAGGACGAAGTTGGTGGCGGAGCGCCGAGGCCGGGCACGGCTTAGCTCGGCGGTTGACCGTGGCGTTCAACCCTCCTGCAAAGAATCGAAGCTCAGTTGCTGCAGGCGCCCATGTTTCGTTGTCTGACGGATCGGATGTTTCCCGGGGTTTTCGGGTAGTTCCCCAGGATGAGCCCTGGTTCTTTAGACACGCTCGCGCGGCTCTTGCCGAAGCCGGAAAAGATTGCAAGGTGAGACAGTGACCGCCGCCACGAACTTCGCCGCGATCGACCCGGGGTTCGCGATCCTGCTGTTGGCTCTTCTCGCAGTGCTCCTCTGCGTCCTCACGCTCGTCTTGGCCGTAGCGATGGCCGCCGCCGTGCTGTGGACGCTGCGGCGTGCTGCGGAGACGGTGCTCGGCTCAGCGCGCGACTTCTGATGTGCATTTGGTGAAGGGGGATGCGGTCGTCCGTCATGAACACTGCAGCTATCGCGACTTCCGCTCCGGCCAAGGCCGATCTGCCGCCCGACCGTCTCTACTGGCGGGAGGCGGTCGCTCGCTACGAGCGACCCTCCGTTCGCCACGGTCTGCTCGATCTGGCCACCTCGGCCGTGCCCTACCTCGCTCTGACCGTGGCCATGTACGTCAGCCTCCAGGTCTCGGTCTGGATCAGCCTTGCCCTCGCGGTTCCGGCGGCGGGCTTCCTGCTGCGCACCTTCATCGTCTTCCACGATTGCGCCCATGGCTCTTCCCTGCCGAACCGGCGAGCGAACCTGTGGGTGGGGCGGTTCACCGGTCTGCTCGTCTTCCAGCCCTTTGCGAACTGGCGCCACAACCACGCCGTCCACCACGGCAGCTCCGGCGATCTCGACCGCCGCGGCACCGGCGACGTCGCGACCCTGACGGTCGACGAGTACCTGGCCCTTCCCTGGAAGTCGCGGCTGGGCTACCGGCTCTTCCGCAGCCCGGTGGTGATGTTCGGGATCGGGCCGATCTGGTCGCTGATGATCGGGCCGCGTCTGTGGTCGAGCGGGATGCGACGGCGCCAGCGCCAGAGCGTGATCGTGACGAACATCGTCCTGGCGATCGTGATCGGGGCGATCATCTCGATCGTCGGCCTGCAGGCATGGCTGCTGGTGCAGATGCCGACCGCGATCCTCGCCGGCACCCTCGGGGTCTTCATGTTCTACGTCCAGCACCAGTTCGAGGACGCCTACTGGGAGACGTCGGATCGGTGGAGCTACGCCGACGCCGCCCTGCAGGGAAGCTCATACCTGAAGCTGCCGCGGCTCCTCCAGTTCTTCACCGGCAACATCGGCCTCCACCACGTTCACCATCTCAGCGCCAAGATCCCCAACTACAACCTCCAGCGCGCCCACAACGAGAGCCCGATCTTCCATGACGTGCCGGTACTCAGCTTGGGCGAGGCCCTGCGGGCGGTCCGCCTCAAGGTGATCGACCGCCAGGGCGGCCGCTTGCTCACCTGGCGTGAGGTCAAAGCCCTCGGCTGACCGCGGGGATATGCGGCTCCCCCGGTATGCCGCACCGGGCTCAGGGAACTGGACCACCCATCGGATGGTTTTGCAAGAATCGCCGTGTGGAGACCAATCCCGAGGATCGTCCGGACTCTCGCCTGGCTGTGGTCTCGCGGGAGATCGTCGGTGTCCTGAAGGAGGGGGTCGGGCGTGGCCCGACTAAGGCCAGGACCTATGTACACGACGACAGCGTCCTGGTGTTGCTGCGCGAGGGCCATACGAGAAGCGAGGGAACGATGTTCGAGGGCGGCGCCGAGCGGGCGGTGGCACAGGGTCGCGTCGACCTCACCGAGCTGATCCGAGCTCCGCTGATCGAGGTGATCGAGCGCAATCTCGGCCGCAAGGTGGCCGGGTTCATGTCAAGCAGCGTGCAGCACCCAGACCTCTTGGCGCTCGTATTCGTCCTTGACTCTTCGCCGCTGCTCGAACTGGTCGAGGGTGAAGGCTCGGACAGCGCAGGTTGACCCAGCGTATTGGGCTTCCTGCCCCGTCGCCGACCTCAACGGTTAGGTCCACCGCCAGCGGGTATCTAGAGAGCGACGGTCTCTTCGGACCTCGGGACGGGAGACTGAGTCGAGGGCGCAGTCGGCTTTCGTCTTCGGAAGCAGGACGACGGTCCTTGGCGCCCTCCGGGGGGGCAAGGCGGCGATCCGACGCCGTCCCGAAGAACGTTCCAGAAGTACGGACCAGCGATTGCTTGTGCGGTGGGCCAACGCCGTGTAGAATGGTCAGACGCGCCGGGAGCAAGCTCCTGCCGCGCGCCGAGCATCATGAGGCACGCTTCTCCGGCTCTTAAGCCGGGCGGCGGACTCCGACCGAGAAGAATCAGCATCGGAGGTGTCATGTTTCATGATCAGCGCCGTAATGGCGACCTAGCCCCAGACTTGGAGACCTTCGAGGGAGCAGCCGCAGCAATGCGCCGCTTCAACCTCACCGAGGCTGTGATCGAGGACGGCTATCGCGAGATCGAGGTCGAGGGCGAGCTCGATCTGGCAGTGGCCGATCAGCTTCAGCGAGCAATCGCCGGTTGCAGAGGCGACCAGATCTTGATCAGCCTGAAGTCTTGTCAGTTCCTCGACTCGGCCGGCATAGCGGTGATGCTCAACGCCAACGGCGAGGAAGGCTCCCGGATCGTGCTCCACAGTCCGTGCGGCCAAGTCCTTCGCCTCCTCGAAGTCACCGGCCTGACCTCCAGCGGAATTGTCTTCGCAGATCGCGCGCAGGCGTTGTCGGCGGTCGCCCGGCCCGTCGGCTAGCCGACGATGGACACGAGACGCCAAGGGAACTGTGCCGGTTGGGAGGACTGACATCGGTACGACCACGACCCGCCTTTCGTCATCCGCTTCGGCCACGCAATCGCCGGATTTGGCTCCACAACAGAAAACGCCCCGCCGGGGAGGCGGGGCGCTTCTGGGGTTACTACAGGGAGGAGAGATATGTATCTCTATATATGTGTGGATCCGTGGGAGGTAGGTGAGCCCGATTGATGTCGAGTGCGTCGCTGTGGGAAGCAGCGAGGCGATTGTCGACGCGGGGTTCAGCCTTGAAAGTTCGTGGTGCTCCTTAAGTCGGTTTCCTCTTGCGAATCCTTGAACAGCGTACGAACGTATGTGCGACTTGTGTGTGAGTGGGGTCACAGAGATCCTGCTAATCACGGACTCTGCGGGGTGTCTACCCGATTTGATCCAGGAGACCAGATCAAATTCGGTAACTGGTCGCCGATCAATGTCGCATTCGTTTCTGAAGCTCCAATAAAAGGCCAGTTACGAGGGCTCGCTGTAGCTTTGGCCGGGTGAAGAAGACCCGGATAGACGCGGTTTTGGCCGATCGCGGCCTCTTTCCCTCGCGCTCGGCGGCGGCGGGGGCGGTGCGGGCCGGCGAAGTCCGGATCGGCCAGGACGGCCCAGTCGCCCTGCGCCCCAGCCAGCTGGTCGAAGCCGACGCCAACCTGATCGTCGACGAGGGGCCCCGCTACGTCTCGCGCGGCGGCACCAAGCTCGAAAACGCGCTCGACGCGCTCGGGATCGACGTCGAGGGGCGGGACTGCCTCGACGTCGGCGCCTCGACCGGCGGCTTCACCGACTGCCTCCTGCAGCGCGGTGCCGCGCGGGTGATCGCCACCGACGTCGCCTACGGGCAGCTCGACGTGCGGATGCGCCAGGACCCCCGCGTGCATGTGATCGAGCGCCTGAACGCGCGGGAGATGCATCCGGCGGACCTGCCCTTCGCGCCCTCGCTGGCGACGATCGACGTCTCCTTCATCTCGCTGACCAAGGTCGTGCCGGCGGTGGTCCGGTGCCTCGAGCCGGGCGGTGATTGCCTGGCGATGGTGAAGCCGCAGTTCGAGCTCGGGAAAGAGCGGGTCGGGCGCGGCGTCGTCCGCGACGCCGCCGACCGCCGCGAGGCGATCCTCACCGTGGCGACGGCCGCGCGCGAGCTTGGGCTGCCGGTCCGCGGTTTCGCCTCCTCGGGCCTGCCCGGCCCGAAGGGCAACCGCGAGACCTTCGTCTGGTGCGGCGGGGCCGGACCCGAGGTCGACGACCTGGAGGCGGCGATCGCCGCTGTCGAGGGGGACGGATGAAAACCGCGGCTCTGATCACGCACTCGCACCCGCCGATGGCCTCGGAAGCGGTCGCGATCGCCGCCGAGGTCGCCCACGACCTCGGCTGGCGACTGGCAGCGACCGCGGACGAGCTGCGCAAGCACGGTGACGCCGGCGAGGGCGTCGACGTCACCGCCGAACACACGCTGCCGGAGATCTGCCTCGTTCTCGGCGGCGACGGCTCGATCCTGCACGCGCTGCGCCGCTACGCCCACACGGAGGTGCCGGTCTTCGGCGTCAACTTCGGCACCGTCGGCTTCCTCGCCGCGGTGGAACGCGACGAAGCCGCCGCCGGTATCCGCCGGGCGCTCGAAGGGGAGATCGAGACGATCCACCTCCCGGGCGTCGAGGTCAAGGTCGACGGCAAGGAGGGGATCGGCCTCAACGACATCACCCTCGCCCGGCGCCCTCACGACCGCGTCGCCGAGCTCAGCTACCGGATCGCCGGGCAGGAGGTCGGCCACGTCCGCTGCGACGGGCTCGTCGCCGCCACTCCGGCTGGGTCGACCGGGTACAACCTCGCCAACCAGGGGCCGATTCTGGCCTGGGGGGTGAAGGGGTACGTGGTCAGCTACATCTCGCCGCACTCGCTGACGGCGCGGGCGCTGGTCGTCGCCCCGGGCGACGTCCTCCACGTCCTCAACGCGCCCGAGCGGGAGCCGGTCGAAGTCGCCGTCGACGGCGGCAAGATCGCCGACCTCGAGGCCGGCGCCTCGCTGGAGATCCGCTTCGTCGACTCGGTCAGCCGCCTCGCCCAGCTCCCGGGAACGAGCTTCTACGGTCGAATCCGGGAGAAGTTCGGTCATCTAGCGGTCTAGAGCGGCTTCTTCAGCCGGCGAATCCACTTGTCTAGGGTTGCGCGCCATGGAGCGCAAGTGGTGGACCCTCGTCCTGGTCTCGATCGCGACGTTCATGCTGTTGCTCGACGTCACCGTCGTCAACGTCGCCCTTCCCGACATCCAGCGGGAACTGAACGCAAGCCTCTCGAGCCTGCAGTGGGTGGTCGACGCCTACTCGCTGATGCTCGCCGCCTTCCTGCTGACCGCGGGCTCGCTCGGCGACCGGCTCGGGCGGCGGCGGGTCTTCACGATCGGGTTCGGCATCTTCACCTTCGCCTCGTTCCTCTGCGGCATCGCCGAGGACCCGACCCTGCTCAACCTCGCCCGCGGCCTGCAGGGGATCGGCGGCGCCGGCATGTTCGCCACCTCGCTCGCCCTGATCGGCCAGGAGTTCCACGGCAAAGACCGGGCGACGGCGTTCGGGGTCTGGGGCGCGACGGTCGGCGGTGCGGTCGCGGTCGGGCCGCTGGTCGGCGGGGTGCTGACCGAGAACCTCGGCTGGGAGTGGATCTTCTTCGTCAACGTCCCGATCGGGATCGCGGCGATGTTCCTGACCGAGCGCAAGATCGTCAACGTCGCCGCGCAGGACCCCGAGCCGATCGACGTGCCGGGGCTTGTCACCTTCTCGGGCGCCCTCTTCCTGTTTGTCTTCGGCCTGATTCGCGGCAACCCGGAGGGGTGGGGGAGCAGCGTGATCCTCGCCTGCCTGATCGGGGCCGCGGCGCTGATGCTCGCGTTCATCGCGATCGAGC
>Ga0184624_10000313_pt1 | contig 11994 bp, 10 predicted proteins | sample PLM3_5_b1_FD_133157 | JGI IMG/M metagenome (GOLD analysis project Ga0184624, IMG submission 133157) | Groundwater sediment microbial communities from an aquifer in East River, Colorado, USA - PLM3_5_b1 | ecosystem: Environmental > Terrestrial > Soil > Riparian zone | place: USA: East River...
AATCGACTGCGGATGTACAACAACATCGATCCGATCCAGGTCCACGCCGTACAGCAGGTGGGCCTCAAGCAGCTCCAGGCCCTTGTTCACCAGCGTCGCCGAGTTGGTCGTGATCACCCTGCCCATATTCCAGGTCGGATGCGCAAGGGCCTGGTCCGGCGTGACGTCACTCATTTGCTCCCGGCTGAGGCCGCGGAAAGGCCCGCCGCTGGCAGTCAGGATCAGCCGATCGACCTCCGTGGCTGCTCCGCCGCGAAGACATTGCGCCAGGGCTGAGTGCTCGGAGTCGACAGCAACAATCTGGCCCGGCTGTGCGGCCTGGGTAACCAGGGGACCGCCGACCACCAGAGACTCCTTGTTGGCCAGGGCGAGGATCCGTCCGGCTCGTAAGGCAGCGAGTGTTGCGGCCAGCCCGGCGGAGCCAGTAATGCCGTTGAGCACGACGTCGCACGGCATGGCCGCCACCTCGGCTGCCGCATCGGGCCCCGCAACAATGCGCGGTAGCCGCACGTCCCCATGCGCCCAGCCGCGCCGGCTGGCTTCGGCGTATAGGGCGAGCTGGAGATCTTGGACGGTTGTGGCCCGACTGACCGCGACCGTACGCGCTCCACTGTCCAACGCTTGTCGAGCCAGCATCGCCATCTGGGAGCCGCCGGCGGCCAACCCCACCACCCGGAACTGATCAGGGTTGTCGGCGACGACCTCCAAGGCCTGCGTTCCGATCGAGCCGGTGCTGCCCAAGATCACCACGTCACGCACGGGGCCAAGTGTGGCAGGTCGCAGACAAGATCTCTCCAGTTATGCGTGGGCAATTGGGACGCCTGACAGAATGCCGACATCATGAGAAGTCGGCGGTTCGTGTCGTGACTCGACGCCTGATCGACATCGAGAGCCTCGCCGATTTTGATGCCCACATTGGCAAGGCCCGCCGGCTGAACGGATGGTTCGTCCAGTCTGTCGACCTGACCGAACGAGCTGACGCGCTGCTCAAGGTCGATCCGCGCGGGGCGGTCTTTCTTGGCTGCGTGTTTAACCCGGCCGTCGAAAATCATCTCCGCAAGGCGGGCGCGCTGCTGTTCCCGCGACTGCCCGATCTGCCCTTCGACCCCTACCGAGGTCGTCTGTACGACGCCGTCGAGCTTTACGGCACCAGCGACTACGCCACAAGCCTGGATGCCACGGTGTACGCCTGGGCCCACGCCCAACATGCAGATTCCCTGACAGCAGAGCTCGGTACCACCCTTCATGATCACTCCATCACCGAGGCCCTCGATGACCTGACATCACACCTGGAGCTGCGCAACATTGTCGGCGTCATGGGCGGCCATGCCGTCGCGCGCACCGACGACACCTACCGCGCGGCAGCCGAACTCGGAGCGAGCCTGACCAATGCGGGCAGGACCGTGCTCACCGGCGGCGGCCCGGGAGCTATGGAGGCAGCAAATCTCGGAGCCTATTTGAGCCCGTGGGCGGATTCACTCGACGAGGCGTTGACGATCATCAAACCGGCTCCGTCATACCGACCCAGCCTCGAGCGATGGGCGGGGAGCGCCTTCCGAGTGCGGGCTCGCTGGCCCATCACCGGCGCAGGACGGAGCCTCAGCATTCCCACCTGGTTCTACGGTCACGAGCCAACCAACGTCTTCGCCACCGAGATCGCCAAGTACTTCTCAAACGCGCTGCGGGAAGACACTCTGCTGCATCGCTGCGAGGGCGGTGTGGTCTTCCTTCCAGGGCAGGCTGGCACGGTGCAGGAGATCTTCCAAGCCGTCACGGAGAACTTCTACGCCGCCGACGCCAGTCTGATCGCGCCGCTGATCTTGGTGGGCTGTCAGTACTGGACCGACACCTATCCCGCGTGGCCATTGCTCCAACGGCTGGGCGCCGGGCGACCGATGGGTGAGCTGATCTACTGCGTCGACGATGTGCACGAGGCCAGCGGCCTTCTGACCGCCAGCGCCTAGCGTTCACCGCTCACGGCGTAAGAGACGCCTCGTCAGGCGTGGCGAGGGTAAGCACGGCCTCCTCGATGTTCTCCTGCTCCTCCAACTCCCGTTCCACCTGCCGTAATCGCACGGCCACGTTGTGCTCGACGTCGTCACCGGCCATGTCGACCGAGGCAACCAGATACAACCGAGCGGGACCGACGAACTCTAAGTGCAGATAGGTGATCCGGTCAATTTCAGGGCGTGCCAGTAGCTCGCGGAGCACGTGCTGCCGGACCTCGGGGCGGACCACCTCCCCGACCAAGAAGCGCCGGTTACGGTCGATCAAGAAAACCGCGACGACGGCCAGCAGCACGCCGACCAGGATTGAGCCAATCGCGTCAGGGACCACTGATCCGGTGATCTGGTGGAGCGCTATACCTATGACCGCGATCGTGATGCCAATCAAGGCTGCCGCGTCTTCGGCGAAGACGGCCCGCAAAGTGGGATTTGAGGTGTTCGCTACGTAGCTTGGCACGCTGCGATCCTGCGTTGCTGCCAGCCGCCGCGACTGGGTCATGGCCTGGATGAACGAGATGCCTTCGAGCACGAAGGCAATGGCCAACACAATGTAAGCAACCAGGTAATTCGTCGCTTCCTCGGGCTCGATCAGCTGGTGCACGCCATGCCAGATCGATACAACGGCGCCGGCGGTGAAGAGCCCGAACGCGGCGAACATCGACCAGACGTACGCCTCCCGTCCGAAGCCCATGGGGTGCCGGCTGTCGGGCCCACGGTCGGATCGCCGGTCAGCAATCAGCAGGAAGATCTCATTGCCCGCATCCGCCCAGGAATGCGCAGCCTCGGCGAGCATCGACGCCGATGACGTGATTGCGGCGGCCACGGACTTGGCAATGGCGATCAGCAAGTTGGCGAGGAAAGCGACCAGCACCGTCAGCAGGCTGCCGTTGACCTGCTTCGACCGCCGCTCGCTCACCGCTGTCGCGGACATGTCCTCACCATGACCACATTTCGACCCTATCCAGGCCCGCAGAAGCGACTCACATTGCTAGCTGGCTGCCAGGTTCCACCCAGGCAGTTGACAGATAGGAGCGTCACCCTGTTCGACAGGCATCGCGAACCGAGGATAGGGAGCAACAAACGTGGCAGCTTCGATGAGGACTGCAGTCGCAATAGGGGCAGGAATACTCGTACTTGGCGCTGGCATCGGAGCGGGGAGCATAGCGTCCGCACACACCCCAGCAACGCCTAACCCGACAAGCGCGCCCAGTGGTACCTCAACGCCCAGCATTCCCGCGCCGAGCACTGAGCCACCGGGCTGGCCAACCGACCCAGATCAGGCCGAGCGTGAGGCGGCACTTGTCCAAACCTTGTCCGAGATGCTCGGCGTCGACGAGGCCGAGATCAGGGCCGCCCTTGACCAGATCCGTGCGGCTTATGCAGCGGAAGGGCCGGCTGCGCTGGATGCTTGGCTTGACCAGGCGGTCCAGTCGGGCATCTTGACTCAGGAAGAGGCGGATGCTGTACGCCAGGCGGTTGAGCAGGGCGTGATCAACCTCGGTCCTAGGTAAGTAGCGCAGCGGCTAACGGTTGTCGCTCATGATCTTGGCGAGCCGCGCTGTCCGCGGGTTGGTGAAAATGTCCTCCAGCATCACCAATGATCCGTCGGGGCCGGCGAGCGGCACTCGCCAGTTCGGGTATTCGTCGATGGTTCCGGGCTGGTTTTGTAGCTGACGTTCGCCAACGGCGTCGGCGAGCGAGAGGCAGCGCAGCCGCGACGGAGTCCAGGTCAAGTAACGGTGCAGGGCTTCCACGGTCTCCTCGACCCCCGCATCGGGATGTAAAGCGCCGCGACTTCGAAGGTTGTCCAGCCACGCCTGGCGCTCCGCCTCATCGGCCTGCAATTCCTCGTCCAACGTGCGAGTCAGGATGTCAAGCTGATCACGGAGCCGGACGTGATCACCAGCCAAGTAGCCGGCGGTGGGTGGCAGATCATGGGTGGTGACCGACGCCAGGCAGTACTCCCGCCACTTTTCAGGTGCCAGCGGCGTACCGTCCCCACCCCAGTCGAACTCGAACCACAAGATCGACGTGCCCAGGATGCCGCGTTCCCGTAGGTAGTCGCGGACCCAAGGCTCCACGGTTCCTAGATCCTCGCCAACCACCACTGCGCCTGCCCGATGGGCCTCCAGAGCGAGAATGCCCATCATGGCTTCGTGGTCGTAGCGAACGTAGGTGCCCTGCGTGGGATGCATACCCTTGGGAATCCACCAGAGCCGGAACAAACCGATCACATGATCGACACGCAGGCCGCCGGCATGCCGCAAGATGGTGGAGACCGTCTCTCGGAAGGGCGCGTACGCGGTGGCAGCGAGCCGATCAGGCCGCCACGGTGGCTGATTCCAGTCCTGCCCCAGCTGGTTGAAGGGATCCGGCGGGCAACCTACCGAGACGCTTCGTGCGTAACTGTCTTGCAAGCTCCAGGCATCTGCGCCGCGCGTGCTCACACCCACCGGCAGATCGTGCATCACCCCAAGCGCCATGCCAGCGCGCACAGCTGCCTGCTGGGTGCCGGCGAGCTGCTCCTCCATCAGCCACTGCAGCCAGCAGTGGAAGTCGATCTTGGCGGCATTCGCTACAGCGAACCCGGCAACAGCTGGCGACTCGGGATCCTGCAGCTCGGTTGGCCAATCCTGAAAACTCGGGCCGTGTTCCTCGGCGAGCGTGGCCCAGGTTGCGAAGCTATCCAGGCCACTCCCCTCACGGCGCCGATAGGCGGCAAACGAGGCTTCCCGTCCCGGCGTACGAGGTACCGTGAAAATGATCTTGAGGGCCTCGCGCTTCGCATTCCATGATCGATCCCGATCGATCTGGATCGAGTCAGCAATCTCGTCGAGTAGCCGGATTCTGATCTTGTCGATCTCTTCCCGCTGCGCCCCGCTGGCCACGGCATACTCCGCGATGCGTTCGAGTCGTAGATAGAGGGGATTGGCAAAGCGGCGGCTGCTGGGTAGATATGGCGACGGCTGTAGCGGAGGCACTGGTTCGGCTGCGTGCAGCGGATTGACCAAGACGAAGTCGGCCTGGTGCTCGGCCGCCGACCACACGGCCAGATCCTCAAGATCAGTGAGGTCGCCCACTCCCCAGGACTGCTCTGAGCGCACGCTGTAGAGCTGAGTGGCGAGGCCCCAGCCACGATGCTGGCCCATCCGTTCCGGGAAGCCCAGCCACTCCGGGGTAACGATCAACGGCATGGACGCTTGCCGCCCGCCGCTGGCGGCCTTCAGGGTGTGGTAGCCAAGTGGCAGGTCGGCCGGGAGCTCGAACGACGCCTCTCCAACCCAGCCTTCATCGATCTCACGCGGCGGTGTCCAGTTCTCTAGCTGCTGCAGGTCGTGACGGCTCTCTCCCGTCTCGAGTTCGATCCAGACAGTGACCGGGCTGCCGTGCGGTACATGGACCCACACCGAGGCCGTCCGATGCTCTCGAATCGTCATGCACGGTGGCAACATCTGGGTCCACGGATAGCGGTGATGGCTCGCCAGGGCGACAGCAGCAGCTTCTGGTGTCGACGCGTCAATCTCCAAAGCCGCGAGAATGGCAACCACGGTGTCGCGAGCGACGGACATGTGCCGGCCTTGCCAATCCCAGTACTCCGTCGCGACGCCAAACGCCTCAGCCAGGTCGTAAAGGGTTGGGTCGAGTTCTGTCACGGCGCCAATCCTGGCAGCAATCAATAGGCCGCCGATGCCCTCACTCACGCCTGGTGTGCGGCAAGTTGCCCGCAAGCTCCGTCGATCTCCCGACCACGCGTGTCGCGCACTGTGACCGGCACACCCCTCGCCTGGAGCCGCCGGACGAACTCGTCCTCGTCCGTGCGTCGGGACGCGGTCCACATTGAGCCGGGGGTGGGATTCATCGGTATCAGGTTCACGTGCACCCAACCCCAGTTACCGCGGCGGCGCAGCACTTTGGCGAGCAGTTCTGCCCGGGAGGGCTGATCATTGATGTCGCGAATCAGGATGTACTCGATGGAGACGCGACGCTTGGTCGTCTTGGCGTACTCCCATGCGGCGTCGATCACTTCCTCGACGTTCCAGCGGGTATTGATCGGCACCAACTCATCGCGCAGCTCGTCATCGGGTGCGTGCAATGACAGCGCGAGCGTGAGCGGGATCCCCTCGGTGGCGAGCTGCTGCATCCGCGGTACCAGCCCGACCGTGGAGACGGTGATGCCGCGGGCGCTCAGCCCGAGACCATCCGGCGTTGGGGTGGTCAGCTGGCGTACGGCGCCAACAACCGCCTTATAGTTGGCCAGCGGCTCGCCCATGCCCATAAAGACCACATTGCCGACCCAACCGGCGCCTCCGGAGATCTGCCCGCGGCGCAGCTTTCGCGCGCCGTCCATCACCTGTTCGACGATTTCCGCGGTACTCATGTTGCGCTGCAGGCCGCCCTGCCCGGTGGCGCAGAAGGGACAGGCCATGCCGCATCCCGCCTGGCTGGAGACACACATGGTGATCCGATCCGGGTAGCGCATCAGCACGCTCTCGACGAGCGCGCCGTCGTGCATCCGCCACAGCGTCTTGACCGTGGCTCCGCCGTCACAGGTGAGGTCACGGACTGGGGTCAACAACCTCGGCATGAACTTTTCCGCCAGCGCCTCACGTACGTCAAGAGGTAGGTCGGTCCAGTCGGCGGGATCGTCGCGGAGTCCCTCGAAGTAGTGTGCGGACAGCTGCCTGGCGCGATAGGCGCGTTGACCCATTGCTTCGACGTACTCGCGCCGTTGGGCCGGGCTCAGGTCGGCCCAGTGGCGCGGCGGCTGGCCGCGACGAGGCGCCTCGAAGACTAACGATCTCGCGGGGGGGTCAGGGGGGGTCGTCCCCCCCTCGAAACGCGGAAGCGAACGGTTCATCCGCCAGGAACCAAGAGGTACATGATCAACCAGGCTACGGGGGCGGCAACGAGCAGCGAGTCGAGCCGGTCCATGACTCCCCCATGCCCGGGCAGGAAGGAGCTCATGTCCTTGATCCCGAGATCTCTCTTGATCATCGATTCGATCAGGTCACCGCAGGTCCCGGCAGCAACCAGGCTGACGCCGAGAATGATCCCTCCCCAGAACGGAACATGAAGAACGAAAAGGGCCATACAGACGCCGGCAGCTGCGCCGAAGACGAGTGATCCGGCCAGACCCTCCCACGATTTCTTCGGGCTGATCTTGGGCACCATCGGATGTTTTCCGAACAACACCCCAGCGACATAGCCGCCGGTGTCGCTCATGACCACGATGAGCAGGAAAGTCACCACTCGCGCAGCGCCCTGCGCTTCGGCGAGCATCAAGGCGGCGAACGAGCCGAGTAGCGGCACATAGGCAATGATCAGCAGGCTCGCGGCGGAGTCGCGGACGAATCCCGCAGCGCCCTTCGGCATCCGCCAGATGAGGCTGGCCAGCACAGTCAGCGCCAAAGACGCGAGCAGCACACTGGTGGTGGAGAAGATCACCGGCTCCTGCCGCCCCGCGAAGTAGGAACCAAAAGAGATGGCAACGCTGCCGATCGCGATCGGAACGATCGCCGACGTCATGCCCTGCTTCTTCAGAGCCTCGTGAAGTTCGACTGCAGCCAGCACCAACGCCACGCCGACGAGCACAACAAACGCGGGCTTGAGGTAGATCAAGCTGAGTACGACGTACGCGCCGAGTCCGACGCCGATGCCGATAGCGGCCGGCAGGTTGCGGCCGGCGCGGCCGTGCGTCTCCGCCGGCGCAGCCGGTGACTCAGTCATCACACGTCGAGCTGCGAGCGTCGGTAATCGCGCGCCGCCGGGCGGAGGAGGAGCGAGCGGAGGCGTTCTTTCCTCCGCGAGCGACGACGACGTCGGCGGACCCCAGAGCGCGATGCGCGAGCAGCTCAAACTTCAAGCAGCTCGGCTTCCTTGTGCTTGAGGACATCGTCGATCTCGTCGACGTGCTTGCGCGTGGCGGCGTCGAGCTGCTTCTCCGCTCGTACCACCTCGTCTTCACCAACTTCCTTGTCCTTCACCATCCGGTCCAGGGCCTCCTTCGCCGTACGGCGGGCGCCTCGGACAGAGATTCGGGCGTCTTCAGCCTTGTGCTTGGCCACTTTGATGTATTCCTTGCGCCGCTCCTCGGTGAGCTCGGGAAGCGTGACTCGGATAGTGGTGCCATCGTTGGAGGGATTCACCCCGAGATCAGAGTTGCGGATCGACTTCTCGATGCTGGCCATGGCGGACTTGTCGTACGGGCTGATCAGCACGACCCGGGCGTCCTGCACGTGAAAGGTGGCGAGTTGCTGGAGCGGTGTCGGCGAGCCGTAGTAGTCGGCGGTCAGCTTGGCGAAGATCGCGGGGTGCGCCCGACCCGTACGAATGGCTGCGAACTCCTCCTTGGTGTACTCGACCGCATTCGCCATCTTGGTCTCGGCTTCGCGCAGGATGTCGGCGATCACAGCTGTTCTTCTCCTTAAGCGTGGACGATCGTTCCGATCCTCTCACCCGAGACCACGCGGACGATTGTGCCGTCAGTGTCCAGGCTGAAAAAGATCATCGGAAGCTTGTAATCGCGGGCCATGCTGATGGCGGTCGCGTCAGCAACCTTGAGGTTCCGCGCCAGATACTCGTCATAGGTCAGTTCGTCGAACTTGATGGCGTCAGGGTGCCTGAGAGGATCGGCGGAATACACCCCATCCACCCCTTGCTTGCCCATCAGCAGCACCTCCGCGCTGATTTCGAGGGCCCGCTGAGCGGCCACGGTGTCAGTGGAAAAGTACGGCATGCCAGAGCCAGCACCGAAGATGACGACCCGGCCCTTTTCAAGATGCCGCTCCGCTCGGCGCGGAATATAGGGCTCTGCCACCTGTCCCATGGTGATCGCGGTCTGCACCCGTGTTTGAACGCCAACCTTTTCCAGAAAATCTTGGAGTGCCAGGCAGTTCATCACCGTCCCGAGCATGCCCATGTAGTCCGCCCGGTCACGTTCCATCCCGTGCTGTTGCAGTTCGGCGCCACGAAAGAAGTTGCCGCCGCCAACCACGACCGCCACTTGGACCTGCATCTGGACCACGATGGCAATCTGTTTGGCGAGTCCCGCGACGACGTCTGGATCGACGCCGACCTTGCCGCCACCGAAGACCTCACCCGAGAGCTTCAACATCACCCGCTTGTAGGGACCATTCACCCGCCGGGTTCCTCTCTCTGTCGTGGGAGCTGCTCGCAATGCCGACGCTCGCAGCTCGGCGTTAGGCGCCACCGGCGCCACAACTACTGCGCGCCGGCCGCGTCAAAGCGTACGAACCGCAGGACCTTGATGCCTGCTTCGGCAAGCTGCTTGCCAAAGCTGACCTTGCTATCGGTTACCGAGGGTTGATCAAGCAGTGCGACGTCTTTGAAGTACGCATTCACACGGCCCTCGACAATCTTGGGAAGAGCCTGTTCAGGCTTGCCCTCTTCCTTCGCCGTGGCCTCTGCGATGCGGCGTTCGTTCTCCACCAGGTCGGCCGGAACCTCATCACGGCTGACGTATTGCGGGCGCATTGCCGCAATCTGCATCGCGGCGCCGCGAGCCGCTGATTCGTCAGATCCCTCGTACTCGACCAGCACTCCCACCTGCGGCGGGAGATCAGACGCTCGGCGGTGCAGATACACCGCCGTCCGACCGTCGAAGTACGCGGCGCCGCTCACTTCGAGCTTCTCACCGATCTTCACCGCGAGCTCCTCAACCGCCTCTCCGACGGTCTGGCCCGATGGCAAGACCGCAGCGTTGGCGGCCTCGACGCTGTCGGCCTTGCTCGCTGCCACCGCTTTCACGGCATCGGCGGCCAAGGCTTGGAACGCCTCGTTCTTGGCCACAAAGTCCGTCTCAGCCCCAAGCTGGAGCAACGCACCATCGGTGGAAGCCACCAGCCCATTCGCCGCCGACCGCTCGGCGCTGCGCTTGGCCGCCTTGGCTTGGCCGCTTACGCGCAGGATGTCGACAGCCTGGTCGAAGTCGCCGTCGGACTCGGTGAGTGCCTTCTTGCAGTCCATCATGCCCGCGCCGGTGGCGTCGCGGAGTCTCTTCACTTCAGCAGCGGAGATCGTTGCCATGAGTTGGGTGGTCCTCGTTCTTTTGATGTGTATGGGCGTTCAGCTGTGGGTCGAGCCCTTATCCGGGTCGTAGACGTTTTCGGGGTCGGGATTGTCGGACTGGAGCTCCAGATCCGCTTCCTTATCCGCCGCCTCTTCGGCCTCGAGAGAGGCTTCCTCCGGCTGCTCTTCGCCCGGCACTGGGAGTGCGTCGGGCGCCGGCTCGTCGTGCGGTGTGGCCGGTGCCGGCTCCTGAGAGGCGCCGAGCAGCTCGAGCTCCCAGTCGGGCATTGGCTCAAGCTCTGCCTCAGCTCCCGTCTGCGCGCCTGAGCGGGCCATCAAGCCGTCAGCAACGGCATCGGCTAGCACCCGGGTGAGCAATGAAACCGAGCGAATGGCGTCGTCATTCCCGGGGATCGCAAAGTCGACCTCATCGGGGTCACAGTTGGTGTCGAGGATGGCGATCACTGGAATCCGCAGCTTGCGAGCCTCGTCGACAGCCAGATGCTCCTTCTTGGTGTCGACGATCCATACTGCCTGAGGAGTCCTCGTCATGTCCCGAATGCCGCCCAGGGTGCGTTCCAGCTTCTCCTTCTCCCGGCGTAGACCGAGCAGCTCTTTCTTGGTCAGACCGGATGCGGCAATGTCGTCGAAGTCCAGCCCTTCCAGCTCCTTGAGTCGCTGGATGCGCTTGATCACGGTGTGAAAGTTGGTCAGCATTCCGCCCAACCAGCGTTGGTTCACGTACGGCATTCCGACCCTGGTCGCCTGCTCGGCAATGGCCTCCTGGGCCTGCTTCTTGGTACCGACGAAGAGCACCTGGCCGCCACGGGCCACGGTGTCCTTGACGAACGCGTACGCGCGGTCGATGTAGGTCAGCGACTGCTGCAGATCGATGATGTAGATGCCGTTGCGCTCGGTGAAGATGAACCGCTTCATCTTCGGGTTCCAACGGCGGGTCTGGTGTCCGAAGTGGACACCGCTCTCGAGAAGTTGTCGTGTGGTGACGACGGCCATGGCCGCCCTTCCTTCCTTGCCGGCACGTGCGGGCGCCGGCGTACGGTTTCTCAGCACCGAGCCCTTCGGCGCTGCCTGATGCTCGCGCGACACACACTCGAGCTGACCTCTCGTCAGTGTCGAGACCGGATGTGGCGCCCGGACCGGAGCCGGTACGCGAGCATGCGAAGTCAGACCTGATGGCAGATCTGCACAGACGAGTCTATCCACAACGCACAGGTGCCTTCGAACGTCATCCACAGATTTGCCCGTGGCTGCACGATTTCTGGTGAGCGTCCGGAGACTCCCGCCATGCGAGTCCTTGCTGCGAGCGTCGGGAAATCGCGCACCGCCGTGCTGAGGAGGAACGAGCAGAGGCGGTCTTTCCTCTGCGAGCGGCGACGAAGTAGACGGATTCCGAGGTTCGCGCCGCCGATCTGCAGGAGGAGATGGCGGAACAACGCATTTCCGTTACGCCAGCTCCGACGAAGACGGCGGCAACCCAGCGAACATCGCAGCGAGCGGAAGCGAGCAATTAAACACCGCGCAATTGTGCGAGCAGCTCAAATACTGGGTCGACACCTGCGTGTAGCCGTCTTCGTAGCGGTTTGCGTGAGCGTGCTCGCCATTCCAGCTCCTGCTGTGGCCGCTCCGCCGTTGCCTACGCCCGCCGGTTGGCCACTCAGCGGGGTACCCGTGGTGCAGCGAGGATTCGCGCCGCCAGCGGTCGCGTGGGCACCTGGTCACCGCGGCGTTGATCTTGTTGCCAAACCCGGTGAGGCAATCCTGGCGGCGGCGAGCGGCACGGTGGTGTTCGCCGGATCGATTGCCGGCAAGCCCGTCGTCAGCATTGACCACGGCTCAGTCGGCACCACGTACGAGCCGGTGGTCAGCAGCCTGAGCGTCGGTGAACGAGTGGTGCTGGGGCAGGTGATCGGGGTACTCGGGACGGGCGGGCATTGTCGTG
>Ga0184624_10000314_pt1 | contig 11994 bp, 15 predicted proteins | sample PLM3_5_b1_FD_133157 | JGI IMG/M metagenome (GOLD analysis project Ga0184624, IMG submission 133157) | Groundwater sediment microbial communities from an aquifer in East River, Colorado, USA - PLM3_5_b1 | ecosystem: Environmental > Terrestrial > Soil > Riparian zone | place: USA: East River...
GCGAAACGGAGGAGCAGATGGGAAAACAGAAGCAGCAGATGCAGGGTTACCACCCTTGCCAGGGCACGGATCGCGGCGTGGTCGAAATCCGCGACGGCAAATTCTACGACGGCGAGCCGGCGTGGTTTCCCGAGGCCAAAAGGCCGGACGGCTTCTATTGGTTTTACTTCACCGACGATCATCGGATCAAGGACGGCAGATTGTGCGGACCATACCCGAGCCTCGAGGCCGCGGCGGCGTCTGCCGTCGACCACTTGAGCCAGCAGGACGTCGAGCTCGCGCTGGAAGCGCTGGCAGCACGTGGCGACCTTGAAAGCCAAGTCCGCCCCGATGGGGTGCGGGAGTACTGGCTTCCAGATGAGGCGGCGGACACTGGTATTGGCCCGCCGGAGTGCAAGCCTCGAGTTAGAGGATAGTTATCGCCAGGGCATCGGAACGTACCACAAGACGCCCGTTGCCATCCGTCATAGCCGCAGCTTTCGCAAGCCGCCCTGCCAAGCTAATCGGACTTCTCCTGCGAGTGGGAGAAGCCGTTTTGACCCACCAACCGAAGCAACAGGAGAAGGCAAGATGCCGAATTGGTGTTACAACAGCATGAAGATCACGGGGACGATCAGCGAGATCACCCGGTTCAAACAGACCTGCATCCGCACCGACGAAAACAAGCAAGCGCAGCTTGATTTCAGTGCGATCAAACCGCTGCCCCCCAGGGCCGATGCTTATTTGGCGATAGAGCATTGGGGCACCAAAGGGAACGCTCAGCGTTTCCGCGTGACGGTCGATGCGCCGGGTTGTTACGAATTTCGTTTTGATACCTTTTACAGCCCGCCGGTCCCTGTTTGGGAGAAGATGGCAGAAATGTTCCCCGCTCTCGAATTTTCCCTGCGCGGAGGTGAGCCCATGATGGAATTCGTGTTCGAGGGTACGATCCAGGGCGGCAAGCTCGAGCTCGAATATAAGCACGTGCCTTTTGAACCCACCGACCCGAAACCAGACAAAGCCAGCACCTCCGACAACGAGCTTAAGAGGCACTCCGGCGAGTGGGAGCCGCCGTTTTGACCCACCAACGGAAGCAACAGGAGAAGGCGAGATGACGAATTGGTGTTACAACCGCATGAAGATCACGGGGCCGATCAGCGAGATCACCCGGTTCAAACAGACCTGCATCCGCGCCGTGTGCGAAAACGAGCAAGCGCAGTTTGATTTCAACGCAATCGACCCGATGCCGGATTTTTTTGGCGATAACGACGCACTGCCGTACAACGACCCCAGGCACAAGATGGGTTATCACTGGAGGATAAAGCATTGGGGCACCAAATGGAACGCTGGCGATTTCCACGTGACGGTCGATGCGCCTGGTTGTTACGAATTTCATTCTGATATTACAGCCCGCCGGTCCCTGTTTGTTCCCCGCTCTTGAATTTTCCCTGAGCGGATGTGAGCCCATGAATTTCGCGTTCGAGGGTACGATCCAGGGCGGCAAGCTCGAGCTCGAAATGAAGCACGTGCCTTTTGAACCCACCGACCCGAAAACAGGCGAGATATCTCCGGCTAGCGCGATCAGATTGAAGCGGTGCTGGGAGACGGCGGCGACTTCGTCTTGGTGAGGACCGGTAAGGCCAACGAGATCGACGGGGAGCGCCAGTGATGCCGACGCTCCCGTCCTGCCTCCTGCGGCCCAGGCACGTTGGCACCCGAGACGCCAGCACGCGCGCCCTGCGGATAACCACCCGCGGCCAGGGTATATCCTCCCCGCCGGGTGTTCCCGTCGAACGGACGGGCACCGGAAGTCGATCTGAGAACGGGCTTCCGGTCGTTCAGGCGCCCAACGAGGTCTGGCAGCAAAGTTCTGCCGGTACTCCGTCCGCCGATGCTGTGTTTGAGAGTGCCAGACAGAAAGAACGAATGAACCACACGGAGCGAGCGATCAGGGATGCCGCTGAGAAAGGCGGCTACGGCTATCGCTGATGGAAGGCAAACGACCTCGAAGACGACGAGGGATACAACGCGCTGCCCATGCGCGCTCTGACAGAGCACTTGCAAGATCCCGAATTTTGGAAGGGGCTGGGCAGGGCACGCGACTGGCAGGACACAGGTGCGTGGCTTTTTCACTGGCACCGCTTCATAGATCACATCGCGTTCGGAAAAGAAGTTGAGAGCTTCTTTTCAAGCCTTTAGGCAAAGCCGTCCCAACGGCGACGACAGTCGGTTGGAGTGCAGCAAAGTTGGTTTCTTGATTTCAGAAAAAGCCCCGCGCATGGGGAGCGGGGCTAAAGTTCGTTCGCTTTCCAGATGAGAGGCTTGCCGACCTGACACCCGTTGCCCGCCACTTGGGAGAGAACGGGCTCAGGGCATTGGCGGCAAGCCCATCGCTCAACGCGGCAAACGCATCATCGGTTGCACGCCGCGAGGAGACGCTCACACTAAAAAGCCCCGCTGAAGCGGGGCTAAACTCCGCCCGACCGGCCTCGGCTCCGGGATCGACAAGGACCGACCGGACTTCACTGTCGAACCGTGGCGGGTTAACTCCCCGTTCAGCGTGTTGGCGGGAAGGACTCGCGTCCGAAAGCAAGCGGTGAGAGCATCGGTGCGGCTCGGCTCGGTGGCTAGTTTCACACGCCCCATTAGTCGTAGGTCACCTATGCCGAGCCACTACTCCCCAAAGATCTTCCGTTGACTTCGTTGAGGCGGGCACCAGACTATTGGGCTCCCCTTGTCCCTGAGCGCGCACATCATGGCCCCTGCATCCCTCGTTCCATCTATTGATGCGGATATCCATCTCGTCCTTTGCTGCTTTGGGCGGGCGGGCCTTGCATACGTCGAGACCAATCCCGCCGAAGCAGATGCCACGACAGTGGTCCAGAACCTGCTGCACGGCCGTTATGCGCAGCCTTTGCGGGTCATCGCGCTCAATGTGGATGAAGGCGGGTCACGAGACGTTTCAGAAGCGATGGCACACAAGGTTCGCGAGATTGCAGAGCACGAAGACTACGAACTAGGTCGTGAACTCATAAAGCGCGAAGCCGCTGCAGTGAGTTAGTGGTCCTGGGGTTGGACAGGCTGGGGACGACCCAGGACAGGCTATGTGACGTTCGCAATGCCCCCTTGATAGCAGACGCAAGCGCTGCGCCGCGAAAGTCGACCGTTCAGTGCCAAGACCGAAAGCTTCACCATCGAGCATCTCTTGTGTCCTGCCTGAAGGGACGGTGGCCATGTCACGGCCGGTGTCGCAGCGCATCGACCACCAGGGAAAACGCTGCTGAGGACTGCCGCCGGCTTGGATAGAAGAGGTGGTAGCCGGAATAGGGCTGGCACCAATCCTCAAGCACCCGCCGCAACCTTCCCCTGGCGATATAGGGCTGAAGCATGCCTTCCGGTGCATAGACCAACCCGAAGCCGGCAAGCGCGGCATTGATCTGCTGCGATGTGGCATTGAAGGTGAGCTGCCCTTCGACGCGCACCCGGACCTCGCGGCCGTTCTTGTCGAACTCCCAGGCATAGATATTGTCATGCCTGAGCAGGCGCAGATTGATGCAATTGTGCCCGAGCAGATCCTGGGGTTTCTTCGGTTCAGACCTGTTCTTGAAGTATGATGGAGCGCCCGCGACCGCCATGCGCAGGTTGGGCCCGATGCGCACCGCGATCATGTCTTTCTCGACCTGCTCGCCGCTTCTGACACCGGCGTCGTAGCGCTCTGCAACGATGTCCGTGAGGCCAAAGTCGACCACCATTTCGATCTTGATATCCGGGTACTCGCGCAGCAGCTTCGACAGCTTCGGCACCAGCACGGACTGTATTGCATACTCGGTCGCCGTGATGCGGATGGTTCCAGCCGGCTTCTCCCGCAGGTCGGCGATGGTCGCAAGCTCGGCGTCGATCTCCTCGAACCGCGGCTCGACCGTGCGCAAGAGACGCTCGCCTGCTTCAGTGGGCGACACACTGCGGGTGGTGCGGGTGAGAAGCCGGACGCCGAGCCCCACCTCGAGCAGGCGGATAGTTTGGCTCAGCGCTGATTGCGAGACCCCGAGCTTGGCCGCCGCTTTGGTGAAGCTTCGTTCGCGCGCGACTGCGACCAGCGCGCGAAGGTCATCCAGGTTGCCACGCTGCATTTATCAGCTCCGCTTATAGGCCCTTGCGGATTTTAGCGCCTAGTCGGGCGCGCGCCACGCCATAGATGATGATGGTCAGCGATGAGGGGGCATGAAGGGCGGCCATGGACAGCCCTCGATCGTCTAAAGCTCAGAAGTTGCCCAGCTCGGACGTGACAAGAAGGGAGCTTCTGGAGGTCGCCGCCGTTACAGGTGGAATACTTGTAGCAGGAGGACACCTCATGCCCGCAGCCGTGCCGCCGGCGGCAGCGCAAACACTCGTACCCTCGCCCGCTCCGCTCGAGGTTGTGCTTCGCGTCAATGGCGCGGATCACCGGCTAACTCTCGATCCGCGCACGACGTTGCTCGATGGCCTCCGCGAGCACCTGCATCTCACGGGTGCGAAGAAGGGCTGTGGCCTTGGCCAATGCGGCGCCTGCACCGTCCTCATGGACGGCAAGCGCGTGAAGTCGTGCCTTTCGCTCGCCGCACTTGTCGAAGGTCGTGAGATCACGACCATCGAGGGCCTCGCCCAAGGAGAGCAACTCCATCCCCTGCAAGCCGCCTTCATCGAGCGCGACGCCTTCCAGTGCGGCTATTGCACGCCCGGACAGATCATAGCCGGCGTCGCCTGCATCAACGAGGGCCACGCCGGCTCGGCGCAGGAAATTCGCGACTGGATGAGCGGTAACCTGTGCCGCTGCGGCGCCTACGATCATATCGTCGCGGCGATTCAGGACGCGGCTCGCGTCACTGGTTCTGGGCGGGGAGGATGAGCCATGCACCCATTCGTCCTTGAACGACCTCGCGATCTTTCCGCCGCACTTGCCTCTGGTGCCCAAGCCGGGCGCAACGACGCGCGCGCCGAATACATCGCCGGCGGCACCGATATGGTGCAGCTCCTGCAAGAGGACGTGCGTAGGCCCGAGCGGCTGGTCAGCCTCGCAGGTCTTCTCGACAACCGAATCGAAGTCGTAGCGCAGGGCCTCACAATAGGCGCCTCCGCCACCATGGCGGAGGTGGCGGCGCACCCTGCCGTGGTGGAGCAGTTTCCCGTCATCTCCGAGGCGCTCTTGAATTCGGCGAGCCCGCAGGTGCGCAACCAGGCCACGATCGGCGGCAATCTCCTACAGCGCAGCCGCTGCCCATACTTCCGCGATGTCGGCTACGCCGGCTGCAATAAGCGTGCGCCGGGCTCCGGCTGCGCCGCCATCGGTGGCGAGAACCGTTGGCATGCGGTGCTCGGCACGAGCGAGAATTGCATCGCTGCCAACCCGTCCGACCTTGCGGTCGCGCTGGTCGCGCTCGATGGGTCCGTTGAAGTGCGTGGGCCAAACGGACAGCGCACGGTGCCGCTGATCGAGTTGCACCGGCTGCCGGGCGATACGCCGCACATCGAGACAGTGCTCGAACCTGGCGAGGTGATCGCGGCCATTACGGTTCCGGCCAGCACCGCGTCGCGGCGCTCGCATTATCTTAAGGTGCGCGACCGGGCCTCTTTCGAGTTTGCCGTCGTCTCGGCGGCCGTGGCGCTCGACATGAACGGCTCGCGCATCCGTCAGGCGCGTGTCGCGCTGGGCGGTGTCGGAACCAAGCCCTGGCGCGTCCCCAGGGTGGAAGCAGCCCTGGCCGGCGCCAGCCTCGATCCGGCGACGCTCCGCATGGCCGCGACCCTCGCTGCCGAAGGCGCCCGGGGGCACGGGCATAACGACTTCAAGATCGAACTCATGCAGCGCGCCATAGTGCGTGCCGTCGAAACGGCGGGAGCCCGCGCATGACCACCGCGTTCATTGGACAACCTGTCAGCCGCGTTGATGGCCGCCAGAAGGTCACGGGCGCCGCCACCTATGCCGCCGAGTTCGACCAGCCCGGCCAGGCTTACGGCGTGATCGTACGGAGCACGGTCGCGAACGGACGCATTGCCTCGATGGACAGCACGGCCGCGCAAAGAGCCTCGGGCGTGCTCGCGGTCTTGACGCACCGCAACGCTCCCCGATTGGCCTATCGGCGGCACAAGGGCCTCCCGGACCCAGCCACGGGGGAACGCTTGCACGTGCTCCAGGATGATCGCGTCAACCATCAGGGCCAACCGATTGCGCTCGTGATCGCAGAGACTCTCGAACAGGCGAACCACGCGGCAACGTTGGTGCGCGTTACGTACGCGGACGAAGCCGGTATCACCGACATCAGCCGTGTGGTGCCGATCGAGCCAACGCAGCAGAAGACTGATCAGGGAGAAACGCGACCGCCTCAGACCCGGCGCGGCGATCCGGAACGAGCGCTCACGACAGCCGAAGTTAAGGTGGAGCACACCTACGTGATCCCGCGCGAGAACCACAATCCCATTGAGATGCACGCCACCATTGCGGCGTGGGACGGCGACCGACTGACGCTGTGGGACAAAACGCAGTGGGTTCATAACACGGCCGACGAAATTGCCGCCGTCTTCAGTATTCCGGAGGAGAACATCCGCGTGATCTCGCCCTTTGTTGGCGGCGCTTTCGGCTCAGGCCTGCGGACCTGGCCGCACGTGACACTAGCCGCGCTCGGCGCGCGCGTTACTGGCCGACCGGTCAAGGTGATGCTGTCACGGCGCGAGATGTACTACGCGGTCGGATATCGGCCGCACACAGTCCAGCGCGTCGCCCTTGGCGCATCGCGCGATGGCCGCCTCACGGCCATCCTTCACGAAGGTTACCAGGAGACTTCCAGGTATGAAGAGTTTTCGGAGGCGCTTCTCAACGCGAGCCGGCTCTTGCATTCCTGCCCGAACGTCGACACGCGTCACCGTCTTGCGCCCATGAACGTGCACACGCCGACCTACATGCGCGCTCCTGGGGAGGCGAGCGGCATCTTCGCGCTGGAAAGCGCCATGGACGAGCTTGCGGTGGCGCTCAATTTCGATCCGGTGGAGCTGCGCCTGCGCAACGAGCCCGAGATGGACGAGTTCAAGAAATTGCCGTTCTCAAGCCGCTCTACGCGGGAATGCTATCGGTCAGCTGCTGAGCGCTTCGGCTGGAACCGGCGCAGCCCCGAACCGCGCTCGATGCGCGACGGCCGCTGGCTCATCGGTTGGGGCATGGCGACCGCCACTTACCCGATGAACTACGCACCGGCCACGGCGATGGCGCGGCTCCTGCCCGACGGCACCGCCGAAGTGATGAGCGCATCGAGCGACATGGGCCCGGGGACCTGGACGTCCATGACGCAGGTGGCAGCAGAGGCACTCGGCCTGCCGATCGAACGGGTGAAGTTCACGCTGGGCGACACACGGCTTCCAAGAGCACCGATTCATGGGGGCTCAATGACCATGGCGAGCGTCGGCAGTGCCGTTCAGGCGGCCTGCCGCAAGGTGCGCGAGGACGCCATCGCCCGCGGGGGGGCCAATGACCTGGTGGATGCGATGCGTCGCATCGCCCAGCCCATCGAGGCAATGGCTGACGTTAAGCCCGGTGACGAGAGCCGGCGCTTTTCGATGCATGCATTCGGTGCCGTGTTCGTGGAAGTCGCCGTGGACCCAGATCTCGGGGAGACGCGCGTGCGGCGCATTGTCGGCGCCTACGGGGCCGGTCGCATCGTCAACCCGAAGACGAGTCGTAGCCAATGCGTGGGAGGCATGATCGGCGGAATCGGTATGGCGCTCATGGAGCATTCGGTGGTGGATGCCCGCAACGGGCGGGTTCCGAACGCCAACTTCGCCGAATACGCAGTGCCGGTCCACGCCGACGCCCCGCCGCTCATGGACGTGATCTTCGTCGAGGAGCACGACCCGCACGTGAACCCGCTCGGCGTGAAAGGCGTCGGTGAGATCGCCATGGTGGGCGTCGCGCCCGCGATTGCCAGCGCAATCTTTCACGCCACCGGAAAACGTATCCGCGACCTGCCGATCACGCCGGACAAACTCCTTTGAAGGTGACGCCAGCCGTTCACCGGAAAGCAGAACCATGATCACACGCAGACGCATTCTCGCGGGCACCGGGGGGATCGCTGCGCTGGCAACAGCCGCTGCCGCCGTGCAGGGGCGGAATGTCCCGACTCAAGCAAGGAATGGAACAATGCAGATCACACGCAGCGGCTCGCGGCCGTCCGCCAAGGGACCGGCGGATTACTTCACTGGCCCAGTGCGCGTCGACCCGCTGTTCCAGGCGGGCGATCCGGCGCGCGTATCCGGCGGACATGTCACATTCGAGCCGGGCGCGCGCAGCGCGTGGCACACGCATCCGCTTGGTCAGACGCTGATCGTCACGTCGGGGCTCGGCTGGGTCCAGGCCGAGGGCGGACCGATCGAGGAAATCCGGCCCGGCGACGTCGTCTGGTTTCCTCCCGGCTTAAAGCATCGGCACGGGGCAACGCCGACGACCGCGATGACACACATCGCCATCACGGAGTTTCAGGACGGCAAGAACGTCGATTGGCTAGAAAAGGTCAGCGACGAACAATACCAGCGCTGATGCGACGGTGACGCGCGGCAACCTCAGGCCGCCGTCTTGCGCTCAGACCGAAGAGAAAGGGAAATCGACATGAGACCTCGCACAGGACTCTTACGATTTTCGCTTTTCGCTTTGGCCTTAACGCTCGCGATCCCCGCCCGCGCTGCGGCGGACGAGAGCCCCTCCCGCAAGGACGTTCAGATGGTTGCGCCGGCTCTCGACAAATACACGCAAGATCGCCTGCTCGGTGACGTGTGGAAGCGTCCCGGTCTTTCGCGGCGCGATCGCAGCGTCGTCACGCTCGCCGCGCTTATCGGGCGCAATCAGACGATCGCGCTGTCGGATCACCTGAAGCTTGCGCTCGACCATGGCGTGAAGCCGGCGGAGATTTCGGAGATCATCACCCATCTGGCGTTCTATTCCGGCTGGGCGAACGCGATGGCAGCCGTTGTGGTGACGAAAGACGTGTTCGCGGAGCGCAACATCGGACCCGATCGGCTGGCCGCGGCGTCTCCCGCGCTGCTGCCGCTCAACGAGGCCGCCGAGGCCGATCGCGCCAAGCGCGTCGGCGATCAGTTCGGTGCAATGTTTCCCGGCGTCGTGCAATACACGACCGACGTCCTGTTCCGCGACCTGTGGCTGCGTCCCCATCTCGCACCGCGCGACCGCAGCCTGGTCACGATCAGCGCTCTGATCGCCAACGGTCAGGTCGCGCAGCTGACCGGCCATATACCGATCGGGATGAACAATGGCCTGACGCAGCCCGAGATCGCCGAGGCCATCACGCATCTCGCCTTCTACGTGGGATGGCCCAACGTGTTCTCGGCGATGCCGGTTGCGAAGGAGGTTTTTGAAAAGCGCGCCCGCTGACTTATCACTAGAAAGGCGCCCTGCCTGCTTCACCGGGCAGGAGCTACAAGACAAAAGGAGCTGATGTCGAATGTTTAAACTCCTCTTGAGAGCTGTCGTCATCACACTCGGATTGATCGGACCTACAATGGCACAAGAGCGCATTCTGATTTCCTCCGACTGGGGCAAGGTCACTGCCGAGCTGGTCGACAACAACGCGACCCGATCGCTGGTCCAGATGCTGCCACTCACGATCGAAATGCGCGACCACCTCCGTCAGGAAAAGACCGGCAATCTGCCTTCGCCCTTGCCCGCGGTCGAGCGGCAGCTCGATTTCTCGAGCGGGACGCTGGGACTCTGGAGTTCCAATCACTTTGTGATCTACTACCGCGACGGCCGCGTTCCTCAGCCGGGGATTATCTTAATCGGCCGAGTGACCGATGACGTTTCTATTTTTGATCGGCCCGGTCCGGTCAGCGTCCGCGTTGAAAGGATCAAATGAGACTTTGCCGCGCGGCGAGACCGCCAAGATGCTCGCAAACTCGTAGGGTGGCTTGAGCGAAGCGAAACCCACTGCTCATCCGTGGAAATTTGATAGGTTTCGCTGGCATTCAACCCGATCCTACGTGCTGATCAAATGATCGAAGCTGAGTGAAGATTCTGATGAACCCGATCTACGATTTCAAAGGGCAGGTGGCTCTGGTCACGGGCGCCGCCAAAGGCATGGGGCTGGCAACGGCGCGGATATTCGCCCAGAGCGGCGCCTCCGTCGTGCTAGCCGACATAGACGGCGATCTCGCCGCGAAGGAGGCCGAGCGGATCGTCCTCGAGGGCGGCACCGCGATCGGCATCGCCTGCGATGTCGCCGACGAGGCGCAGGTGGCCGCGATGGTCGACCGCGCGGTCGCAGAGTACGGCCGGCTCGACATGGCGTTCAACAATGCCGGCATCCAGGTGCCGCCGTCGGACGCCGCCGACGAGCCGATCGAGAATTTCGAGCGCGTCACCGCGGTTAACCAGCGGGGGGTCTGGGCCTGCATGAAGCACGAGCTGCGCGTGATGCGCGATCAAGGCAGCGGCGCGATCGTCAACTGTTCGTCCTTGGGCGGTCTCGTCGGCCTCCCGCAGCGCGCAGCCTATCACGGCACCAAGCACGCCGTCCTCGGAATGACCAAAAGCGCGGGTGTCGAATATGCTCCACGCGGCATCCGCATCAACGCGGTCTGCCCCGGCACGATCGACACGCCGATGGTTGCCGACATGCTCGAAGGTCAGGCTGACGCGATGGCCGAGATCATGAAGGAGCAGTCGATCGGCCGCCTCGGCCGGGCCGAGGAGGTGGCGGCTGCTGTTCTGTGGCTATGCAGCCCGGGCGCGAGTTTCGTGATCGGGGTCGGTCTGCCGGTCGACGGCGGCTTCACCGCGCACTGAGAACTTTCTGCGCGCGCATTCAGCTCGCGAGCTGAGGGCAAAGGGGTCGCCTCGTGCTGCATGGGCCGTCATTCCCGATGATTACGCGCCGACGCATGCTGGCCGCTACGGGCCGGCCGCAAGGTCCGATTCGGGTCTTGGCCGTGTGAAAACTCCAGCGTCCGCCGCGCGCGTAGAAGTATCTCGAAGGAATTGTGCATCATAAGAGTCAATTCTTGCTGCGCCCATACGGCGCGACACCGTGTTAGAGAATTGTATTTTCCACATTTCGCGGATGTATGAGTTCTCACACAGCCAGGGTCAAAACGCGAAGTGCTACGACCCGAGTTGCGACGTCGAGCTACTACCTGACGTACTTGCATGAAATGCTGCAGCCTTCAACCGGAGGCAGCAATCATGCGGTATGAGCTCTCCGACAACGAGTGGGGCATAATTCGTGCGATGCTCCCTACCAAGCCGCGCGGCATACCCCGCGTCGATGATCGGCGCGTCCTCAATGGCATCTTCTGGGTGTTGCGATCTGGCGCTCCCTGGCGGGACCTCCCACCCATCTATGGCCCCCGCACCACTTGCTACAATCGTTTCGTTCGCTGGCGAAGGGCCGGCATCTGGGACAGCATCCTGCAGGCGCTGACACGCGCACATGATGCTGCTGTGCAGATGATCGACACGTCAATGGTGCGCGTCCACCAGCATGCTGCCTGCATTGCCGACAGCGGCAACCAAGCCGTAGGACGCTCGCGGGGCGGCCTTACGAGCAAGCTGCATGTGGTCGTTGATGGCAAGGGCTTGCCGCTGCGACTGGGCATCACGGCTGGCGAAGCTCACGACAACCGGCTCTGTTCAACATTGCTGAGCGGTCTACCTCCTCAGACCATGGTGCTCGCGGACCGAGGCTACGATGCCGATTGGATCAGGGCATTTGTCAACGAGCAAGGAGCGTGGGCCAACATCCCGCCGAAGCGCAATCGCCGACAGCCTATCTGCTTCAGTCCCCACCTCTATCGTGCGCGCAATCGCATCGAGAGGTTCTTCAACAAGATCAAGCATTGCCGGCGCATCGCAACTCGCTACGACAAACTCGCGGCCAACTATCTGGCCTTCGTGCAGCTGGCATCAATCCGTCTCTGGCTACGAGTTTATGAGTTCACGGCCTTAGCCGGTTGATCCAAGGCGAAAATTTATGGGTTCACGAC
>Ga0184624_10000315_pt1 | contig 11970 bp, 23 predicted proteins | sample PLM3_5_b1_FD_133157 | JGI IMG/M metagenome (GOLD analysis project Ga0184624, IMG submission 133157) | Groundwater sediment microbial communities from an aquifer in East River, Colorado, USA - PLM3_5_b1 | ecosystem: Environmental > Terrestrial > Soil > Riparian zone | place: USA: East River...
CCAGCTGGAGCAGACGGAGCACCAGGCCGTGACGGAGTAAATGGTACAAACGGTATTGACGGAGCAGTTGGACCAGTCGGTCCTGCAGGAGCCAACGGGACAGCCGGTGAAGCTGGACCAGTCGGTCCTCAGGGAGAGACCGGACCAGCAGGAACTAATGGATTCAATGGGACTAACGGCCAAGACGGAGCCGTAGGTCCAGAGGGTCCAGCAGGTCCTCAGGGAGAGACCGGAGCACCAGGAGCTAACGGCACAGACGGAGCTCAGGGCGAAGTCGGTCCTCAGGGAGAGATCGGTCCAGTTGGCCCAGCAGGCCAAAATGGAACTAACGGCCAAGACGGAGCCGTAGGTCCAATAGGCCCCGCAGGAGCCAACGGGACTCAGGGTGAAGTAGGTCCAGCAGGTCCAGCCGGTGAAGTTGGCCCCGCAGGAGCTAACGGCACTCAGGGCGAAGTTGGTCCTCAGGGAGAGATCGGTCCAGCTGGAGCAGACGGAGCACCAGGAGCTAATGGATTCAATGGGACAAATGGAGTCGACGGACAAAATGGCGCTGATGGAGCACCAGGAATCAACGGCACAGACGGTGCAGTTGGTCCTCAGGGCGAGATCGGTCCAGTAGGTCCAGAGGGTCCAGCAGGCCCAGCAGGTCCACAGGGTGAAGTAGGTCCAATCGGACCTCCAGGCCCTCAGGGTCCTCCAGGCAACTCAACAGTACCAGATGACAACGAAACAGGCAACGGTAACTCTACAGCAGAGATTAACCTAACCTCAACAACAGCACAACAATTAGGACAAATACTGCCATTTCTAGCAGTATAGTCCAACCACTTTTTTTATTTTTTCTTCTATAACAATCATTCTTTAAGCATTAATACTCGATATACTATATATAGGATATGAACAAAAACATAATCTTAGTGATTATTGTATTATTGCTAGTGATAGCAATCCCTGTACAAGTAGAGGCAAGAGACATAACCGCAATCATTCATATCAACAAAGAAGCGATAAAAGACAGCATTTCTAGTGGATTAAACCATAATGCCTGGTATGTAGTGGATGGACAGGAATATTCCAAGTTTTATCACGATATGATTGAAGCAGTTTATACTGACGATTCTGATGAACCGGTTTTTGATGATGTAGTTGACACTTTAACGGTTGCAGATAATGCTTCCCAGATCTGTTTTGCAGATATAGATTACATATCATGTGGTTATATAAATACGACCGACAGAGATGGACGAGCTAAGATTGCAACCGAGATACACTTTTCGTATCCGGCTACATGGATACCCGAAGATTAAGCTCGTTGCCCTGGGGCTATCTCAACAGTTGAGCTACTTAAGAATTGATGTGTACCATCTTCATCTATTCTAAAAGTATCTTGACAATGTGCGTTATCTTCTCCATCTGGTACTGGACATGAAATTGGGTTACAATCACTAGGTGATCCATCAAATATTGCAATTGGTCCGCTTCCCCAATTACTTCCGCTTCCAGTAGGGTCGTACCATATCTCATGATGCATGTTATTTGGACCAAGAGGCCATGAGATGCCCTTGAGTCCGGCTTTTGACTTACCCATCATATTTGGAGCGCTTCCACTACCACCTCTAAATTTACCATATTTATTATGTGGTCCCTCACATCTCCAGCCTGCCCCGCCGCTCTTTGCACTCCCATCCCAATGCCATTGGCAGAATTCTATTAGACTAGCGTTATCACTACCACCTCCATGACTACCCATCTTTATTGACCAATCACCGGCGCTGCCAGGTTTAAATATCCAAGTAGTTTCACGATTGCATTTGTTACAAGCAAACCCCTGATTATCTCTATGTGAGACTGCCGGATCGCCATCTGCGGCAGTGTTAATTCTTGTACTGCTTGTCGGTGCAATGGGCCCCACTACTTTGTAGACATTTCTACCGGTCGCCGCTGAACCGCCGCCTCTGGATGGTGGGGGTGTACTCGGTCTTGGTGCAAGTGTTTGTTGTTGTGGCGGTCTTTTTACTGTTGGTGCAGGAGGTCTTTGTACTACTGGTCTTGTAGTAGGAGGTCTCCGTACAACAGACGGTCCTGGTGTTGTTCCAGTTGTAGGACACTTATTCCTACATTGTTTATTTGGACATGAGCAACATATTCCATTCCACTTCCCTCCCTCAGAGGTACATAACCCTCTCATTGCAGTAGTGGGGCTAACAGCATAGCTCTTGAACACATTATCTAGCACACCAGATGAGCTAATCATATAACCAGCACCTAAACCTAATAATAAAACAGCTAAATCTATCTCAGATATAGAGGGAATCTTCATTAATATGTAAATAAAAGAATCAGATTATTAAACAGTTGGGGGAGCTATCTCTTTAACAAGAATGCCTCGGCTCTTTACATTAGGTGAGCCATCGATTCTAAAGCCAATTACAACAGGAGATATACTACATGTAGCTTTTGTATTTGCTGGTGAAGCTGGGCCCTTGCATGTACCTAAACCTCCCGTATCAGTAGCTTGTGCATATAGTTTGAAAGCCGAACCTGTACCCGTCATATCGATATAACTCTTGAATACTACTCCATTACCTGAATTATATTCTACCGCTCTAACTCCTACCCACTTACCGATAATGTCAGGCATTGGGGTAGTCCAGCTACCAAAAGTACAGTATTCTGCAGTATGACCGGCCTGCTTGCCGAATGGGGCTGTGCTTATCTTGTCACCAAACCCAAAGTAGTGTATATTATTACACATATCTTTATCAGTAGTAGGGCTACTATGTCGAGGTCCACGAAGCTTTATACTTATAGTATCTGAGCCATCAGGAACCAAAAAGAAGCCAGTAGCTTCAGTATTTAGAAAGTCGGCACATTCAACCTGCCATTCCCGTCTAGGACCATCATGATCTTCTAGTTCCCCTCCATCTGTTACTCCACAGCTTTTACCTACGGCTACAGCTCCTCCTCCTCCAGCTGCGGGAGCCGCATAACTCTTACTTGTCTTGGTAAGAGAAGAACCTACGATATAACCGACGATTAAACCTAATATTAAAAGACCTAAATCGAATTCATACGGCTTCATTAATATATAAATAAAAAAACCAGATTATTAAAGAATTATCTGGCCTACGGTGGGCATGTTGCTAATATGCAGATCCTACTGCTTGCACTTGCTGAACTCGAGCTTGAGCTACTACTACTTGAACTCGAACTTGAGCTACTATCGTCTCCGCCGGTTGGTAAGTATATGTTTATCTCTTCTACTTGCTTGCCCTCGAAGTTGTATGTGTATGAACAATAGTTCAAGTCTTCTGCGATATACACACACCCAGTTATCTTCTCTCCTACTGCTACATCTCCACGTTGGAATTTGAACTGCTTGTAAAAGCTACTTGCGTCAGGTATTATTACATCTGTATCTATCGTTACTTCTTCACTTGATGTAATCATTCTTGCTTCCGTTCCCACTGTCCAACTTGGGACATTGAATACGTTTACAATTACCCGTACCCCGCCGTTCTTGTTCTTGTTACTGTGTGCATCTACTTGAATAGGTAGTATACTAACGATTAGCATACTAACCATTGCTATTCCAATTATTGCTGTTACGTTTTGTTTGTTTGTTGTCATTGTTGTTTGACTACCTATATATAGGTTCTATCCCTATATATACCTATGTATAGAGATAGACTAACAGCAACCCGCAGTTTACTTCTTCTCATGGAATTCATCAAACCAATTCGGTACTTCCCAGGGCTTCATCAGTTTGCCACAATCTAGGCATTCAACATACTTAGTTGTAACAACTGTATTGATGTGATCACACTTACTTAGTCCTGTCATTGCTTGTATATTACCTCATCCATAAACGCTTTCAAGCCTGCTACTCTACCCCGCATGAACATATTCATTCCCGATTCTACGCTTTCTTTTTTAGTTCCATGTTGTTCAAGCCATAGTTCATCCATATGTATCATATACCGTAGCAAATCTCGCTCTTTCTTTGTCATTGGTTCTCATCTGGCTCATCATCTGGATGTTCTTCTAGATACTTGCGCGCAGCTTCATCTTTCTCTTCCTCAGTCATCTCTTCGAACTCTTGTATCTCTTTCTCGTCTTTCTCTGTGATTGGCTTACCGCAGGTATTACATGTATCTACGTCTGTTTCTACTTCTACTACTTCATCTTCCCATCCATCTATCTCTTCATCAATTGCATCAAGCATCAGCTTTATTATCCCACGCATACGGGAATTGAAAGCTTCTATCTGCTCCGCCTCAGTACTGTATGTCTCTTTAGCAGATCTTGCACATATTCCAGTAATACTGTATATTGAATGAAGATTTAATTCTGCGTCTTTCTTCTCTTGTTTCTTACTGGTCATTGGTTCTCATCTAGTCTCCATTCTTCATCCGCGACCGCTTCACTACATTCAATCATTGACTTTATCGCAGCTAACATTCCCATATGAAATGCCATTGCTTGTGTAGTTTCGTCCTCTGCTTTCCTCGTTTGATCTCTTACTATACTGACTACATCGAATATTGCTTGATTTATTGGGTTCATGAATAGTTCTCTCCATTCATTGTCTCTTCAAACACTTTGTCATAGTTACCAGCTTCGACGGCGCTAACTAATTCGTCACATCCCAGTTTATGTTCAATCACATCGATCTCCCATAACAATTTATCAATTAATTCTGTCTTTGTCATTGTTGTATCTCACTCTGTATTTCTGGCAGTTTTACATCGAACCAGAGAGCTAGATGTCCATCATCAGTTACTTCACAACCAAGAAGTATGAAACCCCTACTTCTCAACGCTTCAAGATTTCCAATCCCTATACATCTTTCTTCTAGAACAACATCTATTGGATTCTCTGATACGCAACTCTTGCCGGCTCTCACTTCTTTCACTTTTACGTAACCACCTAACATTCTCTTTACATATTTTTTGTTTATTGTTGTCATGTTTGACTACCTATATATAGGTTATAGGGTCAATATATACCTATCGATAGGTTAGACTTGATTTTTTAGAAGTTTTGGCAAGTAGTTTTAGTTCTTTCTTTTCAGCTCTTTCACTGATTATCTGGTCTACTGCACGCCTGCCGTCCGTACAATATTGTAGATAGTCGCAGTACCCGTTACACATCCACCGCTTTGATGGATCATCAGCTATATGTCGAGCCATTGTCTTATCATTATGATTGATTGCATATTGTAAATCCTCAGCTTCTTGAAGCCAGTGTGCGCGTATGCGTTCAGCTTCTAATGGAGTTATCTGTATTCTATGTGCAGTAAATAGATTATTCTGTTCTTTAGTAATTAAATGGTAGAATATAACGCCGTTATATGTCTTGTTGAACGCCATATATGCTTTAATCTGCTCGACATGATCAGCTCGCGGGGCATAATTAATGACAGGAGACCTAGCTGTCTTTACTTCAAGTATTGTATTCTTTACAGTATCAATGATATCTGGCGTATATTGTAGTATATCATTGATCTTCTTCGTATCCTCCACTTTAAATCGATTAGGTCTATGCTTATCAAAGAGCTTTTGCATGATTAAATGAATGCCAGCCCCGTCGAAGAAGTAAGCTAATGTGCGTTCGTTATGTTTTGAACCTAAAATTACTTTAAAATAGCTCTGTCTTGGGCAGTGTATTAGATCAGATAGATGAATTCCCTCTCTTGGTGTCTCATATTCTTCATGAAGTATGTCGAGAAGTAACTTCTCATAGTCTTCAAAAGTTTCTTGTGTCAGTACGCTGATTAGCTCTGTCATTAGATATTCCCCTATTTAGTTCTAACGATTTCATATTTGTTACCACCACAAGCTCGAAACTTTCCATTCTTAAATAGCAGTGGCGGCATATGTATGAACAAATTTCGGCTACATACAGGACATTGCATACCAAAATATGCTAAAACACTTTCACATGTCGTGTATATTGGCTCCATCATCTTTACACACTCAGGACAATAGACTCGATGTATCTTGAATGGTGTCATTTCTGCATGATTACCATTGGCTTTCCATTATTAGTCCCAGAGTAAGAATGTGGTTCTGTAGTGAATTTTACTTCGAATCCATAGTCTGAGTACTTGTTAATGAATGAACCACATTCAGGAATTAAATAGACTATAACTATTGTATCGCTTTTGGTGAATATACATTGATCTTCTTGTGCTTGTACAAGTACCACTCTATTCATATACAGTGATAGGAATAACAGACTAACAGCAGCAAGAATAACTATTCTTCCTATCATTCTAGTATACCCACTCATCATTAGCTTGACCTAACTTTATTGTAAAGATACGATAGCATTTATGACACTCAAAATCAATGATGATTTCATCATCATCATTCACTTCATAGGGGACTATATCTTTAGAGCCACATCTAGGACAGAAATGAAGAGTAACTACATTCGCGTTTCCAATATCCATCTTGCTTACTTCTGTTGCTTGATTGTGTTCTAACTTGTAGATCACTTCATCTTGAGTCATTGGTTTGTATTCTTCTTCATCTGACATTAGAATAATTCCACATTCCTATCTGCGTCTGCAATTGTCTTGCCCATTCGTGCCAAGTCTCTACACTTTCTTAGTTCTGCAATTCCAAACTTGTCTAATACTAGTTGAGCAATGTGTTCTGCTACTTCTTTGCTTACTCCCTGTCTCATTGCTGTAAATATAGCTACTTGTACGAATAGTTCTCGTGTATATGGAGCAATGTTCTTTACAATCAATCTGTTCAAGAACTGTTTTGTTAGTGAACTCACTACGTTTGTAGTAGCAATGAACCAGATTGGGTGATGTAACTTGAAAGCTACTTCATGATTTGTCTTTGTTACTGTACCATTCTCCATTATCTCAAGCAATGCATGTCTTACAGCTGGCTTTGCATCTGCAATTTCATTGTATATGATATACTTTGCTTGTGGTTTCTCTGTTAATTGCTTGATTATACCTGCTACTGTGACTGTATCACCCTCAAGCCATATAGTATCTGGATAGTAGTCGGCTATTGCTTTACAACATTCTGTCTTACCACATCCAGGAGGACCGGCTAACAGAATGTGTACTGGTGCACTTGCATGCATTATTTTCTTTAATAGTTCTTTGATATCTTCATGACCATAAACACTATCAAAGATGTCTTTCTTTTTTTGTTCTTGTACTTGTCGCCCGTCTATTGCGAACATGTCTTGTAAGATTTGTTTGAACATTTCTTTTCGATACCTATGTATAACAACTACCTATATATAGGATTATGGTATGATTAGTATAGAACAATCATCAACTCGTTTTAATAAATCCAACAACAAATCCAATACCAACCATAACAAGATACACTGGACTAAAATTATTAGTTAATTGCGGGTAGATGTTGGTATTATTCACTAAAGAAGTCGCATCGGCTGTTATCTTATTATAATCAGGATCAAACCAACCCTGATAAACCCCCAAGAAAGCAATTACTAGTAATACTCCTACTCCAATCATTAACCACTTTATCACTTTCTTGATAGCAAAACCCATGATAAGACCAGCTATTAGAGCCACAAGTATAGCAATTACTTCATTCATCATTCTAGTAGATCTTTCTCCTCTATCACAAGCTTACGATTCTGTTTGAATTGAGATAGGGTTCTACGTTGTAAACCAGCAGCAACTCGTTTTTCATCATACTCTTTATATCTTTTATCTAATGAATTTTCAAATACTACTTGGCGCGCACGTTCAGCTGTCTTACATACACCAAGCAATTCATCTTCTTTAGGCCCCATATAATAAACAAGATAGACTTTCACGCGTATTCTTCATATCCTACATCATGAAATGATTCAGGTATCGTTATCACACATAAGCTTACTTCATCAATTAATCTAATATGAGTATCAAAAGAATACAGTTTACTTACTTTTGTATCAATCATTAGCATCTGCTTCTCATCATAGTTGTAGTAGATCATCACTTGCTATCTCCAAGAATACTTTGAAGTCTTCTTTTCTTTTTCTTAGCCGAAGCATCCTCTATACGTTCATTATAGATCTTCGTCTTCATGTCTCTAATTCCTCAAGCAATAGTCTTGCTAACGTTGCTTTAGCTCGGAACACGGTCTCTTCCATATGAATCCTATTACCGCGCACCACTGCTACATGTTCATATCTACCACCCTCTTGTGTTTTTGTGTACTCGATTTCTTTGATCGTACTATCAATTAATGCTTTTAGTTGGTTGATATGGCTGCGTCTTGTTGCGCGATTCAATTAGATATCATCCTCATCATAATCTGTATCAATATCAGCTTCAATACTCTTTGCTATTCGCAAAGACATGTTGTAAGCTCGTTTCTCGAATTCATCTAGCATTCTGAAATCTTCTGGTTCTTGTGTTGACCGATATGATTTACCAGTGCTAAGTCGAGTTAATGTTACTTCTAGTAACATATTTTCTACGTATTCTACACTTATACGAAACACCCGACCGTCTATCTTTATAGTCTTATCGTGATATTGGTCTATGACTTGATCTGTTTTCGTTGATTGCTTTTGTTCTTGTTCTGTTGTTGTCATTACAGTCGCACTCCAATACCACACATGGATAACGGCTGTTCGTCTTCGTATTTTTTCTTTTGTTTCTTACTAAACATATCTATCTATAGTCACTACCTATATATAGGATTATGGTATGATTATTATGGAACATTGTTACATGTATCCATAACAATCAGGACATGCCGGTCTACCATCAACATGTTTAGTACATTCTAAACAGATCAATAACTTGCAACGATCACATTCGGTAAACCCTAGAACATCTGTAGGACGTTTACATCTAGTACATTTGGGCAACATCGTGCACCAGCCTCAACCCGTTTTTTTCTTCTTATTAGTAAAAGTCTTGTGACATTTATTACAGAGCCATCTTTCTTTCTTTACAATCTTACCATCATTAATAACTTGTTGATGACCATAAGCAATCACATCATCAGGTGAATGACAATACTTACACGGAACATTATAAAATCCCGCATGTTCCCATACTTTATTTGGCTTAGGTTTAATTTGTTTACACACGCTCATACTATACATATATAAGCATATATCCTATATATAGTTTATTCATGTATCTCCGTTCCCAACTGTCTTGCGCACCATTCTCTGAACCTCAGTTAGTTCTGTACTAGTCTCATCCATAAAGAATCCAATTGCTTCCGGTGAGTTCATGGCAACGATTGCATGATTACAGTTTGTAGAATCATCTTCAATACATTTGAATTTCTTTCTCTCTCTAATGACTGTAAAGACTCTACTGTTCTCATTGTCTCGCACATGTAGTTTGCCCTCCTCAACATCTCCTATCACTTTAAACTCTGGAGTAGTTTGTTGCATTACGTACTCATGATCTAATGCGCGCTGGATTAAATCATTAGCATAACCTGAGATTGTGATTCGTTTACCATGATGTCTTTCTTTGCGTTTGTATTCTTGGAATCTGTTTCTTAATCCGTCACTGATGTGTTGCTGTATTTTGAAAGTGAGCGTGTGATTCACTCCAATGATCCGTTTATAAATCTTTGATATAAGTTTTACTCCTGCCTACATCCTACTACTCATTACTACCTATATTAACTTGAGTAGACGTGAGTAGCAGAACTAATGATGATTTATGATAACGTTTATATAATCATTAATTGGTCTTAAGATTACTATATATAGCCAAGTATATATTGGTCAATCATAGTCTCTGAATTGAAATGTCATTGCTCGACATAGGAACTAAACAAATGTGGGGTGAGCACCGGCTTGTAATACCAAAGATCGTCATTGTCTGCCAACAACATCGTGAAGCATATAAACGTGTGTTATCGTATCGTTCGTATAATATATCAACAGCTCCTAACGCCAAAGAAGCTCTTGATATAATAAAGAAACTTAGTTTAGGTAGTTCCGTTATTCTCATTACGAGTCTAGCGTTAATGGATAGTAATGGCATAGACTTGGCGTTAAAGCTAGTACAACGCAATTGTAATTGTACAAATATTCTTATCACGGAAGAAGCTGATAGCATTAATGATAATGTCATAAAATTTAAAGAGCAATTACAATGTGATAGAGCTGATTGTCTATTTGCTTCTGTTATGCAAAGACCCATAACTTGTCAAATGTTACGTAACGCCGTGCTTGATTGTATCAGTATCTCTAATGATTACATCGACGATAATGTTCTAATGGCTAACTAATTACAAACCTATATATAGGTAGATACCTATAGATAGTGTATGAATAAGAAATATTATGTAACGATGACAGACAAGTCAATGTCCGGTTGGGGAATGGCAGAGGGAAAGATAAACAAGTACATCGTAACATGCGACAACTATGAAGAAGCAGAAATCGTACGAGATAACGCAACAAAGAGAAAAGAAATGAAGTATATCAACATCTGTTCAAAGAAACCAAGTTATAACAAGAACTGGTATTATGTATCAGCACCGAGTCGTGAAGATGTAACAACATGGTACGTAAAGAACTAGACTAACAGCAACCCGTTTTTAAAATATACTCTTATTCTGATTACGTCTTGTTTGATAATTAAACAGAGCTTCAAACATATTACGTCCCTCTGTACCCATTTTCTTTACCATATTATTAGACATTGAATCAGCTGCAAAATGTGCAACACTAGCCATCATAGCATGAGAAGCTGGTACATGCATAGCGCGCGCATTCATTGCCGATAGAAATAGAGCAGACAACATATCATGATTGCGCGCTCTGTGTCCACCTGATACAATACCAAAGAGATCATATGGTGATTTAGTTAAACCATGATACTGATTTAGTTTATTACGTCTATCCATAAATGAATTCATAGCTAATCCCCAAGCTGTCGGATTATCTATTGAATAGTTAACGTTATCGATAAGTGCATTGTTAACGGGCATACCCGCATTCTTAAACAGTGCTTGAGCAAACTTACGATGTGTATCTGTATTCATATTGCAACGTAATAGCAACGAGTTTGCATCTTATCAAGTTATCTACATTTCTATGTATAGACATGGTATGAGTAAAATCATAAAAACAAAAACAGAAACAAACGCAATGTGGATAGAACTACAAGATAGATGTCGTGATATCTAACTACCCTCAAATTTTTTGATACCATCCTCACAATTTGTGATACTATCCTCAACTCTTTTTATACGACTCTCACTAAAGTTTATTATTGGCTAATAAAGAAAAACTCCCTCCAAACTGCAACGTAAACCCCTGGGCAGTCTGCCGCGCACAGCAGAACAGACACCACTGGGACGATAAGAAGACTGAAAGATGTGTTAAAGATATCAAGAAGCAATGCCCTAATTGGTAAGACCAACTGCAACCCGCAGTAAATATTTAAATTTATATAACTACATACCACTAGTAAACTAGTGCCCCGTAACAATAACAACAACGCTCTAGAAGAATCAACCTCTCCAGGATTTGGATCTCAACGTATATACTCTAACGTAATGATATCAGGCAAGAACGCCGGTAAGTGGATGTTTGACACGGGGGCAGATCTTTCCGTAATGACTACCGGACTAGCCAAACAATTAGGTGTAAGAGGTAATGCCGGCTCAATAAACCTCATAGGAGTAGGAGGAAATAATTCTGCTCCTCTTGCAACCGTAACTATGCAGATAGAAAGCCAGCCATCTTTCATTACGAAAGTAGCCATCAGTAATTACTCGTTTAACTTGCTATCAAAAGCAGATATGACTCGCGTATATGATGTAATCATCAGCTCAGGTGGAGCAAGTCTCAGACCTAAAGCCGTGACAGCCGTAAATACTATTGCACCAAGTGATGTACTACCTACTCCACCTCCAATCATGCCAGCTTTTGGTTTAACTCCTGAAATGACTCAGTATGCGGTCGTAGCTATAATCTTTCTGACAGTTATTA
>Ga0184624_10000316_pt1 | contig 11969 bp, 10 predicted proteins | sample PLM3_5_b1_FD_133157 | JGI IMG/M metagenome (GOLD analysis project Ga0184624, IMG submission 133157) | Groundwater sediment microbial communities from an aquifer in East River, Colorado, USA - PLM3_5_b1 | ecosystem: Environmental > Terrestrial > Soil > Riparian zone | place: USA: East River...
CATTTTACTCTTCTGTTCAGGAAAATAAATGGCAAATGGGTAGTGATTTCAGATCACAGTAGTTGATTTATAAATTAAAAACGAAACTCATATGGCACTCATTATTGTTGGAATAATCGTAATTATTATTGGTATCGTCATCGGCCGTAATCCCAGCTCGGCCCAGCGTTATGCCGGAATTGTAAAAATAGCCGGAGTCATTATTATGGTTATTGGAGTATTGATCGGATCGATCGTACAAATTGATGCGGGCCAGGTAGGTGTCAAAAAGTTGTTTGGTAAAGTACAAAACGATGTGCTTCAGAGCGGACTTCATATGATAAATCCTTTGATAGAAGTAACCCGTCTTGATATTAAAACTCAAAATTATACTATGAGCGGCGTTCACGATGAGGGTGTAAAAGCAGCTGATGACGCCATCAGGGTACTAACTGCCGATGGCTTGGAAGTAACGATAGATCTTACAGTTTTGTTTCGACTTTCGCAGGCTGATGCGCCAAGGCTGGTAAAAGAAACAGGTGTTAATTACGTAGATAAAATAGTAAGGCCATTGACAAGAACGAAGATCCGTGACAATTCTGTTTACTATGATGCAATATCACTATACTCCAGTAAACGGGACGAGTTTCAAAACAGGATATTTAAAAGCATTGACGAGGATTTTAAAAAAAGGGGATTATTCCTTGAACAATTACTTGTCAGGAATATTACTCTACCACAGTCTGTAAAAGCAACAATTGAAGGCAAGATCAATGCAGAGCAGGAAGCTCAGAAAATGCAATTCATTCTTCAAAAAGAAAAACAAGAAGCTGAACGCAAAAGAGTGGAAGCCCAGGGTATTGCGGATTACCAGCGGATCATTAACCAGGGATTGACCGAGCAGCAGTTACAATACGAACAAATAAAAGCTTTAAAAGAAATTGCTACATCACAAAACGCTAAGATCATTGTCATGGGTAAAGGAAACACTCCCGTTATACTTGATACAAAAAATTAACTTGAGTAATAGCGCCGCACATCTTGGATATAAACCGATAAGCCTGCTACTGAATGAATACTTGTTTTACTACTTCCATGTTTTATACAAATACCAAAGCAATAAGACAAGACTTAACGCAAGCCAAACAAAAAAAAGAATGTGAACGAAAGAAGAGTAGTTATTGCTGTAAGCCAACTTTAAATAAATACCCGCAGTAACATTTATAAAAAGCCACATTAAAAAAGCAAAAAGTGAACGGAGTATCTTTCTGAAATACTTTGTCACCTCGGGGTCCATGCTAAACATTAGGCATTCAGTTTGATCCTTGACAAGGTAAGCCAATATAAAAAGAGGTAAAACTATTTAGCCATTAAAATACTTCTGAATTGCAGCGAATCGCCATTAAAAACATTGAAATCAACTTTCGAAAGAATACCATTCACTCTGCCTTCTTCGCTATGTTGCCAAAAATCCCAGTTGCGATCGATACGTGGCGTATCATATTGATAATAATGTGCTGCCCACAAAGGATAACTGTTAAATTCTTTACCAAGATATCTTGAATAAAAAGCAACACTTGTATAAATGATCGGCTTTGCCTTGTAATAATATTCTATAACCTCCAACCATTCTTTCAATTCTTTTTTTAAAATAGCTGGATTGACCCCATAAGTTTGTTCTATATCCACAACGGGTGGCAGATCTCCTTCTTCCAAATCAACCATACTGATAAAGTTTTCTGCTTGTTCTCTCCCATCTTTTGTTGAAAGAAAAAAATGATAGGCGCCACGGACCATTCCGGCTTGCTTCGATTTTTTCCAGTTTCTTTTAAACTGCGGATCTGTGTTTACAATTCCTTCTTTCGCTTTTATAAAAACAAAACCAAGCTGCACATTCTTTACTTTCATTTCCTTTACTGATTCCCATGAAATGTTTTGTTGATATTTGGAAACGTCTATACCATGTATTAGATAATTCTCGGGGATGGAAATACCAAAAGCGGGATAGCGTACAAAATGAGATTTGCGATTCTTCCACCAATCATAACCAAGTATTAAAACTAATGCAGTAATAAAAAAAGCCACCAATATCCACCACTTTTTACCGGGCTTTTTCCGACGAGCCATGAAGCAATTAATTTATTTTTTTATGATGTGCCGGGTAGTTTTAAGATCACCCGCATCAATTCGAAGCAAATATACTCCGGCCGATAATTTTGAAATGTTAATTTGAAATAAGTCAGATGGACCCGGGGTACTTATTTGTTGTTGCCATACCAATTGACCAGTGGTAGTAAATAATTGTAAGCTCATTTTTGCAGAAACCGGGTTTGTTATAGATAGTGTTACTGTATTTGATGAAGTAGGAACAGGAAAGACATTGATCCCGAAACCAGAGATAGGTATGGTTAAATCAACTTCTTTAATAGAAACATTGTTTCTTGAAAGTATCCAGTAATCAGGATCGATAACGACGGTATCTGCTTTAAATCCTATTTCTGCTGAAAAGAATTCATTGTTTTTTATGTTATTGACTATTATGATCTTTTCCTGTGACCCTTTCTTAAATTTTAAAGCCAACGGCATTTCAAAATAGTTGGCTGAAGGGTGCGAAGTAGTTTGACTTACTGATATTATTGCCTTATTATTAATATCCTGGTTCCATTTTACAGTATAGGATGGATAGCCCTGGTTAAAAAACCAGTCGCTAAAAAACTCTGTGAGATCTTTGCCACTAACTTGCTCAAGGTTTCTTTTTAAATCATTTGTTCTTGCAAAACCATATGCAAGTTTGGGATCATTAACATATTGCCTGATCCCACGAAAGAATAAGGTGTCTCCCAAAACCCAGCGAAGCATGTGAAGCAAATAAGCTCCCTTGTTATAAGTTAACCTGCTGTTGAAAATGCGACCTACATTTGTTGTATCGTCAACCCATACCGACCCACCTGGAGAACTTGTTATTGAACTATTTAAACTTTTTAGCCGACTTATATGATTTACAGGATCTGTTTTTTCAAAATAGAAATAAGAAAGATAGGTGGCAAATCCTTCATTCAGCCAGATATCCTGCCAACTGCCACAAGTAATTTTATCTCCAAACCACTGGTGAGCCAATTCGTGTGCCATCAGGTTGGCGTCCGGAGATATTAAGAAAGTGTTTGTTTGATGCTCCATGCCGCCACTCCAACTGAATTCTGTATGGCCATATTTTTCTTTGATGAAAGGGTATGACCCGAAATATTGGTGAAAAAGAGATAATTGTTGTAAAACTTTTGGTGTATTCTGCTGAAAAGCATTGACATTTTCCGGGTAACAGTACGTGATCATTGGCAGATCAACATTTCCTAGCTGAACACTATGATTCAAAACCACGTAATTGGTTACAGCAAATGCGACAAGGTATGATGCGATTGGATACCTGTGCTTATAGAATGCGGTTTTTGTAACACCATTATCTGTTTCATTTACCAGCATGCCATTTGACGAAGCTCTATATGAGTTAGGGCAAGAAATAATAATATCAATCGAATCGGCTTTATCATCTACACCATTTCTACAAGGCCACCAATCTCTTGCGCCATAAGGTTCAGATAAAGTCCATAGCGCTGGAACGCCATAATGAATAAATTGATAAAATGCATTAACACCCGGCGGGCTTGGAGGCACTCCATTATAAAAGACAGTTACCGAATCTTTTTGTCCAGATGATATGCTACCCGGAAGGTTTATTTGCAAAAGATCAGCAGGTCTTGAAAATGAAATTTTACTGCCATGAAAATATACGCTATCAACAGTTAGCTGAGTAGCCAGGTCATAAGTTATAGTGTTGGAAGAACTGTTGACAATAAAATGTGAAGTAACTGATCCTTTAATATACCTGATAGCGGGATCAATATCCCAAACACAACGATAATAAGTTACCTGGTAATTGGAAGATGCCTGTGAACGATTAATGGAATGACTCCTTTGAAATGAATTTCTTTCAATTGCTGCAATTTCATCAACAGCCTTGCAAAGATTATTATCCTGGGCAAAGATTTTACCTCCAAGAAAAAGGAGGATAAGGAATCCTTTTCTCATTATGGAAAGTTACAACAAACCCTTTTTCGAAAAGGGCTATTAACTATTCTGTAATTACTTTCTTCAGATAAAAAACTTTTGGGTCAATAAGAACAGGTGATTTGCTTGTAACTACAGCGCCTTTCTTATCGATCATGACACGTTGAATTCCGGCATCTGTTTGAACATCTATTGGAATTGACATATCAAGATTCAACAGTTTAACCTGGTATTCACCTTCCTTTGTTTGTTTTACAGAAACTTCAAGCTTATCGATTGTATAAAGGTAAAGGTGAAATAAAGGATCAAGGCTTTTGCCATAAGCTCCGCTAAAAAGTTTTTCTACATCAGCTGTTACTACTGTGTTGTCATATGTGTATTGTGGATCAGTAGCTAGTTTTTTTAAAGTTGGAAAAAATTTATCATCCCCCATTATGTAACGAAGCGTATGCATAAAGAAAGCCCCTTTTCCATAAATATCCCCATGATAAGCACTATCTGAATCAACCTGGTCTCCTCTTACGATAGGAAATCTATTTGATGTGCCTTTTGCTGTTTGTCGCATCTTTTCCATGTATGCTTCTTCACCTGCTAATTCTCTTGTTGCCATTGCATCACCAAAAACACAGATACCTTCCTGTATCCACATATGCGCCCAATCACGATTGGTTACTTTGTTTGCCCACCATTCATGCCCGAATTCATGATGTAATAACCAGTCAAAATCTTTACCACCTACTTTTTCATACCTGTATTTATTGCCATAAGCAATATTTGTTTGATGTTCCATGCCAAGATGAGGTGTTTCAGAAGCACGGATCGCTTCTTTTACCCACGGATATTCTCCAAAATATTTTTCCTGGATGCGGCATGATTGCTCGTACAAGTCAAGAAAGTGTTCAGCTTTATCAAAATTTTCTTCTGTTACATAATATTCAATGGGCACTTTATTGCCATTCACTGTTGTGTACATTCTTGTAGCCAGCTTATATTTCCCTATATTAAAAAGAATGCAATAATTACTGATAGTGTAATTTGTTTTCCAATGATAAGTTGTCTTATCATTTTTTGTCGTTGTTGTTTGTAAAATGCCCGGCGCCGTTGCGATCAATCCCTTTGGAACAGTAATGATCATATCGGCTCCTTCATTCGGTTCATCACTTGGATGATCTTTACAAGGAAAATAGATCTTTGCCCCTTCACCCTGGCAGGTAATGGAAATCCAGGGATTTCCTTTGGAATCTTTATCCCATTGGAAGCCTCCTGTCCAGGGTGGCCTTACAGCAATAGCGGGTTTACCGCCATAAGCAACTTTCACTTTTACTTTACCCGCCGGTAGTTCCTGTGATAATGGAATTTTTATATAATCATCATTGGTATGAGTAAACGTTTGAGTTTTTCCATTTACCCAAAGCTGGCTGATCTTAAGTCCATGCCAGAAGTCAAATAACAAGTTGTTAGTTGGTTTAAGAAGGTTAAGGTCGATCTCTGTATACCCGTTTATTGATTTCTCATTCGGATCAACATCCAAAGCAACTGTATAATGCCTGATATCCATGATGGCTTGCTCTGGTTTTAATACGCCACCGGATTTGAGGTTCTGGGCATGTGTGTTTAAAGAAGCTAATGCCAAAAAGAAGAGCAATTGTTTTCTCATATAACTATTTTATTATTTGCAACATTGTTCTGATTGAACTAGTATTTGTGATAAGACATTTCTTTTGAACCAAATATCCTGTGTAAATGATTTTCCTTCTACGGGATAATTGTCTTTGCTATATAAAACAAAGTAACTTGTTACAAGAACAGAATCATAAGTAACTTCTTTCACCACTGACTTAATTATTCTTAAGTGTTCGCTTTTCGTTTTCTTTATCTCCTCAAAATACTGTCGGGAAAACCAATTATTAAAGCCATTGTCTTCTCTGTGTTCAAGAAATGTGATCGGGTTATTATTAACCAAAATAGTTATCGAATCCCTTTTTCTTGAGGCAAAGGAACGATTATAAAAATCGAGGTGGATTGTTTTACCTATGTAAGTTGCATCAACATTCCCAATATCAATATACCTAATATCAGAGCCGTCCTGAGCTCTTGTACTTACGTTGAGAAAAATAAGAGTAATGAAAATTGATATCGAAAACTTCATAATGAAAGTTACCTGATTATCCTGAAACCGTTAAACACTTCCAGGCTGAGTTCTTCAACCATAACATCATCCACCCTTGCTTTTGGAGGACCCTGCTTACACCAGTTAATAAATTTTTGAAGAACCTCTTCAGATGCAGTAGCTGCTATCTCAACACTATTATCGGGAAGATTTTTTACCCATCCTTTTACACCGACCAGGTCGGCAACATCCTTTGCCGATGCCCTGTAAAAGACACCCTGAACTTTTCCTTTGATGGTAAGCCGTATGGTTTTCATACAGCTAAAGTAAAAACTATTTTATCTGGTCCGGCGCTGCAGCCCGTTTGATTTAAGCCCTGATCTCAGTCTTAATTCTCTTCTTTGTTTTTCCAATACTGATTCGCGATGAGTAACAGAATTGTTTGGAATTCCCATAATGAGTCCGCGACAGTTTGGAGAACCGCAATTACAATGGAATGGTTCCATATTTTTATCCAGGAACTGTGCATAGTCTAGCGTCAGCTCTTCCCCTTTTTTAATTTTCCGAAGCGCTACCACATTTAATCCATCATAGGCACAATTGGGGTCGCAACTATGATTTTGTGGTGCCCATTCAGTAGGATCGGCATCCCAGATTATAAAGACTTCCTTACTTATTGGATAGGCATAGCGACGGAAATGTTCTTTATCATTCTCATTCCAGTTCTCCATTGCATGGCGCCGTGTGATGAGACGTTGTGGCATTTCTTCACCATTAAAAACAACATAGCTATTCGGCAAGTCACGTTTGGCATAAATACCAAATCCCGCAATTGAATTTCCTTTTACATCATAGCATTTTTGTTTACGCTGATGACGGTTCATCGCTTCATCAATGATCAGCTTAAGAAAACCAGCCTGGCCAATGCCATCATACTTTAAAATAAAATCAGCCGAGCCTTCATAACCATCTGTATAGAACACAGAGCATGTGAAATTCACTTCAAGGAAAAAAACCTCTCCTTTATCATTTACCCTGAAATCCATTCTTCCATATCCCACAGCGCCAAAGCCAAGAAAGATCTTCCTGGATGCTTCACGAAGTCTTTTATCAAGCTCTGCATCTTCACAAGGGAAGTTACAGTCAGGATGAAGCTCTGATGTCTTTAATGAATAAGTTTTAAATTCTTTCCCTTCAGGAAACCTGTATTCAACAGGACGAAAAGCAATACATTCTTTTTCATTTTCCGGATCAGCAGCCACTAAAACCGTGTACTCACGACCGGCAATATATTCATCGATCAATAGCGGGCCATACTCGTCTATGATCTCCGCACATTTAGTTCTTAATTCTTCAATATTATTTACCAATGAATGTTCATCAACCCCAAGACTATCGCCGGCATGTGCTGGTTTTACAAACAATGGGTATTTTAAATGCTGGGTAGCACTTTCAATTTCTTCCAGGGTATCTATAATAGCATAAGCAGGGATTCTTACTCCTTCGCAATAGGCTACGTATTTCATTAACCGTTTAGGCACATCAAACAGCTTAGTGCTGGGACCGGTAACAGGAATATTCAGCATGTCTGCATTAAAGTAAATATCATAACCGGGAGTTTCCCAATCAGGATAGCCTTCACAAAGGTTAACAAAGCAGTCATAACCTTTTTTCTTAAGCTCTTTAAGCTGTTTGTAAGTCGTTAGTTTACTTATCAGCACATGATCCATTTCTGCCTCAGGCATTAGCGAAGAAAGATTGCGGATCGGGTCATAATACTGGTAATCAACCTTGGAATGAGAATAGTCCGGTTGGAGCACACAAATCTTCATACAGTCATTTTAGTTAATAAAAAGTATTGAAAACGGCCTTATAAAGCTGTTATTTATTGATAAGCTTAGCCGCTTTAATGCATTTGAGTTTTGTTTGCAGGGCATTTTCAATAATTGCCCCAAGCATGTCGCTGAATTTCTCATTGCCCAGTCTTACCATAGCGCCAATCGAAGTGTGGTTCTCATCCTCGCTTAATCCGCATTGTGAATTTACCTCCAGCACATACATTTCACCGGTTGCCTTATCCATACGGATATCAATCCGGCCATAACCTGTACCTCTCACAGCACAATAAGCATCGATACTTAATTGCTTAATTGCATGCTCTAACTGAGCAGCTGGTTTAAAATACTCCCAGAGATTTTCATACTCATGCTCACCTACCGGCTTTTCATTTTCATAAGTATCCCAGAGCCTGTCAAAAGAAAGGAATTTTTCATTCTCAGGAAGCTTTTCATTAAAAACCCTTTCTACGGGTTGATAAACCTGGATATCATCTGGCTGATCATAAGAGCCGGTAACAAATGTTGTGAACTCCGGCCCCGCGATAAACTTCTCTGCTACTAATCCCCCAAATGTAAAATCCCAGCCATGATACCCTTTATAGAGTTCATCGATCACTTTTCTCAATTCTTCATCATTGTTCACTACGTTTTTCAAACCAAGGCCCATGCTTCCACCAGATACAGCAGGCTTAACAATCACTGGCGCTCCGATATGATCACAAAGCCCTGTTACATCCTGGCCAGGACTAGTAATGGCTTTCCATAAAGAATTGGAAACACGGGCATCATCAAATGCCTGTTTCATAGTGATCTTGGAAGTAGTAAGGTGATAATACTTTTCCCTTGATCCTGTATAAATAAGTTCTTTCTCTTCGAGATATTGAATAACAGATAAACCAGGGGCGCCATTTACTTCATCGCCATCACATAAGTTAAATACAAGCGGGATATGACCATTTGCTGAATCAGCAATTTTATCAATGATCGTTTTGTAATCATTGATCGTTACATACTGCCATTTCCATGGAAGACCTAATTCATCAAAAGCTTTAGCGAATTCTTTTATGTTGGCATCGAAGTCGTAATAGTATTTCAGATTCGGATCATCCGTATCTAATTGCGGGGCCACAATCCAAACAAAATATGGTTCAGCCTTCAGGAGACTTGTATGCTTCGATCCATCGGTCATGCAGAATCTAATGGAATTAGTTAATCGTTATAGATTAAACAATGTAAACTTAATTATAAACTTAATATAATGCTCATAACATACCCATTTATTTAATAGATTATTCATGATTGTGGATAATATTTAACTTCAATCAAACGATTCATCATGCTTTACCGGTTCGTTATCCTTTGTTTGATCTCCATATCATCACATGCACAACAACCCAATATCATTTATATAATGAGTGATGATCATGATGCAGATGCTATAAGTGCATACAATAAGAAGTTGATTGCTACGCCAAACATGGATCGTATTGTTAAGGATGGTATACGATTTACCAATTGTTTTGTTGGTAATTCTATCTGTTCTCCTGTAAGAGCAACAGTTTTAACAGGGCAGCATTCGCATTTGAATGACATAAAAGATAACCGTACTCCCTTTGATGGAAGCAAGATCACTTTACCCAAATTGTTGAAAGAAGCTGGCTATCAAACAGCTCTTATCGGTAAATGGCATCTTCATTCATTGCCAACAGGCTTTGATTACTGGACCGTACTACCGGGGCAAGGTGTTTATTATTCTACCCGGTTAATAACCATGAAGAATGATACGGTGAAGTATAATGAATATGCTACTTCGCTTATTACCAACCAAACATTGAGCTGGTTAAAAGAGAAAAGGGACCCGTCAAAACCTTTTTTCGTCATGATGCATCATAAAGCACCGCATAGAAACTGGGTGCCCGAATTGAAGTGGCTTGAAATATTTAGCAAAAAGAATTTCCCTGAACCACCGACTCTTTATGCTGACACTGCTGGCAAAGGAACTGCTTTCAAACATCAGCGAATGAGTATTCTGAAGGATATGACCCTTTGCACCGATCTGAAGATAGACCCTCAATACATAATGAACATTCCTCATTTAAAGCCGGATTCAAATGAGATAAGAGGTTATAATGCCTTTATGAATGCAATTCCCGAAGATCAAAGGATAAAGATGAAAGCAATATTTGCTGAAAGAGGCAAGCTGCTGCAGCAATTAAAACCATCTGGTAAAGAGCTGTTGAAACTGAAATACCAATGGTATATGCAGGATTATCTTGCCTGCATTGCTTCAGTTGATGAAAGTGTCGGACAAATACTCAATTATCTTGATGAAAGCGGTTTATCTGCGAATACAATGGTCATTTATACCAGCGACCAGGGGTTTTATCTCGGGGAGAATGGTTGGTTTGATAAACGATTTATGTATGATGTGAGTATGCAAACCCCTTTATTGATCAAATGGAAAGGAAAAATAAAACCGGGTTCAGTAAATACATCTTTGGTTCAGAATATAGATTTTGCCCCAACTATACTGGATGTTGCCGGCCTGAAAGCTCCCGATTGGATGCAGGGACTGAGTTTAAAGCCGATCATTACCGGTAAACAAAATGTCCCGATGGCTAACGGGATGCCAAGAAATGAATTGTATTATCGCTATTATGAATACCCTATTGATCATTATGTGATCCCTCATATGGGCATACGGGAAAAACAATACAAGCTTATTTATTTTTACACAGCAAATGAATGGGAGTTTTATGATCTGAAGAATGATCCGCAGGAACAGAAAAATCTTATAAAAATCCCAAAATACCAGGCCGAAATAGAAAGAATGAAAAAGAGGCTGGTTGAAGTAAAAAGTCAATACAAGGATACCGAACCAGCTGGCGAACTGAAATAATTCAAACAAAAGATGTTTTGCGATCTCTCTGGAAACTATACCTGAAACTGGAAGGCTGGAAAGCTTTAAATGAATTCCCCAATCATTTAAAGAAAGCTGTGGTCTTAGTCGCACCACATACTCATTGGAAAGATTTTACAATTGGCATTGCATTCAGAAGTGTTTTAAAAATAAAATACGGCAAGTATTTGGGGAAAGCTGAATTATTCAAGGGGCCGTTTGGTTTTTTATTCCATTGGCTTGGCGGTACACCGGTTGATCGTTTCAGTAAACAGGGAGTAGTTGAGCAGGTGGTAGAAAAATTCAATAATGCTGAGAATTTAGTTATTGCATTATCCCCCGAAGGGACAAGGAAGAAAGTTGATAAGTTGCGAACAGGCTTTTACTACATCGCCAAAGGAGCTAATGTGCCGATAGTGATGATCGGGCTTGATTATTCAAAAAAGGAATTAAGTGTATCGGAGCCTTTTTATACTACTGATAATGAAGCTGCAGATTTTAAAAAGATCATTGAGTTTTTTGCTCCGTTAAAAGGATATTATCCTGATCAAGGCTTTGCACATTTATTGGAAGATTATAAAAAATGATCATTTCACCTCTTCAAAAACTCCCGTCTCTTTATTCTTTCTTACGTTATCCCAATGAAAATAGCGGCCATTCATGGCAACATACACTCCGGCAGGTAATGTTTGTGCAAATGCTAAGGCACTTCCAAGATTAAATAAGCCATCGCTGCTTCCAAATTTTATTGGGATCATGGCGCCGGTAAGCACTACCGTTTTATTTTTCACTTTAGCAGCTAACATTTGTGCTGTTTCAGCCATTGTATCCGTACCGTGAGTGATAACGATCTTATTCTCTTCACAACTATTACACTGGTGGGCGATCAATTCCCGGTCATGATCGGTCATTTCAAGACTATCGATCATCATTAGCGTTCTTATTTCTACCGGCACAAGGCTCCTGCCTAATCCCAGCAGTTCATTTAAATGTGTGTCTTTAAAATAAAGTTGCCCGTTCAGCTCATTGTATTCCTTATCAAAAGTGCCGCCGGTAATAAAAATGCGGATCGCCATAAAAA
>Ga0184624_10000317_pt1 | contig 11966 bp, 10 predicted proteins | sample PLM3_5_b1_FD_133157 | JGI IMG/M metagenome (GOLD analysis project Ga0184624, IMG submission 133157) | Groundwater sediment microbial communities from an aquifer in East River, Colorado, USA - PLM3_5_b1 | ecosystem: Environmental > Terrestrial > Soil > Riparian zone | place: USA: East River...
CGGCTCACGAATCAGACGAGATCCGGCGATCCGCGCCCTATACGAACGCGAGTGCGCGCGCCACGCGGCGTAAAAGTAACTATGCGTCCCGTCAAAACAGATTAAACGACGTAGGGGCGGACCTAAGTGTCCGCCCTCCCGACCCAGAAGGAGAACCCATGCCAACAGTCGATTATATGGAATGCTTCCCGACTGGGCCGGATACCATCGCCGGCAAATATATGCGCAAGTTTTGGCATCCGGTGTTGCGCGCGGACGATTTGCAGCCAGGCTGGGCCAAGCCAATCCGAATCATGAGCGAAGATTTTACGCTCTTTCGCGGTGAGAGCGGCAATCCCCACGTGGTCGACTTTCGCTGTCCGCACCGTCAATCAACGCTTTCTGTCGGCTGGGTCGAAGATGACTGTATTCGCTGCCGCTTTCACGGTTGGAAATTCGACGCCTCGGGGCAGTGCGTCGAGCAACCGGCTGAAAAAGAAGCCTTCAGCGAAAAAGTCCGCATCCGTAGTTGCCCGACGGAAGAATATCTCGGACTTATATTCGTCTATTTCGGCGAAGGCGAAGCCCCGTCCCTGCCGCGTTATCCGGATTTTGAGAAAGAAGGTTTATGGGTAGAGACTTATGTGCGTCCCTGCAATTTTCTCAACAACATCGAAAACGATCCGGTGCATATTCCGTTTACGCACAAGGAATCCGAATTTTTTCTCCGACGGCCGAGGGAAATTCCGTTGTGCAAGAAGAAACCGAATGGGGCCTGATGATGACGACCTCGACGACCACTGGGCGAATTCAGTATTTACATTACGGCATGCCGAATATTCTCGGCTTCAAGGAATCCGATCGCGACCACCTCGCTTGGCGCGTGCCCATCGACGATGAAAGCCACGCGAGCTTTCAGCTCGATATCCAGCACGTCAAAGACGGCATCGAAGGCGAAGCGGTGAAGAAACGCCACGCCGCGCGCACCGGGAAATTGGGCCGCTCGCCGAACGAACTCGGAGCGGCCGTGCTCCGCGGCGAGATACGCATTCAAGACTTGGCCGGCGACGACAAAGCCAATATCGTCTGGGTGCAGGATTATGCCGTGCAAGTCGGCCAGGGATCGATTGCGCTGCGCAAAAAAGAAAATCTCGGCCGCTCTGACGCGCCGCTGATTCTGCAGCGAAAAATCTGGATTCGCGAGCTACAAGCGCTCGCCGATAATAAACCGCTCACGCCGTGGCATCGCTCGGAGCGACTCATACACCTGATTTCCTACTCACATCTTCCCGCAGCAGCGCAGGCATAAACACCTCGCCCATAACGACCACTCTCAGAAGGGCGCCTTGATGTGCAACTCGTCGTTACTTCGAAGATTGTCGAAAATTTCGCATTGTGATTCTTGCGGCGATATCGCACCAATGAATTCCTCTGCGCGGTCAAGCACCTTAGGGTTTCGAAGACTTTATGGTCGCCCGAACTTTTTCAGCGGTGAGCGGCAAGCTCTTGATTCTGACGCCTACCGCATCATGAACCGCGTTGGCTATCGCCGGCGCCACCGTGATGATTGGAGTCTCACCGATGCTCATGCTGTTGTACGGTCCGCGACCCACCGAAGTCTCGACGATGATCTTACGCAACCGAGGGATATCGCGAACGCAGGGGATCTTATAATCGCCAAAGTTGAGCGTCGCCACTTTGCCGTCGGCAAAGAGCAGTTCTTCGCTCAGTGCGTAGCCTGCGCCCATGACAATGCTGCCGTCGATTTGGCCGTCGTGCAAAAGCGGATTAAGCACCTTGCCGGTATGATGAGCTGTGACGAAGCGACGGAGTTTGATCTCACCGCTCTCGGGATCGACCTCGACTTCTGCCATCTGAGCGCAAATGGAAGCCTGCGGCCCGATCTCGTGATTCTGATAGTGGCCTTCGACGACGATCGGCGCGCCCTTGGCCTGCACAATCTCGCCGTATGAAAGCCTTTTCTTCTTGGACGATACTCCGCCGTTAGCGATGACGAACTCACCGTGATCGGCCGCCAGCATATGCGCTGCCATGTTGAATAATTCTTGTTTGGCTTTATTCACCGCTTCATAACATGCATTCCCATAAGTTCTCGTAGCGCGGCTCGCGCCGACGCCAGTATCCACCGGAGCGCTTGCGGTATCCAGAGTTTCTAAAGCAATCGCTTGCCAGTCTACCTGCAGTTCGTCTGCGACGATCTGCCGCAGCACGGTGCCGGCCCCGGCGCCTTGATCCTGCATCGCAGTGGAAATCGTGATTCGCCCCGCATCGTCGACACGAATGAACACCGAACATTCGCCGCCGAGGGCGAGCCACTGAATTAACGCCAAGCCGCGCCCGACATGGGGTTTCTTGCGGCTGTAATACTTGGATTCTTTGAGCAACCGATCCAAGGTCTCATGCGCTTTGATATGCGAGATTTTTCTGCCGACCGGCGACTCGTCGCCGTCTTGCATCAGGTTCATTCTGCGAAGACGCGCCGGATCCATGCGCAATTCCTTGGCGATCAAATCCATCTGCGACTCATTGGCGAAAACTCCCTGGGGATCCCCCGGTGCCCGCATGTGGCCGCACGGCACTTTATTCGTGTAGACAATTTTTTCTTCGATCAGCACGTTTTCCATTCGATACGGCCCCGCCGCTTCATGGGCGCCAAAGAGATAGCCGATCGGTTTGAACGCGCCATAGGCGCCGCCGTCGAAAACGAAATCCATGTGATGGGCGAGGATACGGCCGTCTGTCGATACGCCGGACTTTACCTTCACGATCGAAGCATGTCGTGGATTCCCGGCGCTAAACTCATCGCCATAATCCATCACCATTTTCACCGGCCTGCGGCTCTTCAGTGAAAGAAGATACGCCACCGGCACGTCCATGAAGTCGCCCTTGCCGCCGAAATCGCCGCCGATGTTGCATGGATGAACCAGAAACTTTTCCGCGGCGATGCCGAATGCCGTCGCCATCTGATCGCGCAATGCGAACGGCACTTTACTGCACGCCCAGATCTCCGCGCCGCCCGACTCATTGGCTTTGACGACGCAAGAGTGCGGCTCGATATAGGCTTGGTGCACGACTTGGGTTTGAAATGTATTTTCGACGATCAAATCGGCGCTGCGAAAGCCGTCTTCGACATCGCCTTTTTTCCAGGACAACTGGACCATTGCATTGCTCGGCGCTGGAAGCTTCCCAGGCAATCCCTTGTAGTCCATCACTTGGGGATGAAGCAGCGGGGCGGCAGACACCAATGCTGCGATGGGATCGAGCACAGGCGAGAATTCCTCATATTCGATCTCAATGTGTTCCAGCGCTTGTTCGGCGATCATGGCGGAATCTGCGGCTACCGCTGCCACCTTCTCGCCGATGAAGCGCACGATGCCATCGGCGAGCACGGGCATGTCGTAGATTTGCCGGCCAATCCTGACGCCGGCAACGTCGCTACCGGTCGCGACGGCTTTCACTCCGTCCATTGACAAAGCTCTGCTGACATCGATTCGCTTGATTCGGCCATAGGCGATCGGGCTCCGCAGCACCTTACCAAACAACATATTCGGCAAGGAGATATCTACGGCATACACCGCCTTTCCGGTAACTTTTTCAACGCTTTCCGCTCGCGGAACCGAACACCCGATGACTTTTTTCCGCTTCATGAATAAATCCTTGCGTTGAGTTGTCCAACGATTATTTCGATCACCGAATCCTAGCGTTCAATGCCGCTTCGCAAACCCAATAGACGCGATATCAAGGCGACTCCGGTGGTCAATACGACCACGATAATTCCAATGACCGCGGCACTTTCGTAACGAGAGTCGACCAGAAAATCCAATTGGAGCAATGACAAGGGTCTGGTGTGACTGGTCGCAATAAGAGCCACGGTGCTGACATTTCGCGCCGACGCGATAAAACTCAGAGTCCCAACAAGTAGCAAAGTCGGAGCGATAATGGGCAGAACAATATCTCGAAAGCTCTGCCAACCCGAACCTCCGGAGACGATCGCGGCCTCCTCGAGTTCAAGCCCTAACTGGGTCAATGCGCTTTTGATAATCTGAACGCCCAACGTCATGCTGGAGATCAACGTCGCGAGAACCAAAAGCGACATGGAACCATAAAAGGGCCGCAGCAGCGGGTTGCCGAGAAACAGGGAGAGCAGTCCGAGGCCAAGTATGATCCCGGGCAGAGTGGACGGCAGCCAAGACGCAAAATCCAAGGCCGCGCGGCCGACAAAACGAGTCCGGATGACGACGTAGGCAACGAAGGTAAAGAGTACCATCGATAGGATTGCGGTTGCGCCTGCCAGGACCATGGTATTTTTTAAGGAATCGAGAAACACGGGATCTGCAAAGACGCGCCCCCAGTGCACTGAAGTCCATGGCTTGGCTACGTTGAAGTAACCGAAGCGAGCCATGAAAGACGCGAGCGTTAAAAATAAAAGAGGGACCAGAGTAATCAAGAGCGCCACCGCCAGCAGGCAAAAGAAAATCGGCCATCTCCATTTGCCCAGTCTTTGCCTATGGCCCTTGTAACGACCGCCCACGGTTACATAATCTCGCCGAGCGACCGTTCGGCGTTGCAAAATAATTATCGGTACCATGATAAATAAGATCATGCTGCTCAGCGCGGTCGCCGAGGAAAACTGCGGTGGTTGTTGGTTCAGCAGCCAGTGGATTTGCGTGCTAAACACGTAGAACCGAAATGGGAATCCCAAGATCAACTCCAACTCGAATGCTTGCAGGGAATGAACCATGGCAAGCAGCAAAACAACTCCCACAATGGGGGTCATGATCGGTACTAGGATTCGCCTCAACGTGAGCAGGACTCCTGCTCCGGCGACCAAGGAAGCTTCCTCGAGGGTGGCGTCCATGTTACGAAACGCGGGAGTGAAGAGCATGACCTCCACCGCGATGGTCGAGGTCGTGAGATGCGCCCAGACGATTCCCCAGAAGGAATAAATATTAAAAGGAGCTTCCTTGATGAACGGCAAACCCATGAGCCCTTGATTGATCAGGCCGTACTGCGGATCCAACAATAGAATCCATCCCATCGTGACCGGGAGAGGCGGCAGAAAATAACCCAACCAAAATAGAAACTCGAGCGACGTCGCGGCGGGAATATCGGTCCGGGCGATGATCCATGCAAGCAGGATCGCAATCGGCAACGCGATGGCTTGGCGCGCCAGGGTGATCGTAATGGTATTCCATATCGCGGACGTCATCGCCGGGTCGGAAAAGGCGACTTTCCAGGCGGCGAAACTAAATTCCGAAATCCGATTGGCTCCTGGTGACTCGAAGCTGCTCATGATGATAACGCCGGCCGGGTAGAAGACCATGAGCATGATGAGGCCCAACAGCAGCCAATAGATGAGATTTTGCAAGCTGTACGGACGTTGATCAAACACGAATAAAGACCGGTATGGATGGTTTGCGGCCTAGTGCCCTGTGTTCAAATTTTGATGAAGAAATCGGTGCCGCGGGCAGTCATTGCCGCGGCAGCAGGTCCATTGAAGAGCGGGAACCAGAGTTGCTTTATGTTTTCTTGGTTCCGGCTAGGCCAACCTTCGCTGACTTGGTCGGAATGACACTGAGGCATGTGGCCCTGTATGTGACGCTATCACCGCCCGTCGCATATTTAGCCACTCGCTACCGCAGCACTTCTTTGGCGATTTCCCTTCCCTTGTCTCGGAGATTCAACCGTTCCTCGCGATCGATATCGAAGTAGTCAACCCCGGGCTCAGGAGACATGCCGGTCACGCGCGTAACGTCTGTCCGACGACTGGGCCTGCCCGCTAATGTAGCCCAAGCGCTCTGTCCTTCTTTAGATAGAAGCCAGTTGATAAAAACTGTGGCAGCATTGATATGGGGTGCCTTATTAACCAATCGAACAGCACCCCAGCCCGTGCTCATGCGCCATGCTTCAGCCAATTTACCGGCCAGAGGCTCAATCTTTAAACCGACACCGAGTTTTTGCAGTTCGCCAATTTCGGTATCATTGGCTCCGATAGCGATCGGATACTTTCCGCGCGCCAGCCAATCGGCGAGCTGACGACCATCACGGGTCAGCCCCACGTCTTGTTTGAGCAGCGCGCGGACAAAATCCTCGCCGAGTTGACCGGTCCATAGAGCAATTCGCCCACTCCCTGCCCCATCCACTCTCGGATCATCGATGACGATCTTCCCTTTCCATTTTGGGTTCAATAACCCCTTAACGCTGTTTAAATCGCTCTCGGGAATGAATTCTCGGTTTACTTGGACTTGCGGCGTTACCTCCGCCTGAAATGCAAAAATGTATTGTTTCTCCGAATCCAAGAAAGCCTTGCCAAACCCGCCTAACCAAACGCTTTCATCGCGCACCTCGGGCAGGATCAACACTGGTCTAAGAGGATCCAAGTCGCCCGCCTTTTTTCCGGTGACGTCAAAACTGGTGGGTCCCGTCACATAAATATCCCAAAGGTACTGCCCAGCTTGGCGTTCCTTTGAGAACCGTGAAATAAAGTTCGCGGGAGTGAATCCTTGAAATTCCAGACTGATCTCCGGATACTTTTTCTCGAATCCTCTCATCACGTCACGGTAGGCGGTGCCCGGCGGACCGGCCACGGCGACTTTCCCCTCTTTCTTGGCATCGGCGAGAACTTTGTCCCACTTGGTTTTCCACTCCTGGCCTTCCACGCGCACGGCGCCAAGTAACATCATTAAAGCCAATAGCATCATTCGACGAAAGCTCGACCTAAACATATGCCTATTCCCTTTCATCCCAGATTTGTCGCATTGTTATTTTTTTACCGACCGTTGCTGTAAAGCCGCTCGATGAAATACCAGACCAGCCTCGTAGACATACATCGGCAGTGTATGCGGTCCGCGTTCGGCGGGACGATCTTGTTTGTCCACTTTGGCGACGATCAACCAAGGTCCCGGCTCGATAAAGGCCGCCTTGACGGCTTTTGTCGCGGCGTCGAGGTCATGCACTGTGCGCGTGTTCGTCAAACCCGCAGCGCGGCCCAATTGTTCGATGTCGGTTCCGAATACGGTCGCCGTCGGCGCTTTGCCTGATCCGGTCGTCAAGTATGCGCCGTTATCGAAGACAAACATCAATAGATTTTTCGGTTGATAGCGGGCCACGGTTGACAAAACGCCCGGTCCGGCCAGCAATGAACCATCGCCTTCGATTGATCTGACTTTGCGCTCGGGCCAACCGAGAGCGATCCCAAGAGCCATCGGCGTCGTGTAAGGCATATCCATATTATAGATGGTTAACGGCTCATCCTTCGCCTCAGCGATCGGGTAGTTCGCCAAACCAGGACTGATAATCATTGCAGCACCGTTGCGCAGGCCGGCGATGTATCGAAGCACGTCGGTTCGGTTCATCGACTCTCTCCGATCTCGCGAATAACGTGGCTCGGCACGAGGATGCCGAAGGGCAAGCGCTGTCCTTCGACGGTTGCTTGCGCTTCGATAACTACGTTGCGAATATGAGCGGGATCGTAAAGCACATGGTAGGGAATACTGAGCGCCCGTAGAACGGGTTCCGCCACCAAGCGCGTCGCGCCGTGATAGTCATAGCGCTCCCCGAGAGTGCTGTTGTGGCCGATGATCAACATCGTCGGAGTTTTCTGGACAATCCCGCGAGCGAGAATCAGCGCCGACATGCCGATTCCCGAACCTTCCATCAACGCCACGGGCCGTTTGCCGACCAGGAAAGCACCCATTGCCATTGCGATGCCTTCGTCCTCGCGCGAGCACTGATAAGCTTCGATACCGCCGCGCTCGATAATCAATTGCTCGACGCCATCGAGCATACTGTCGGGGAGAAACACCGCGAAGTCGATTCCTGCTGACTTGAAACCGTCATAGAAAGATTCCAGCGCTTCTTGCCGATAGCGCACTCCCGCCTTGCCGGTGCTCAGCGCTGTTGTTCGAGAGGACCGCGCTTTCGACACGCCTACCACTTTACTTCTATTGCTTACTTGCACTCTTTTGTCATCCTCATAGGTTCAGGCCGACTCCGAAATCAATCGTAGGTTACGCTTTTTCTAAACCGGCTCGGCAGCGATTCGGAATCCGAGTAGTCGCATAACCATGGCCGTGATAATGGCTACGACACTCAAGATCACGCCGATTACAGCCGCTTTCTCGATCTCCCCCGCCACCGAACGCTCGAGCATCAACACCGACAGCGGAGTTGTCGCCGGCGTCGCCAAAAGGATCGGAGTGCTGATGTCGCGAATGCTAGACATAAAAACCAGGACAAAAATGCTTACGATCATCGGCGCTATGAGAGGAACCGTAATCCGACGGAACGTCGTAAACGGACCCGCACCGGAGACGCGGGAGGCCTGCTCTAGCTCTTCCGTGACCTGAGCGAACGCGGCCTTGAACATCTGCGTCCCAATCGGCATATCTTTCAAAACCACTGAGAAGATCAGCACAAACATTGTCCCGTACAGAAAATTGAAGAAGCGCACGGAGAGAAAGATCCACAACAAAGACAACCCGAGCAGAATTCCTGGGATCGCCCAAGGAATCCAGACGAGCAGACTCAACGTCGCGCGACCGACAAAGCGGCCGCGCAGGATCAAATATCCGAGAACCGAGTAAACCACAACCCCCACACCCGCAACGCTGAACCCCAGGATCAAGGAGTTCTGTAAGGCGCTCGTAAAGGCGGGATCGCCAAGCACCGCAGCCCAATGTTGGATCGTAAACGGCTGCTGAAGACCGAACATTCCAAAAAACTTCATGAAGGAGCCGATCAGCACCATCGCCAATGGGAGATAAATGCTGACGGCGATCCATAGAATTAACCAGCCCGAGGCAAAATATCGCCACTTGCCGATCAGCGCCGGTCTGAAGCTCGCGCCACCCGGTCTCAGGGTCGCAAATTCATGATGTCTGGAGGACCTTTGATATAAAAGCACCGCCCCAAAGAGCACAAACAAAAAGATTGTGCTGAGAGCCATCGCCTGTGAATAGAGTGGCGGATCCCAACGCACTAAATCATAAATGCGGGTTCCATAGACGTAAATGCCTGCCGGGATGCCAATGATCTGTTCGATCTCAAAAGCTTCGAGCGACCGGATGAAGGTGGCAATCGTGACCACTAAGACGGTGGGCCAAAGGAGAGGCAAGACGATCCGTCTCAAAGTCCGAAGCGGTCCCGAGCCGCACGTTCTCGCGCTCTCTTCGAAAGAAGCGTCCATCTGTCGAAATGCAGGTGTCAGTAAGATAGTCATCACGGGCACCGTAAGCAGGGTCAAGTGAACCCATAGGATGCCGGAAAAAGAATAAATGTTGAGCCGGATGGCGATCGGTAGCACGTGCGCCAGCAGCACATTGATCAAACCATGATGCGGATCCAACAAGGCGATCCAGCCGATGGTGACTGAGAGTGGCGGTAGGAACCATGCCATCCATAGAGAGAACTCGATAAAAGGGGAGGCGGGAATCCTGACACGGATTAACAGCCAAGAAACCAGGAAAGCCACGGCGAGGCCCAGAAACGTTCGCGCAGATAACAAAACACTGTACATCAATGCCTTAATTGTCTGGGGGGCACCAAACGCCTGCCGCCAACCTTCGAACCCCCATGAGATCTCTTGCCCCAATTGCGAAGTATTGAAGCTGTTGAGAATCAGAAATCCCAATGGCACCAGGGTAATGAATCCTATTCCTAAAAGGAGTAGAAAGCCCAAAAAGCTTTGGGCTGACCTTGCCAAGGTTATCGATCGAGACCGCGCCATCGTCGTGTTACGCCGGCCAGAGTTTTATTTCATTCAGTCGCAGCACGACGGTTTGTCCGCGTTGAAGCCTGAAATTCGGAGCCGTTTCGAGAACAAACTCGGCATTGGCGGCACTCACCGCGCATTCGTAGCGGCTGCCGACGTAAGAAACATCGACCACCACACCCGGAATCTCCCCCGCACCAGGCTCCCGCCCGTTCGTCAGGATCTCAATGTCCTCCGGACGGACGGCGATTTTTAACTTTTCACCGGTGGGTATAGTAGTTTGCTCAACAAGCGGTACGCAACTTCCACCCGAGAACTCGATCTTTCTTGTTGAGCCATTCTCCTTTACCTTGCCTTCGAATGTGATCAAGCGACCAACAAAGTTCTGGACAAAGAACGACGCCGGATCTTTGTAAATCGCTTCCGGACAATCGATCTGCTCGATTTCCCCGTGGTTCATAATAGCGATGCGATGAGACATGGACATGGCTTCTGTTTGATCGTGGGTTACGTACACGATGGTGACACCCACCGATTGTTGCAGTCGCTTGAGCTCGAAGCGAAGATGCTCTCGCAATTTCGCGTCGACGTTGCTGAGCGGCTCGTCCAGCAAAAGCAGGTCAGGCTCATAAGCCAGGCTTCGCGCCAATGCCAATCGCTGTTGCTGCCCCCCGCTAAGTTGAACCGGCCGGCGCTGCTCAAGCCCGGCGAGACCGACGAGATCCAAGACCTCCCCCACTCTCCTGCTAATTTTGGCCGTGTCCCAACGACGCACTTCCAGGGGGTAAACAACGTTTTGTGCCACTGTCATGTGCGGCCAGACCGCATAAGATTGAAAGACCAAACCGATGTTACGCTTTTCGGCGGGCACAAGAATGCCGCGCTCCGGCGACGCAATCAGTCGGCCGTTCAACCAGATCTCACCGGAGTCGGATTCCTCAAGACCAGCGATCAAGCGCAACGTCGTGCTCTTGCCGCAACCGCTAGGCCCTAACAGACTGAAAAACTCTCCTTTGGCGACCTGAAAACTGACTTGGTCCACCGCAAGGGTCGAACCGTAACATCGGCGAACCTTTTCAAGTCTTAATAGTGTTTGCTTGTTTGCGCTCACGTTGAATACATATTTGTTCGAGCGAAACGGCGGTCCTCGGCGCCGAAGGCGCGTCGCATTTATCGCCCCAAGAGTTCTCGCACCTGCTCTCCTAGTTTATGCTGAATTGCGATCATATCCTCGCCGTAGCCGTCCACATATTCGAGCTGCGGCTTGGGGAGGATATATTCGGGTACGTACTCACGGGGCACGTCCGTACGTAAGGACGGATAAAGATGCGGCCTATGGAACGCCTCCTGGCCTGGCCGCGTCAAAAACCAATTAAGAAAAACGGTCGCGGCATTGGGATGAGGCGCTCGCTTCGGTAGGGCAATCACACTGAAGCCACCGGTTAAGTAGCCCTGTGCGTCGGCAAGACCATCGGCCGTCAGGGCGATACCTTCTTTCCTTAGCGACTCGATACGGTCCTGTACTTGCGCTATCCCGATTGCGTATTTGCCTTGTGCCAGCCAATCTGCGACCTGTGAATAACTCCTCGTCAAAACCACGTCCTGTCCTTTGAAGAGGTCAATGATGAACCGTTCTCCGAACGTCACCAACAAATAATTGGCGACAGCTTGCCCGGCGCCCGCGCCGCGAGGATCGTGAGACGCAATTTTTCCTTTCCACTCGGGCCGCAACAGGTCCTTCCAACTTCTTACGGCATTTGGGCCAACCAAGCTTCGGTTCAGCAGGATGTAACCGAAGATCCATTCGGAGGTTTGCACGGCATAGCGCTTTTCGCGATCCAGCCATTTAAAACCCGTTCCTTTGGAAAACCTCCACCGATTTTGTTCCGCGACCTCCGGCCAAATGATCCTTCCTGGTAGCGCTTCAAGGAGATCCCGGTTTTGTAGCAACGCGAATGCGCCCGAAAACGTGACATCGATACTCGTCTTTTCGGCGGCGATTTCAGCTCTCAGGCGAGGAGTCAATGACGCCAAGTCGCCGGTTTGGTATTCCAAGGAAATCCCGGGAAACTGCTTTTGAAAAGCGTCTATCAGCGACGGGCGGATACCGGCAGTTGCAGGGCCAAGGATCACTACCTTCCCCTCACCTCTCGCTTTAGACACAGTATCGTCCCAGCGCCCTTGTGCCTCCGATGCGAAAACTTCGCAAGCGACCGGGCAGACAGAATACTTTATGCTACTTGAGAATAAAGTA
>Ga0184624_10000318_pt1 | contig 11960 bp, 10 predicted proteins | sample PLM3_5_b1_FD_133157 | JGI IMG/M metagenome (GOLD analysis project Ga0184624, IMG submission 133157) | Groundwater sediment microbial communities from an aquifer in East River, Colorado, USA - PLM3_5_b1 | ecosystem: Environmental > Terrestrial > Soil > Riparian zone | place: USA: East River...
ACCTCAGTGATCGTCACTGTGCAACTGGAGGAGCTGCTCACCAAAGCCGGGCTGGCGGAAACCAGCGACGGCTCCCAACTGACTGCTGATCAGTTGTTGCGGATTGCTGACGAAGCTGAAATCTGGCCCACGATCATTGACCAGAACAATGTCCCCCTAGCACTGGGGAGAAGCCAGCGGTTGGCCTCCCGGGGCCAAACCATGGCACTCATCACCCGAGACGCCGGATGTTCCTTTCCTGGGTGTACTCATCCACCCAGTTGGTGCGACCGACACCACATCTTGGACTGGATCCTCGGCGGACTCACCGACCTAGACAATCTGACCCTGCTCTGCAGATACCACCACACCCACTTCCTGCAAAAAGGCTGGACCTGCCGCATCAACACCGACGGATTGCCCGAATGGATACCGCCCTGGTGGATCGACCACGACCAACAACCCCAAATCAACGCCCGCATCCGACGACTCCACGCCCAACAAGGCAACCTCCGTCACCGCCGCCAGCGAACACCCGCCGCCGCATGAAGAACCGTCAGCTCGTGCCGAGCCGCTTGTTGAGCTCTGCAGTGAACTCAGAGACATCCGGGAGCGCTCTGCCGTCGACGGCAGTGATCGGAACCGCACCGCTGAAGCTGCTGGTCCAGAAGGCGCCGCGTGACTGGCGTAACTCCTGCACCGAGCAACGTCGGATTTGTGCCGTCGTCCCCCGGTCATCGAGCAGGTCCAGCACCTCGCGCCGAGTTACCCCTGGCAGCACCTGCTGGTCCAGCGGCGGCGTGCACCAGAAGCCGTCCTGGTCTTGCATGAAGAGGTTTCCACGGGCTGTTTCGGTGACGTGGTGCGGCCGAGCTCGAGAGGTGAAGAAGGGCTGTGCCGGCCTCACTGCCGCCTCTGCATCACGCAGCGCGGAGCGTTCGTTCCACTTGTGCCTCCACGAGTGGTCGGGTCGGGATTGGTAGCGCAGGGTCGAACTGGCCGGTCGCGGGCCGAGTGGGCTGGCCTGGAGACTGAAGTCAAGCCTGCCTTCGCTGGGCCGGGCAAGGACGCGGATCGCGAGTCGTTGCTGGTCGGCGTGGACGCTCGCGAGCTGGTGCGCCGCGCCAGCGAGATCATCTGGGACCCCGTGCCTGTACAGCTCGCGACAGGACCTGTCCAGTCGCGCGAGATGGGCGGCCAGGCGGATGATCTTTCCTCGTGTCACCAAGATCGACTCGAACACTCCGCACGCCAACAGATCCGGGTCATGCGCCTCCGGCTCGTCGACCAGTTCCCGATCGATCACCGACCCTGCGGCGGCAACCAGTGGCGCAGCCTTCTGCAGGCATTCGTTCCACTCCAGCATGGGCACGCTGTCGACCGTGATGCCGCCACCCACACCCAGTTCCAGGTGACCATCGTGAAGCTCGAAGGTCCGGATGATCACGTTGAAGTCGGCACCAGCAAGCGGACTGACCAGGCCGATGCTGCCCGTATACGCGCCGCGCGGTTCGACTTCAAGATCGGCGATCCCTTGCTGCGCAGAGATTTTGGGTGCACCCGTCACCGATCCGGGTGGAAACGCTGCGGCAAGCACCTGTGCCATTGTCGTCTGCGCGCTCAGCTCGCCGCGAATGGCTGACACCAAATGCCAGACCCCAGGGTGCGGCTGGATGGTTAGCAGGTCCTGGACCGCGACCGTGCCGGGGCGGCAGACCCGGGACAGGTCGTTGCGCATCAGGTCGACGATCATGATGTTCTCGGCCGCATCCTTCGCCGAGGCACGCAACGCCGCAGCGCCGTTGTTAGCCGCTCGGGGCGCTGTGCCTTTGATCGGAGCGGTCAGTACGCTGCGGTCTCGAATCCGTAGGAAGAGCTCCGGGCTGAAGCTAGTGATCATGCGTGCCGAACCGTGGCTCAGCGGGCCAGTGATCAAACCACCAAACGCGGGCTGCAACTGTTCGCACAGCTCCCCAAACACGACTGGTGCGCGGCTGCCAACCGCAGCGTGCAATCGAATGCAGAGGTTCAGCTGGTAGAAGCGGCCGTGGTCAATGCGGCTGATCACGTCTTCGACAGCAGCGAGATAGCCGTCTCGAGCGGATTCAGCCTCCGCTGCGACGCCAAAGGGTCCGACCTGCAGTGGCCTGGTCGGTGCAGCCGGCGCGGAGTTCAGTAGCACTGTCCAGTCCTGCAGCGCTGACGCATTCTCCAGTTCGCGCCCGCTGAGACCCAGGGACTCGAAAGACCACCCACTGTCTCGCTGCCATCGCAGCAGGGAGTCGTAGAAGGCCAAGGTCGTGGTCTTGGGGTCGTATCCGAAGCAGGCAAGCCATCCGCCGCCAACAATGCCGGGAGCCACCGCAGATCCAGAGCGCGCCAGTCGCGGCTGCTCGTCTAGATACCTGAATCCCTCAGGTGCAGCGACCGGCTCCTGTACCCGCAAGGGACGGTGAAAGATCAACACCCCACCACCGAACCAGTCGCCCCACAAGACACCGGGGCGATCGTCCTCGCGAAGCTGGGCAATGACCGCAGCGGGGGAGGCATTCGGAGCAAGCGCCAGATGATAAGGGCGTGCTGTCATCGCCCCTAACTGCGGTGAACCGGGCACGGCACTAGCGTCCTACGGGTCTTTGGCCAGGCTGGCCAGGACCCGCTCGGCGCTGCCACGCAGTCCCAACAGTTCGGTCAGCTCGGCAAACACCTCGGGTTTGGCCGGTGCCGTAGGGCAGACAAGATCATCAAAGGTGATACCAAGATCAAGATCGCGTGCCACGGCAACCACCGTCGGGGCGACAGCCAGATAGTCGATCGCCGCCCTCAGCTTGGCTGACACCGAGCCACTGATCTTGGGTTTGGGACCGCTGGCCGCCGCGAGGATTCCTTCGAGATTGCGATAGGAATTGAGCAGCGTGGCCGCCGTCTTGTCTCCAATCCCGGAAACACCCGGGAGCCCATCCGAGGCATCGCCGCGCAGCGTGGCGTAGTCGACGTACGCCGCAGCTGGTATCCCGTACCTTGCCTGCACCCACGCGTTATCGACCACCTCATGCTTGCCGACGCCTCGAGCGATGTAGAGCACGCGGACCTGGCGTTCGTCGTCGACGACCTGGAAGAGGTCACGGTCCCCGGTGACGACATCGACGGGCATCGGCGCCGTGCTCGCGAGCGTCCCGATTACGTCGTCAGCCTCATAGCCGTCCTTGCCGACGACGGCGATGCCCAGGGAGTCGAGCACAGCCAAGATCAACGGGACCTGCACTGCTAGCCCTTCGGGCGCGCCCTCGGCTGCAGTGCTCGCAGAGCTTGCCATCTCGGCCACAACGGCGTCGCCGGACTTCGCGACGCGATGAGCCTTGTACGAGGGGATCAGATCCACTCGCCACTGCGGGCGCCAGTCGTTGTCCCAGCAACACACCAGGTGGGAGGGGGAGTAGCTGTCGACCAGTCGGCTGATGAAGTCGAGCAGTCCTCGCAACGCGTTCACGGGTGTACCATCCGGGCCACGAAATGAATCGGGTACGCCATAAAAAGCACGAAAGTACAGCGAAGCCGTGTCCAAAAGCATAATTTTGCGTGAGCGCACATGCGAAATACTGGCACGATAGCCCCCATGGAAAAGCTCGACCGTCGTATTCTCTCGCTGCTGGCGCGCGACGGCCGGATGTCCTACACAGACATCGGCAAGGAGACAGGACTGTCAACTTCCGCTGCCCAGCAACGGGTTCGGCGCCTGGAACAGCGTGGCGTGATCAAGGGCTATACCGCCATTCTCGACGCCACTGAGTTAGGTCTGCTGGTTACTGCCTTCGTCGCGATCAAGCCTTTTGATCCGAGCCAGCCAGATGACGCACCGGAACGTTTGCAACACATTGAAGAGATTGTTTCCTGCTATTCCGTGGCCGGAGAAGCGAGCTATCTGCTGAAGGTCCAAGCTCCCACGATGGGACATCTAGAATCCACGCTGGCCCGCATCCGAGCGGCGGGTAAGGTGTCCACGGACACCACGACGGTCCTCTCGATTCCCTTCGAGGACCGCCCTCAAATCTGACCAAAACGTTCGGCTCGGACTAACTTGTGATCTTCGTCGGGGGACGCGTCTACGCTCCTGGCCACCCAGGCGCGACTGCTGTCGTGACCGACGGAGATGTGATCAGCTTCGTCGGCAGCGATGACGCGGCCCGACGGTCAGCGCCGGGGCAAACCGAAGTTGATCTTCGTGGCCGGCTGCTCACGCCAGCCTTTGTCGATGCCCATGTGCATCTCATCCAGACTGGCCTGGCCATGGCGGGCCTCGGCTTGCACGACGCTACAAGCAGGGTTGACGCCGTGGAGCGGGTAGCGACGTATGCCCGCCACCATCCGGATGTGCAGGTCATCATTGGCCACGGCTGGGACGAACGGGCCTGGCCGGAGCCGCTGCCCCCGACTCGAACCGAACTCGACCGAGCCGCTGGCGGGGTCGCGGTCTACCTGGCCCGGGTCGACGTCCACTCTGCCGTTGTTTCGTCCACTCTTCTTGATCGACTTCCGGGTGTCTCAGAGACGATCGGATATCGCGCGGACGGGCTGCTCACTCGCGAGGCTCACCATCTGTGCCGCGGCAGCCTGGACCGGCTGTTGACCGACCACCAGCGTCGATCCGCTGCACACACGGCGCTGCGGGCTGCGGCGGCGCAGGGCGTGGCTACGGTGCATGAGCTGGGTGGCCCGCACCTCGGACCGATTGAGGACCTGACCCGTGTCCGTGAGGTGGCATCGGATCTTGGTATGGGCGTCGTGCTGTATTGGGGCGATCTCGCCACCGAGCCGACCATCGAGTGGGCACAGCGAGCTGGGGTTGCAGGGCTCGCCGGTGACCTGTGTATCGACGGCGCCATCGGCTCCCGTACCGCATCACTACAAGAGCCGTACGCCGATGCCGAAACGTGCGGTGCCCGTTACCTGTCCGAGCAGCAGATCGCCGATCACGTGATCGCCTGCACGCTGGCTGGACTGCAAGCCGGCTTTCACTGCATCGGAGACGACGCCGTGGCGATTGCCGTGTCCGGTATGCGCCGGGCGGCAGCGACACTTGGGGTCCCACGTATCCGCGCTGCGCGGCATCGCTTGGAGCATGTAGAGATGATCTCCGACGCCGATATCGCAACCTTGGCCGAGCTGGGTGTGGTGGCCAGCATGCAGCCGGCCTTCGACGCGGCCTGGGGTAGGCCGGGGGAGTTGTACGCGCAACGTCTCGGTCCGAACCGTGCCCAGGCCATGAACCGTTTCGGCACTCTCGAGCGCGCCGGCGTACCGCTCGCTTTTGGCACCGACGCCCCAGTAACGCCACTTGCTGGCTGGGCCACTGTGCAGGCCGCGGTGCAGCATTGGCAACCGCGCGAGCGGTTGAGCATCAGCTCGGCCTTCGATGCGGCGACCAAAGGCGCGCACTGGGCAGCTTTCGCGGACAACGCGGGCACCGTGCAGGTCGGAGCTGCGGCCAGCCTCGCCGTATGGGACGTCGAGGCGGGCAGTCTGGAAGGCGAGGCACCGCTGCCTGCGTTGCGCGATGGTGCGCTCCCGACGTGCGCGGCCACGATCGCCGCTGGCCAGCTCATTTATCGATCTGAGTGGTTCGAGGTTGGGTAGGCTCGGTCCGTGTCCCGGCCCTTCGCGTCTCTGACGCGCTCGTTCGCCAAAGGGACGCCAACAGCACCCGTGCCCGCGCAGGTGTCAGTGCTGCTCCGGGTTGTGGTCGTGCTGCTTGCCGGAGCCGCAGTCGGGCTGAGCTGGCAGCCTTACGGCTTGTGGCCGCTGCTGCTGGTCGGCATTCCCGCATTCACGCTGGCGACCCGGGCGGTCCGGCCGGCTGTTGCGGTCGGGCTCGGGTATCTGTTTGGGCTGACCATGCTGACGCTCGCTGTCAGCTGGGTACACGTGCTCGGGACCTGGATCGCCGCCGTGCTGATCATTTTCATGGCGCTGTTCTTCGGCCTTCTTGGACTGACCCTGACACTGGTGAGCCGGCTGCGGTGGTGGCCACTGGCCGCCGCCTGCTGCTGGGTGCTCATCGAGTACGCCTACGCGCGCATCCCGTTCGGCGGTTTTGGCTGGAGCCGGATCGCATACGCGGTCGTCGACACACCGCTGGCCGGGTTCTTTCCGATCATCGGAGTCGCCGGAGTTTCCTTCGTCGTAGCCCTGCTCGGTCAGCTCATTGCATGGGTCGTTTTCTCGTTGTGGACGGCTCGGCGGGGCAACCCGACGCGACGAACCGACGTACTCATCGCCGTCGCAGCGGCTCTCAGCCTGGTCCTGCTTGGCTCAGCCCTGCGGCTCTACCAGGTCGAGCCCGAGGTCAGCCCGGCCGGAAGCGTGCGGGTCGGCATCGTGCAGGGCAATATCCCGGGCCGTGGCATTGAGGCCATGGGTCGTGCCCGATCGGTCACCAACAACCACTTGTCTGAGACGATCCGGTTGATGACCAAGGCGCGCCTCGGCGAGGTCCCGGAGCCGGACTTCCTGCTCTGGCCGGAGAACTCCACCGACATTGACCCGACCGTCGACCCGCTCACCAGACTCATCGTGCAAGCCGCTGTGGAGGTGGCTGATCGCCCAATCCTGGTTGGCGCTGTGATGCAAGGGCCGGGTGCTGACGAACGCCAGACCGCAGCGCTGTGGTGGGACCCTGATCGCGGTGTCCTCGCCAGGTACGACAAACAGAACCTGGTGCCATTCGGTGAGTGGATTCCCTTCCGCGCCCAGCTGCTGCCGCTCATCCCGCTGCTGCAGCAGGTGGGCGCCCAGTCGGTCCCGGGAGCGGGCCCGGGCGTTCTCGATGTCGCGGTGGACGGGCGGCCGATCAAGATCGGCGACGTGATCTGCTTTGAGCTCGCCTATGACCAGACGCTTTACCGCTCACTCATCGGTGGGAGCCAGATACTGATGGTGCAGAGCAACAACGCGACCTACGGCGGCACCGGCCAGATTGAGCAACAGTTCGCTATCACCCGGGCGCGCGCTATGGAGAGTCGCCGGGAAATCGCGGTGGCCACCACGAATAGCGTGTCTGGTTTCATCACACGAGATGGAGCGGTCGCGACGCGCACCCAGGAGTTCACAGCACAGAGCATGGTCGTCGAGATGCCCTTGCGGAGCGCCCTAACGCCGGCCATCCGAGTTGCCCCGTGGTTGGAAAGGGGCCTGGCGCTTGTGGCGGTCCTGGCCTGCCTTGCCGCGCTGATGGGTGCAACCCGGCGATCACGTAGAGCAGCAGTGAACCATCGCTCAATCCGCGCTGAGCGGAGCGAAGCAATCAACCCAGAGACAACCGAGAAAGAGATTCCCGTTGAGCCAACCGACACCGCCGACAACCAACAACCAGATGGAAGGGGAGGCACCGATCTCCAAGGCCCTCGGACCGACTCTGGTGATCATCCCGACTTACAACGAGTCGGAGAACATCGCACGCATCATCAGCCGGACTCGTAAGGCGGTTCCGGATGCCCACATCCTGATCGCCGACGACAATTCGCCCGACGGCACCGGCCAGCTGGCTGATGACATCGCGAGCACTGACGACCACGTGCATGTCATGCACCGGCTCGGCAAGGAAGGCCTGGGTGCTGCGTACCTCGCTGGTTTTGAATGGGGCCTGAATGCCGGCTACGACGTGTTGGTCGAAATGGATGCCGATGGCTCACATCAGCCAGAGCAGCTCCCGGAGCTCCTGACAGCGCTCGCCGATGCTGATCTTGTTCTCGGATCACGCTGGGTGACGGGCGGCAAGGTGGTCAACTGGCCGAAGTCGCGTGAGGTACTCTCCCGCGGTGGGAACCTCTGGACGCGGATGATGCTCGGCATCCCGCTGCGCGACGCTACCGGCGGCTTCCGCGCGTTTCGCCGGGAGACACTGCTCGGGCTGGGATTGGACAATGTCGCCTCCGCGGGCTACTGCTTCCAGGTCGATCTCGCCTGGCGAGCGTTGAAGGCCGGCTTTCGGGTGGTCGAGGTGCCGATCACTTTCATCGAGCGGGAGTACGGCGCTTCGAAGATGAACCAGCGAATCGTCGTCGAGGCACTGGCCCGGACCACACTGTGGGGCGTGGCACACCGCACCAAGCAGCTGCGCCGAGTCGTGACGAAGCGGAAAGTTCTGACCTCATGAGGCTTCGTCACGGATGGCCACTGGTCCTCTTGGGAGCGCTGCTGGTCGCGATCCCGATCTTCGAAGTCTGGCTACTGGTTCAGGTCGGCCAGCACCTCGGACTGCTGCCGACGGTGCTCATCCTCCTCGTGGAAGCGGTCGTCGGCGTTCTCTTGATGCGTCACGAGGGATCGCGCGCCTGGAAGGCACTGAACGACGCATTTACCCAGGGCAAAGTGCCGACTGGCGAACTTGCCGACGCTGCGCTCATCTTGGTCGGTGGGGTCCTGCTGATGCTGCCCGGCTTCCTGACTGACGTCATAGGGTTCCTGTTTCTGCTGCGCTGGACTCGGCCGGCTGCGCGGAAGATGATCGCTTTCTTCGTGGCACGTCGGATCAACAGGTTGGGCATTCCGGTGATGAGGGCGCGATTCGACACGGACAATCTCATTGAGGGAGAGACCGTGGAGCCGCCGGCCAATGGACACAAGTCGGAGGGCCCGACCATCATCTCAGGCGAGATTGAGGAGCCTTCTCAGCCAGGGCACCCGGACGAACCTCGCTCTTAGTTGAAAAGGGCCGCCCTCTCGTGTCCGCGCCGCTGATCGGGGGACAGCAGCACCTGGCGAGAAGGCGGCCCACACCTACGTTCGGCGGCTATACCGACGCTCGCAGCTGTCGAGTCCGCCGGCTTTTAAGCGGTCTTCTTCGATCGGGTGTTACGTGAGAATGCGGTCGAGCCCAGCTCGCCCGCACGAAGCAGGTTCAACCGTTCGGCGAGCAAGTCCTCGAGTTCGGCGATGGAGCGCCGCTCACGGAGCATGTCCCAATGCGTACGCGTCGGCTTCTCTTCCTTCAGCTCGGGCCGCTCACCATCGGAACGGAGCGACTCCGCGCCGCACCGGGGGCACTCCCACACCGGAGGAATGTCGGCTTCAGCCGAAAACACGAGGCTGAAGTGGTGCTCTCGAGGGCAGTCGTAGCCGACCTCCTGCCGAGCAGCGAACTCAACACCTGCCTCGTCCTCAAAGCTCTTGGCCCCGAGACCGGTGCCCTTTAGTGAACGATCAGCCATGAGCACAACCTCCGTCTAGATTCCTGACGTTTCCCACACCCGAATGGTTCAACTCGCGGCCAAGCGAATATGTTCCATCGCTCCCGTACCTGCTGTCCGGTGATGCCCGCTATTCGGAGACCTGGACCTGTTGTCTTGGTGGTGATTTCACCCTGGCCAGCAACAATGCGCCGGCCAGCAGCACCAGAGCGATCCCCACGATACCGACGCGGTCTGAGAACAAACCTGAGAAGAGGGCGAAAAGTCCCGGCGCCAGGAAGGACGCGGCCCGGCCTGTGGTGGCGTACAACCCGAACATCTCGCCCTCCCGTCCAACCGGCGCTAGTCGTGCCATGAACGCCCGGGAGCTGGACTGCGCCGGGCCGACCCACAGGGTCAAGATCAGGCCAAAGATCCAAAACATCGTGGTGCCGTGGGCAAACAGCAGGATGATCGAAGTGGTGATCAGCCCGATCAGCGAGATCATGATCACCCTCTTGGGGCCGATCCGGTCCTCCACCGCGCCCATGCTGAGTGCTCCCAGAGCGGCAACGACGTTGGCGACGATGCCGAAGATCAGCACGGTTGACTGGGCCATGCCGTAGACGCTCACCGCCAGGATTGCCCCAAAGGCGAAGATCGCCGCCAGGCCGTCCCGATACAACGCTGAGGCGATGAGGAAGTGCACCGCGTTCCGATCGCGCCGGAAGAGAGCCTTGATGTCGTTGACAAGCAGCCCGTACGAGGCGAAGAAGCTCACTCGCCGGCGCTTGGGACCTGGCGGCGATTCGGGAACAGCCAGCAGCACCGGAATTGCGAAAACCGCGAACCAGCCGGCCGAGAAGACCGCGACGGCACGGATGTTGAGGCCACCGGCTGAGCTCACCCCGAACCAGCCGACCTCCGGGGCGATGAATCCGACGTAGCAAATCAACAGCAGGAAGATGCCGCCGAAGTAGCCCATCGCCCAGCCGAACCCCGACACCCGGCCGATCGTCTCTGGGGTCGAGACCTGCGGCAGCATCGCGTTGTAGGAGACGACGGCGAACTCTTGAAAGACAGCGCCGGCCGCTAGCAGGATCAGCGCGAGCCAGAGGTAGCGGGGATCGTTCTTCACGCTGAACATGCCCAACATCACGACAATGACCAGCGCGCTCCAGATGGCGAGGCTGCGTTTGCGATGGCCGCTCGCGTCGGCCCGCTGTCCGGTGATGGGGGCGATCGCCGCGACCAAAAGGCCCGCTGTCGCGGTCGAGATGCCCAACCAGGTGTTGGCGGTGAGGCCGCCTGGCTCGGCGTCTCCAACTACCCCACGTACGACGTAGGGACCGAAGACGAATGACGTGATGACAGCGCTGTATGCCGAGGATCCCCAGTCCCACAGACCCCACGCCAGCACGACTCGGCGTTTGATGCGGCTCCGTACCGCGAGCGGGGGCCCGATGTCCGCAGCGCGCTCGACGCTGTCACTGTCCGTCATGGCCCCTCGATCTATCGTTCAGCCCACAGGCCGCGCTGAGTGAGCACGTCCTTCAACGTGTCCACACGGTCAGTGAAGATACCGTCGACACCTGCATCGATAAGTCTTTCCATGGTTTCGGAGTCGTCCACGGTCCAGATTTGTACTTTCTTGCCGGCCCGATGAGCGGCCGCCACGAGTGCCGACGTCAGCACGGTGAGTTGACGACCGAGCATGGGCAGGGAGATGGGGATCTGCAATACCGGCGCGGGTGTGTTTAGTGCCCATGTCACCCACGGCAGGAACCGGTTCGCGGCGACTCCCAGCGCACTTGCGGCGGACGGCACGCGCCACCCGAGTCGTCGTCGCAGTTCATAGAGCCGGCGAATCCCAAACGAGCTGACACAGATCCTGTCGTACGCGTCGTACGCTTCGATCGTCGCGGCCAAGAGCGCCACTGCCGCCGGTGATTTCACGTCGACGTTGAACCGTGCATCAGGAAGCTCCTCCAACAACTCAGAGAGCCGCGGAATGGGGTCCAGTCCGTGGATCCTGGCCTCGGCAATCTGTGTGTAGGTCATCTCGGCAATCTCGCCCGTTTGGTCGGTAACGCGGTCGAGCACCCGATCATGGAATGCCAGCAGCACCCCATCACGGGTGGCGTGCACGTCAGTCTCCAGGTACCGGTAGCCGAGGGCCACCGCCTGCTTGAACGCGTGCAAACTGTTTTCGCGATAGCGGTTGGGCTCGTAAGTTGCTCCGCCGCGATGCGCGAAGGCTGTGAAGGGCACGTCGAAGAACGCATAGTCAGCGGCCCTCATGGGGCTCATTGTGCCCGGCTTTGCTCTCTGGTCCGGAAGTCAGAGCCCGGGCAGCCGCTGCAGAAGCACGTCGACCGATCCCGGCAGCCAGCCTGGAGGGCCGAGGGTCAGCAAGTAGAGATATCCAAGGACTCCACAACAGCCAAAGAATGCCACCCAGAACAGGATCTTCTTCGCACTAGACCAGGTCCGGTAGCGATGCAGCTCCGCCTTGAACCACTGCATCACCTGGTGGGCCCATTCGAACTCGCTGGACCAAACGGCCAGACCGAGCAAGACGAGCGGGATACCACCCGGGCCGGGGATCGGGCCGCTGACGAAGCCCAGAGCGACGAGGAAGAGGCCGAGTAGGGCGACTGCGATGCGATAGACAGCGAGCTTTCGCTTGTCCTGCCTGATCTTGCGACGCCAGCGCCAGCGGTCCTCTTGAGGCTCGATGAGGATGTGGTGATGGTGATGCTCGTGGTGAGGATCCTCGGCCGTGTGCGGAGTCTCGCTGGCATGCGGCAAGGTCGC
>Ga0184624_10000319_pt1 | contig 11950 bp, 11 predicted proteins | sample PLM3_5_b1_FD_133157 | JGI IMG/M metagenome (GOLD analysis project Ga0184624, IMG submission 133157) | Groundwater sediment microbial communities from an aquifer in East River, Colorado, USA - PLM3_5_b1 | ecosystem: Environmental > Terrestrial > Soil > Riparian zone | place: USA: East River...
AAATCTCCCAATGGTTCGGGGGAATCACCTCCATAATAGTATGTGCTATCATAGAATGGATATCGGTCAGCTAAGCTGGAAGTGTGTGTGGCCAGGTTTCTTAAAGTAATTTTTTCATTAGGAAAAAATGGATTAGTGATTTTGAAAGGCAGGTATTTGTTAATGTCTTCGTCAAGTGATAATTTTTTGTCTTCAATGGCGTGCATCAAACAAACTCCCGTAAAGGTTTTGGCGATCGATCCAATATTCATGATCGTATTTGGAGTAAAAGGCTTTTTACTTTCATTGTCTGCATAACCATATCCTTTGGTCCAAACCACTTCTTTGTTTATTATAATAGCTGCGCCGATCCCAACTAGCCCGGATTCTTTCATTTTCCTTTCAATAAAGGTGTCGATAGGGTTCATTATATTTTGAACAGTACTATTTGATGTTTGGCTAGCTGCATTTTGAGAATAAGCAACAATTGTCAACATAAGTACGATCGTAAATAATTTCATTTTTCTTTATGATTTGAAAGCGCAAATTATTGCAGATCGATTGCATATTTTAAATAATTTGCCAAGTATAACGCACAAAAAAATTGAATTTGATATTTTAAACGGGTAAATCATGCAAGAGTTGGATGAGTTAGATAAACAGCTATTAAGCCAGCTTCAACAAAATAACAGGATCACTGCTGAAGAACTTGGGAACAGGATAAACCTAAGCACCAGTGCTGTACAACGAAGACTTAAAAGACTCAGACAGGACAAGATCATTGAAGCTGATATCTCTATTGTTTCGCCTGCTGCAGTTGGTTTGGGAATTACCTGTGTGGTAGATGTGACATTGAATCTTGGTAATTCTAAAGTGATCGATAGTTTCAAATCCTTAATGTCTGACTGTGCCGAAGTAATGCAATGTTATTTCGTAACGGGAACCTATGATTTTGTAATAATCGTTAATACCAAAGACATGAGTGATTATGAGAATTTTTCCAAAAAATATTTTATGGACAACCCTGATGTGAAGCAATTTTATACCCACGTGGTGATGGACAAAGTAAAAGTAGGGTATAGCGTAAACATTTAGATGTCCAAATAGAAAACCTTTCTGGTATTAAAACCGTTCTTACATAATCTCTATTCGCTTATGTGGTTGTTTATACCAGAGTGATTCATTTACTATAATGTTTCATGATTCTCTTTTAATTTTTTATCGACACACTTAATAATTTAAAGCCTTTTTCTGACCGAAAAAACTCAAAATTCTCCTGGTAGTCTGTGTCATACTCTCTAAAGAAACCTGAAGTAATATATTCTGCTGGTTTGTTCCGCTTTTTATAATAAGTAATTAAAATACCATACAAAGGAAATCTGTCTCTGTTATGATCGCCGCAGGAGTTCAGGTATTTTTTGTACAGATCTGATTCAAAAATAAATTGATTTAGATCGTCCTGGATGATCCTGATGTCCTTTAATTTGTTTGTGTCAAATCTTACCGGGGTTAACGTTTTTTGGAATGCATTTAAAAAATCTTTCTTTTTTAAGGATAGCCATCCTTCGTCGCTGGAGAAAGTTATTTCAGTGAACAGCAGATCAATGACTGCATCTTGTTGTTTTAATGATGGTAGAAATGTGCTGTTAAACCATTTCTTAAACTCTTTGCCATAGTCGATAAAAGAGTAGGTTTTATTATTTCTGCCTCTAATGCTGATATAAATGCTTGTATCAATTTGTAAGGCATTTTCTTTTTTTGAATACCAATCAATGTTATTTAAATTAATCTTTATGCTATCAGCAAGAATTTCATTTTTTTCGTTGATCAGGATGGTTTCTCCCTCTTCCCAGCCTAAATGCTCGCAGTTGATTGTATCGTCGCCTTCCCAACATTTTCTTTTAGCGTTCCTATGAGCAATAGCAAGACCATTTCGAAATGACGAGACGTAATTATAAATGGCAGGAATTATAGCTATACCATTTTTGTCAAAGAATCCCACCCGGTCTTTTTTCCTGTCGCGGAAGATGATCTTGCCTTCGCTTTCACAATCAAACATAAAGTCGAACATGAAAACGCTGTCTTGTCCAACCTTTCTTCCATCCTTTAACAGGTAGTACGACTTATATGAACTGTCAACTTTTTCATCAACAGCTATGATATTATAAAAACTATCTGCTCTTGTGCCTTCAAATTTTGCCGGTATTTTAATATTGCCTCTAAGATCTTTGTAACCCGATCGCTCCGTGACAGTATCAAAAAAGCGTATCCAAACATCGTGTGTTTGTCCAAACGCGACGTGGTTAAAAAGAAGGATAAATATGAATGATCCTAATTGTCTCACTGGCAGAAACTTTATTAATACGAAGTTAGTAGATGCCAGAAAGGAAAATCTCCATAAAATTTCACTTTGGATCAAGATCATCTTTTCATGCTAAATAAGCCAGGATAAAAACCACAACAAGGTATATCCAGAATAATGAAAACACGATATGAACAGTAGTCTCAAATGATCTGCCTTTCCAAAGTTTTGAAGAGGTATCCGAAGAACTGGACAAGCAATCTTACTGCCCAGTTGAGTTCTTGATCCCCTGATTTGTTGAATGGAGAGTGATTAATGTTTTTCACTCTACCTCAAAGTCAGCAATTATATAAATGTAAGAAGCAACATTTTTCCCATCTTTAGTTGCTGATTTAAATTTCATTTTCGGTGCAACTGCCAAAAACTCGTCTCCGTTTGTCATGTAAGCCGATCTGAACTCAACATTTGTAACTTCTCCTTTTTCATTTACTGATAGCCATAAACAAGTTGATCCCTGTACATCCTGATATTGTGGTTCAAATAAACTTTTGGGGATCTTAATTATTTTTTTGATCTCATCTTCATTTATACATACAGGATATGTATCGGCTGTTGGAAGGTCTGCTTGTTTAAGCCATTCTTCTTTCATTAAAAACTGAAATGTTACCTTCCCAATAGGTTTTTCTGATTTTGGAAACAATTTTGCCGAGACTACTTCTCCATTTTTGTAAAATTTTTCCTCCTTGATCTTTCCATTCTTATAGTAGGTTCGTGTAAAACCATGTTCCTCGCCATTCTCCATTTCCTGGTAAAGTGTCAAAATATTGTTTGTATAAGATCTTTGCTGTCCATGCCGTTTATAATTTTTGTACTCCTGTTCGTTGCGTTCAACTTTGTTTTCAAACATTGTATATTCATGAACATATAGCCCTGTTCCATTTTTTAGGGTTTGGTCGCCATTTTTACTCCAATGATTCTTTAATAGAAAGTTACCATCTTTAAATTCTGCTTCTACTTTTTTGCTTCCATCCTCATAAAATTCAAGCCACTCACCATCTCTCTTATGATCGGAAATATAAGTTCCGGTTTCTGAAAGTTGGCCATTATCATACCACTCTTTATATTCTCCTATTCTTTCGTCTTTATATAATTGCTTATGTTCTATTTTTTTTGCTTTTCCATTCTCGTAATACCATAAATGTTCGAACTGTTTTTTTATCGGGTCTTTATGAACAGAATATTTCTTAACACCGCTTTCATAGAATTCTTCTCTTTCCCCAGTCTGTTCTCCATTCAGATATTGAATTTGTTCTTTGGGAATGGCGTTTTCATAATAACTTTTGAATTCGCCATTGATTACCCCGTTTTGCAGAAAAAATATTTCTTTGACTTTTTTTCCAGGATAATACGTTTTGCATTCCCCTGAAAATTTCATATCGAACTCTTTGCCCTCCTCGTCCACACAAATTTCATTTGGGTTCTTTCTTATATATTTTTCAATTTTTGTCATTGTTTTCTCGTTGAGATCGTAATACTCATCGTCTAACTTTGACAATTCTTCAAGTTTGTCATACAGATCACTTCCAAAAAGATCCTTTGCCCTGGCTTTGTCAATTGCTTTTTTATTCTTTTGATAAATGTTTTCAGCTCTTTGTACCAGGTCAGCCATTTTTTTGTCACCAATATATTCCAGGCTTTTAATAATTGTCGGCACATAAGGACCATAGCCATTGTAATAGAATTGTACAAATCCACCATTCGTTACCTGTGCATCTACGAACCACCAGTAATAAAGGGCTTTTTGTCCATAGGACAGTGACCTGCCTCTTTCAATTTCATGTTCTTTGTCTTTTACAAAATTTGATAACGGTTCAAGTACAAACCATCCAAAGTCAAATCCTGTTAATTTAAAAAAATCACCTTTATTGAGCCGGGGTTTAAAATGTTTTGCTTTGTCAAATTCCCAATAAGGGTCATTTTTCGGCTTTTCTTGTCCGAATACTTTTAAAATTGACATTGATAATATTATTACAATAAAGTGTCGCATTAGCAGAAATAGCAAAAAGGATCGGGGTCGACACTCAAATTTACGTCATTGTTTTATTTACTTGATTGTCGGTGTGATTTACTATTCTTGAACAATATTTTAACCCTAATACACCTACAACGGCGTAAAGTTGAATAGTGAAATTTCTATTCCTGGTTTAAAACGATTTTCACCGGATCAGCCAATTCTTTCTCTACATCAAGCTCTATTATCTTTTGCTTTCCTTCAAGTACAAGGTCCATATTGGCCCTTGGCTTGATCGTTATTTTTTTATTTGTCAGATTTATGGTTTTGAACCAACCGGCAATAGTGAAAATATTTTCCTGCCCGAATTTCCACCTTGCGATCCTGTTTGTTTGCTTGTCTAAGATCGTAAAGAAAATTTCATCTTCATTATGCTCAAAAATGGTTTTTGTTGAAATGACAAATGCGATCTTGTTATTTTCTTTTGCCCTGAATAGGATCTCTGATAATATGCCGATCTCCTCCGCTTCTTTTATTGCTTCAATGATCTTTGTTTTATCAAGCTTATCAAGTTCTGCAATATCCAAAAGACCATCTTTTAATGCGTTTAAAACAAGTGATTGTTGCACTGAAGGAGCTGCATGCAGTAAAACCTCCTCTTTTAAAACCGCTATCCCGTAGGTGTGCCAATCTTCAATTGGAAAAGCGTTTATGATCGCTTCTTCCTTAGTATTGGCAATCCTTATATAGAGATGATGGTAATGCGGGCACAAAAAATTCTTCCTTATCAATAAGCCTAAAACGATTTCGGCGTAACGACGCAGGTAGAATAATTTTTTGGGAAGGTCGTAGTTAAAGTAAAGCCGGATATCTCTTATCAAAGTGTCCTTTACAAGATCGCTTTTTCTTCTTTCTTCACGTTTGTTTTCAGCAATTTCAATTTCAGCTTGTTGCTGTCTATCATGTTCGCTATTCGAGGTACTTATCAAAAAATCAGCATTGAGCTTAGGCCTGATCGATTCTATCACTGTTTTAAATGTCTTATGATCGAATACATCGTCTTTTTTCAGTTTTGACCTGATCACATCTGCGACCTCAAGATATTTGTCTAAAAGGATCTGTGCAAGTTCTGTTTCACTTTTGCTGTTTGATTCAGTGGCAGATTCAGAACCGGCTTTTTTCTTTGACGATATTGCTTCCTGAAAATGTTCCGCAAATTCAGGAGCTTTTACTGTAACATCTATTGTTTTGTTTTTTCTGTTCAGTCTTGAATAAGGTAACGAATCATAGAAAGATCTATAGCCCTCTTCCATGTTAGCAATGCCGGGTGAAATATATAACGGCATAAAAGATATTCCAAACCAAAGTCCATCAAACGAAGATTGAAAACCTGATCTGTCCAATTCGCTTTGAATATAGCTGTCAAGATATTTAAGATTGCCGTTTAAGGGACCGCCAGTTCTTCCCACTGTTGTGGGATGTAAATAGATTTTCATCCGGCCTGTAAATTTCTGTAAATGTAATTAGGATAGCAGCAGCGTTCAAAATTTTACGACGTTGGGGCCTATTTACTATTCTTGAATATATTTTAAACTTGAACGTCAACAACGACTTAGGCTAGTTACTCGAAAGCTTCTTGTAAATGATTCCTTCGTCTTCGTAAACAAACATCGATACACTGTCACCAATCCTGGTAAAAACTTTTGGAATAGAATGAACATTCCAGTTTTCTTTTCTGGAAATAAATAATTTGTCCATCCAATAATTATTAGTGCTGTAATTGGTTACTTCAGACATTCCTTCAGTCCACTTACTTATATCATTTGTATCGATTTTTATTACAAACTGATAATTCAATGATGATGCTCCCGGCACTGAAATTCTTTGGTTGGAAAATCCATTAGCATTTACCAGATAAAACTCAGCATCTTTTAATTCTGAAAATACTTTTACTTCTCTTTTAAGAATATTTATACGTTCAGATCTATCGACAATATCATTACTGGTTAATGTCGTAGAATTATTCGAATTGCACGATTGAATACCCAGGCAAATTAGAATACTTAAAAAGGCTCTTGCGTTCATAGAGATCGCATCGTAATGACTAAAATGTTTTATTATACTGTGCCGGTTGTCCTGGTTTGGGTAAAGTTTTTAAAATAAATTCCCGAAGGTCATTAGTACTTGTTTCCAGGTCTGGTTTGCGCAGGTACATCATGTGCCCGCTTCGATAACCTTTAAAGCTTATGCGTTGTTTCATTTTACCGGCAGGATCCAATTGCCACATATTGTACTTGGCATTAAAATAATCACAGGCGCCATCGTAGTATCCGCTTTGAACCATTACATGCATAAATGGATTTTCGGCCATAGCAAGACGAAGATTTTCTCCCGTGCGGTCATTACTGCGATCCCATGGTGACACGGGTCCGAACATATAATACTTGAGATCAGTCTTATAATTGAGTTCATCACGGAGATAAGAATTCATAGCAGGGGAGAAGGTATGGTTCCATGATACTATCTCAGCATTATAATCAACTGTATCACCTGCATCCTGTTTATCAATTCCGAGATAACGACTGTCTAGTCTTCCAACACTATATCCTTTATCACGCAATAGTTCTTTCCAAAAAAATTGAGCAGGTATGTATAGGTTCCTTTGAAGGATCACTTTTTCTTTCAACCCGCAATAACGACTCATTTTTGAGGCAATGGCTTTGCGTTTATCATCTTCTAAAGATCCCCCACGTGTTATAGCGGGTATCAGTTCATTGATCGTGAAATCTTCCACTTCAGGTAATACATCTGTAAGATCTTTGTTTTGCAGATCTGCCGGCAGCATTTTATGATACCAGGCAGTAGCGGCATAATAGGGTAGTCGCGAAGCCATATCGACCGGGCCAGTTCTTTCAATGCCTAAGATCGTCGGTGATACAAGTACAACGCCATTTAAAAACATCCATTGGCGGTTTTGCAATTCTAAAGCAAGACCGGATACACGATTGGTACCATAACTTTCTCCAATTAAATATTTCGGAGAGGTCCAGCGACTGTACCGCGATACAAAAGTGCTGAGCCATTCAGCCAGGTATTTGATATCAGCGTTCACGCCAAAAAATTTTGAAGGCGGCGCATTGCCGGTAATGCGAGAGTAACCAGTGTTCACAGGGTCGACATATACAATGTCAGCCATATCCACGAGACTAAATGGATTTTCTTTTACGCCATAAGGTTGCACAGGATAACCTTCATCATCTATATTCACCAGTCGCGGTCCTGTATAACCCATCTCCATCCATACTGATGATGTGCCCGGGCCACCATTAAACGAAATGATCAGTGGTCTTGAACTGCGGTCTTTTACATCTGTACGTTCATAGTAAGTAAAGAATACACCAGCGATCACTTTACCCGAATCACCAAATACAGGCAACGTGCCTGCAATCGCCTTATATGGGATCTTATTTCCTTTTACAGTTACAGTATGTTCGGTTGTTACAACCTGGTCGGGATTTAATGTTTGCCCGGTTTGAGCAAATGAATGAAACGTGATAAATAAGACAAACAATAACAGTGTAGATAATTTTCTCATAGCCTTTTGATTTGGATATTGAAGATAAGAAATGAGGAGCAGATGGATGTATAGGCATCAACGACGTCATGAAAATTTGAATTTTCTTTTTTTCTTTTAGATTCGATTACATTAACTTTAATTAACCATATTTATTAAACCTAAAAAAATTTTATGAAAAAACTACTTGTACTCACAGTTTTTGCTCTTTGTAGCTGCAGTATCTTTTCCCAGGAACTTGGTGTTCGTGTTGGTGATGTTTTGGGTAATAACATAGCAATAGATGCGATGTTAAGATCCGGAAAATTTAACCGTCTTCATGTGGATGTCTCTTTTGGAGACGATAACAGTAGCGGTAACGATAACAGTACCGCTAACGGCGGTTTTGGTGTTGAGCTCTTATGGGATTTTTTATATCGGCCTTTGAAAGGGGAAGCCTTTTACTGGTATATAGGTGCAGGACCTTCTCTGTTATTCGCTGATGACTTCTGGTTAGGTATCAGTGGTGAAGCCGGACTTGAATACCGTTTTAAATCTGCACCAATTGCTCTTGGTGCAGACTGGCGACCAACATTCTGGATAATCGATGAAACTGATTTCAGGGGAGGTGGTTTCGGATTTAACGCCAGGTTTATTTTTGGGCATAAGAAAAAATAAATTTAAAATATACTACTTAAAAGACGGCCATTATCAAATGGTCGTTTTTGATTTATGCCACTTTATAAAAGCTGGTAATTTTAAAATCGGGTGCATACCTCTTTTTTCAGGTTCATCTGGTTGTAAACCTGCGTCGACATAACTTATATCTGATGCAGATGATCTTTCTCCAACTATTGTATCAAGCATTTTATATAAAACTTGCATTAGTAGTTTCTTGTTTTCAATAAGGTCATAGTTTCTAAGATAAATTCTTATCCCAAGATCAGCGTTGATTTTATTTGTGAGTGGAAGAAACCACAAGTCTTCAGTATTCAATTCTAGTTCACCCCACTGGCTTTTGAAGTGACCTTCCATGGGAGGTTTAAAAGCAATAAAAGTCCAGCCAGGTAATTTTGGAGCTGAATTTATTAGTTCTTCAACTTTATGAAAGTATTTTTTATCTCCTTCTGCAGTTATAATTAATTCAACATCTTCGCCGGGGAGACCTCCAATTTCGAAATAGATCCTGTCACAGAATTGATGAAGTCTTAATAAGAAATCATTAATAAGTCTTTCTTTGGTTTCATTTTCAACTGAATCCAGGAAAGTATAAGCTTTATTGTTTTCTACAAACCATTTCCAAAATTGTGAAGCTGTGTCCATATAAATTAGCAGCTAATTCTTATATACCAAGGGCTTTTACCGAATTCCAGTTTGGATCTTTGTTGATAATAAAGTTTACGGCCCTGATCTCATTAATTTGATCAAAAAAATCTTTGGCCTCTTCTTTTGTGAATTTTGGTTCATCGATATAGATAAGGATATCTCTTGTTCCATTGCGGGTTACCCTCGCTACCGGGTGGACAGTATGTTTTTCTTTCAGAAAACTTTCAATTTTATCCTGTAAATCGTTCAGGATTTCAGCTTCGTCGTTTAAAGGATGTCCATTGTCGTTCTTATTCAATATCTCTAACTCAAAGCCGGCAAGGTATGGGAAATGTTTTTTGTTTTGATAGTCTTTGTAGGCGCTATTCACAGTTGCAAAAGCAAGCCCATCAGGCATGTTTAACTCTAGTATTGAAAAGCTTTCTCCTGGAAAGATTGGTTCTGCCGGCGGTTGTTTTTTCCCTCCACCAAATAATGATTGAAGTATACTCATGGTGATAAATTCTATGTATAAGAAATGGCTTCTTACAAATAAATATACGCCACTCTTGAATATATTTTAAACTTAAACACCAACAAAAGCGTAATATCTTATTGTTATTTGGAGAGAGGTGTCTTATATACTTTGCCTTGTTTCATCACGAATACGACCTGTTGTAACGTTTCAATATTGACGATTGGGTCGCCTTTGACAGCTATAATATCAGCAACATAATTTTTTTCAATGGAGCCCAGTTCATTGGATTTGCCAAGGAGCTCCGCGGAATAAAGTGTAGCAGTTTTAATGGCATCCATGTTTGTCATTCCTGCTTTTGTTACATAATATTCCAATTCCTTTGCTTGCTTTACTGTCCATGGATAACCGCCTACATCAGTGCCGCAAACAATTTTGAGTCCTTGTTTATAGGCACGGTTCAGCATTTCATATTTTCCTGGTGCAACTCTGCTATAGAATATTTCCCAGCTAAGGGTAGGACACCAATAGACATTGTGCTTTATTGCCAACTGGATAAGCGAATCATCAAACTGATCTCCATGTTCAATGGATCTTGCACCGTAAATGATACTGTTGCGGATGCCTTGTTTTGATTTGGCATGTGCAGCTACCGGAAGCGGCCAGCGTTTTGCATCTTCTATTATTGCCTGAATTTCTTCCCTGGAAAATGTTGGATCGTAACCCCAATCACTAAACAATTTGATCCATTTCACATCCCGGTTTTCCTGTTCCCGAACAGCTTTTAAACATTCTGCAATGCCGGATACGTACTGTGTAGCGGCTGGGAGATCAAGTTCCCAGTTTTGTTTTCGGGGACGCGGAACATAGCTACTGGTAGCGGCTATTCCTCTGCCCGCTGGAAATACGCGGGGTCCGACAATAAATCCGGAGTCAATGGATCGACTGATGTCAACATCTGAAAAACCGGCACCTTCGGTACCCAGATCCCTGATGGTAGTAAAACCGTTTTGCAGAGAAATGTTTAGATGGTTAACCGCTCTCAGGGAACGATAAGCAGAAGAATTCTCATACAGATCAAGTGCGAAATCACCGCCATTTGAGAGAAGATGTGTGTGCATGTCCATAAGACCAGGCAGTAATGTAAATCCGGTCAGGTCGATCAATATAGAACTGTCAACTTTAGGTCTGCTGGTCAAGACATCCACAATTTTACCATTCTCAACAATAATAACGGGATGTTCTATCACCATGTTTCGTTTGGGATCAATAAGTTTATCTGCAATCAAAGTATAATGTTGGCATAAGGCAATTTGAAAGACAAGCAAGCTTGTAAATAGCAGTATACTTTTCATGTTAGTTTGTGGGATTATAATTGGATACAATGCCCACCAGTTGTGTTTGTGGCGGGCATATTTATTCATAAGTCGGAAGATAGAGTAAAAGTTCGATTACTAATCAAGGCGCAAAAATATTAGTCATCGAGTCTCTCTCTTTCTTGATCATCTTTCTTTTCTGTTAATTTCATATCTCGTGTATTTTTTTGAACAGTGATCGCAGAAAACATACTCAATACAAAGGACATGGCATAAAAACCTTTTTCACTTTTTTCAAGTTCTGCGTTCCAAAGTCCAACAGTGATCAGAATGATAGATAGAATTGTAGCGAACCAGGCCAGGCCATAGTATAAATTAGTTACCGGAATTCCTTCTACCTGGTCTCTCACTGCTTTTTGAACAGAGATCGCGGCAAACAGGCCGAACATTAATACCGTGAAATAGTAACCTTTCTCATTCAGTTCCATTTCGGCGTTCCATAATCCGATAATAAATGCTGAAATACCAATGATCAAAGCTGTCCATGAAGCGCCAATAAAAGCAGCCGTTGGTTGTTGGGGTTGTTTTTGTTCCATTGTAAATAGATTGAGGAGCAAATCTATCAGGCAATGAAGGTTTATCTTTTGACATTGGTCAAAAATGAGAACCTGGAATGTTAAAGCTTGCTTCTTATCCGGCTTAGCGTTTCCTGGCTGATACCAAGATAGGAGGCGATCATTCCAAGAGGAACTCTTTCGAGAATATGTGGTGTTCGCTGGAGAAGGCTCTCATATAATTCAGCAGCAGTTTTAAATTGTGCATTTACAAATCTTTCTTCCAGGCGGATATAATATTTTTCGTAAGCAATTCTTACCAATCTTTCTATCTCATGATATTGATTGAACAGGTTTGTCAGTTTTTCTTTTGAGATAGACCACAAAACACTTCCTTCCAATAACTGAATGTTTTCTACAGCAGGTTGCCCGGTAATGAAGCTATGAGAAGATGT
>Ga0184624_10000320_pt1 | contig 11929 bp, 9 predicted proteins | sample PLM3_5_b1_FD_133157 | JGI IMG/M metagenome (GOLD analysis project Ga0184624, IMG submission 133157) | Groundwater sediment microbial communities from an aquifer in East River, Colorado, USA - PLM3_5_b1 | ecosystem: Environmental > Terrestrial > Soil > Riparian zone | place: USA: East River...
TAGGTCCCTTTCATTAAGCCAGGCAGATTGATCCTTATTTTATTCTGGCCACGCTGAACCTGCACTCCAATATTTTTTACGAGTTGTCCGCTTGTAGAAAAAACCTGCACTGTTCCGGAGAAATTTTTATCCGATTGAAATACCAGGTCAGTGTGATCAGTAACAGGATTGGGATATATTAAAAGTGTAATAGAAGCGATAGCACAATTACTGCGAAGAATTTTTGAATAAGTAAAAGTGCCATCCTTGTCAACTTGTTTTAAACGATAATAAGTATTGCCTGCTTCAACATCAGAAAACTTATAATCTGATGGCATATTGCGGGCAGATATGACTGCGATCTCCTCCCATTGTACAGCATCCTTACTTTTTTCAACTATGAACTTGTCATTATTCTGTTCCCATGCTGTTGTCCAGATCAATTGTGCTCCATTATTGTTGCATGAAACATTAAATGAACTTAGCAGAATGGGTAATGCCGCTGAAGGCGAGCCGATCGTCCATAATGAAAAATCGTTTACACCATCTTTTTGCAAATAATTTTTTACAATATCACGGGAATCAGGTGCTACTTGCAACCAACTAACGCCATTATCATTGCTTTTCCATAAAACTGATGCGTTTTCATCTACTCCATTCAATTCCGCATCGAAATAATAAAAGCGTACCGATGCATTCAATGATGAATTATTTGCAGGCTGTACATTATAATAACGTTGAATAACATTAGCAGCGAGACTACCGCCACTGAAAGCCGTGCAATAACGAGTGATCTTTGTTGTACCTAGTGCCGGTGCACTTACAAATTCAACCCCGATCTTTGCAGGATTAAAGTTTACAACAGGCAAATTCATATCAAGAGTGATCATGGCATGACCAGTGTTACCTGCCGATGCTTGTAAACGTGCAGTTTCTGATTCGTCACTAATAAATGCAGTGGGTTCAAGCTTTACTTCCTGGTTTTGCACTTGCATCATTCCCGCCATTTTCAAGTCATTTTGTATAGTAATATTTTGACCAAGAACAACTGATCCTGAAGAACCCGCATACAGATTATAAAAGTTAATGGGGCTAGTACCATTAACAGATATTGCATTAGTGCCCGTCAACTGCACTGTGCCATTGCCCGGAACAAAAGTTCCGTTGTTTACTAAATTCATATTCTTCAATACCAGAACCGGGCTGCCTGATTTTACGACATTAATTCCAGGATAAATAACAAATCCTGATTGTGCAAACAATATGAGTTTGTATACACAAGCCACCGTTAATAAGAAAAAATGTTTCATAGATAAGTGATGTTTTATTTGAAACACCAAGCTACTCAGCGTCATGAATAGTTTTATAATCGTATTGAGTTTAAGGCTAACTCCGTTTATTTTACGGTTTATAGGAACAGCGGCAGGTGACAATTCGGAAAAACCATACGTAAGATTACAGTGTGGCAAGCAAGGTTGTTTTATTAATTTACGCAGCAAATCCATCCCATGAAAAAGGCCATTTACTGCTTTGCCCTGAGTTTATGTTTTCAATACTCATTTGCTCAAACAAGCATTAACACCACTAATAGTGATACTGCACGCCTTATTCAACAAAAAGAAAATATCATCACATCATCTACGATCGTTAAAGTGGAAAACATGGGTGCCCTTATCAACACCCCGCTTTCCGAATTAAGACCGACCATATCGGCAGATGGTAACCTATTATTTTTTATTCGTGAGAATGACCCGTACAATACAAATTATAATTCCGTCCGTAACTCACAGGATATTTGGTTTACAATGCGTGATAGTACCGGCGCATGGAGCGAAGCTGTTCATCTTGGTTACCCTCTTAATACTTATTATTACAATTCTGTATTCTGGATATCACCTGATAACAACAGAATATTAATAAGAGGAGCTTTTGTTAACGGAGATTATGCGGGAACTGGTGTTAGCATGTGTTGGTTACAGGAAGATGGATATTGGAGCAAGCCGGAAGCTTTGCGAATAAGAAATTATGCAAAATATGACAAGGGCCTACGATCCGGAGCTACAATGGGACACGATGGAAAAACATTGTTGCTTTATATGTCACCTGATAAAGCAAGTCCTCTTAATGATATTTATGTATCTCTTTTATTACCGGATGGAACATGGTCAGAACCAAGATCACTTGGTAAAAAGATCAACCTGCCTAACAATGATGAAATGACTCCTTACCTGGCTTCAGATGGAGAAACTCTTTATTTCAGCAGTGATCGTCCGGGTGGCTTAGGCGATAATGATATTTGGATGACCAAACGTCTTGATAAGACCTGGCAAAAATGGAGTGACCCCGTAAATCTTGATAGCCCTATCAATACTCCTGAATGGGATGCATTCTTTACATTGGATGCCGGTGGCGAGTATGCCTACTTAACAAACAGCGAAGGAGGATATGGTGAATCTGATATTGTAAAAGTGAAACTGCTTGAGAAAGAAAGACCAAAGCCGATCGTGATGGTAACAGGAAATGTTTACAATGCAAAAACATTGCAACCATTATGCGCTTCACTGATATATGAAACATTACCTGATGGGTTAGAAGCGGGAAACGGAATATCCAGTGCAATGGACGGTTCTTTCAAGATCGTATTACCATATGATAAAAATTATTTGATAAGAGCGACGGCAGATAAATTTTTTGCGCAGTCAGAAAATCTGAATCTTGATTCGCTGGTAAAAATTGGTTATAGAGAAATACATAAGGACCTCTACCTCGTGCCTATCGAGATTGGACAAGTAGTAAGGCTGAACAATGTATTTTTTGATTTTGATAAATGGGACTTGAGACCTGAATCATTCGTAGAGCTTGACCGGGTTGTAAAATTGTTGCAAGAAAATCCAGCTATTGAAATTGAAATGAGTGCACATACCGATAGCCACGGTTCTGATGAATATAATCTCAAGTTGAGTGATAACCGTGCAAGGTCAGTGATGGAGTATATACTTTCAAAAGGTATAGCACCTGGCCGAATCACTTCACATGGATACGGCGAAACAATGCCGGTAGCGCCAAATTCAAATGCTGATGGTAGCGATAATCCTGAAAACAGGCAGCTAAACCGAAGAGTGGAGTTTAAAATTATGAAAAATTAAAACCGGGGAACTTAAAAATCATCCATTGTAATTATAACATTTCCTATTTTTTGACCGCTTGCTACGTAAACGTATGCTTCAGTTATTTTATCAAGCGGATATTTCCTGTCAATAACTGGCTTGAAGTTTTCTTTTTCAATCAACTCTTTAATAAAACTCAACGTTGCCTTAACATTTTTAGGTGGCAGGAATATTACTTTCTTTCCGCCAAATAGCGGCGTTATAAGTGCAAACAATAGATTCCCTAATCCATTGGCAAAACTATAAGTCCCTTTCTTCGTTAATAGCGGTTTGCATTTTAAAAAACTAGTCTTGCCAACATCATCAAAAATAAAATCATATTGCTCGTTATCTTTTGTGAAATCCTGCGTTTTATAATCGATGAGCTTGTCTGCTCCTAATGATCTTACTAATGCAAAATTTTCGCCGCCGCATACCGCCGTAACATACACACCAAAGGATTTTAGAAATTGAACCGAGGAGGAACCGATAGCACCTGTTGCACCATACACCAGGGCTTTTTGCCCGGCCTTTGGTTTTAATTGCAGCATGGTAGAACCAGAATAAAATGCGCCTTCCAAACAAGCTGCCGCCTCTTCATAAGTTAATTTCCCCGGCATGATGATCATTGATTCAATTGCTTTCGATTCAGGTAATGTAAAATATTGTGCATGCGAACCACAACCAAACACACCGCCAAAACCCATGATTTTATCACCCGGTTTAAAGGATCGTACATTAGAACCTATTGCATGAACCTGTCCCGTAAAGTCAGATCCAATGATTGATTCCCGTGGCTTGAATAATCCTGTAAAAAATCTCATGAAAAAAGGCTTACCAGAAAGCACATGGCAATCACTCCTGTTTACGGTCGTGGCATATACTTTTATTAGCACTTCATCTTTCTTTGGACTTGGTATTTCAAGCTCCTTTATGGTCAGATCTCCAGGTAATCCATATTTAGAACGAACTGCAGCTTTCATTTTATTTGTCGAATTTAATACTGAGTACAACGCTTTTATGTATACTATTTTAAGAACACAGAAAGAAACTGAAATCTATTCTTTCAAAAAAGAAATGATTTTTTGATTAACCAGCAGTGGTTTTTCCAAATAAGGCAAGTGTCTTGCATCATCAACAGGAAAGAACTCCACCGGCAATATCTTTCTTAATGAATCACTGAATTGAAATTGAACTGTTTGATCTTCTCTACCCCATATCAGTAAGATCTTTTTCTGAAGACTGCCGAGCACCCGGTAGTTTGAGATAATAGAATCTTTTGAATAATTATTTCTTGTGGAGATCAATGCATGTCTGAATCCTTTGTATTGCATCTGAACTTTGTATTTATCTACCCAACCCGGAAATTGTTCCGGGTATTTAAAATCATCCAGCTGACCTGCCGCCTGTTTTTCATGATCAATAGCCATCTTATAGTTTGCTACGATTTCCGGGTCATCTATTTTACCAAAAGAATAAACAGGATCGATTAAAATTATTTTATCGATCAATTGCGGGTAATGCACAACAAAATCCGATACCACAGCACCACCAAATGAAACACCTGCTAAATTTACCGGAACCTGTAGTTTTAGCGAAGTGATCAGATCATGCAACTGATTTCTGTACAAACCAGCATCGTAGATAACATCAGGACGATCAGAAAACCCTCTTCCAAATTCATCATATCGTATTACATGAAATCCTGCTTGTACAAGACTATCATAAGTTCCATCCCATATATAATAGGGGACACTAAACCCATGAACAAGTATCACAACTTTAGCCGGATCTGCGCCACCTTCGTCATAATGAGTTATGCCAGCTGTTAATTGAATGAATTTGCCGCCTGCATTTTTTCTTGCCGTTTCATTCATTGCTTTTGTTTCCTGGTTACTTATAAGAAACTTAACCCAGAAATAAACCCCACCCAGTACAATGATCGTTAAAAGGAGAAAAAATATTCGTTTAATAATTTTCATGTGTTCAAGATAGCAAAACTCCTATTCATTTTTATTAAAGAGCATTTGCAGACCTGGATACATGGATAAAACTGTTTATGTATCTTGAAAGTTCTTTCAAATAAATATGGAGATACTTTCAACCTGGTCTGTTTTTAATTTACTATTAGTATTTACCGGCGCATTTATTTTGGGACTTGCTAAAGCTGGTCTTCGCGGCATTGATATGCTTAATGTAACACTGATGGCCCTGGTATTCGGCAGCAAAGCATCCACTGGTATTGTGTTGCCTTTATTATGTGTTGCTGATATTGCTGCTGTGATCTATTACCACCGCCATGCTCAATGGAAACATTTCTGGAAACTTGTACCCTGGATGGCAGCAGGTATCTTGATCGGTGTATACGTCGGCAAGGATATGAATGAAGCAGTTTTTAGAAAAATGATGGCAATAATTATTATCCTTACTGTTATCATTATGGTGGTGATGGAGATCATTAAATCAGAAAATGTCCCTACTCATCCTATGTTTGCTGCAGGCACTGGCTTGATGGCAGGTATCACTACTATGCTGGGAAATTTAGCCGGTGCTTTTTCTAATCTTTACTTCCTGGCAATGCGATTACCCAAAAATCATTTTATCGGGACATCAGCATGGTTATTTTTAGTCATCAACTTATTTAAACTACCATTCCAGGTTTTGTATTGGAAAAATATTACAATCTCCAGCTTGCAAACAGACCTGGTGCTCATTCCCGCATTGATGCTCGGCTTTTTTATTGGTGTAAAAATAGTAAAGCGAATCAAAGATGATCATTATCGAAAAGTAGTGATTGTACTAACATTGATCGGGGCCTTCGTGATTTTTTTGAAAAAGTAAAAGGAGTTTACGGTTACAATCACATATGGGGAAATAATTACACATTAAAAAAGTAATTCAGGCAGGCAATTTGCATACTGCTAACTCTGTACGCTTCCCCCTGTTATTTCGAAATCCTTAATCCAAAAAAAATTTTATGTCAAAGACAACTGCTCCCAAAAACAAAGTGGCAAAAAAAGTCCTGGTGGTAGAAGATGAAGGTGAAATGGGCTTATTGCTGAATATGATGCTCAATGAAAATAAATTTGAATTGGATTATGTAAACAATCTTCTTTCTGCTGATGAATACCTTCAGAAAGAGGAACCTTCCGTTATCATCCTGGATAATAAATTACCGGATGGATTTGGTGTTGATTTTATTAGCTATATCAAGAAAAAATATTCGGCAATTAAGATCATCATGATCTCAGGCTTCGCCTCTGCCAGGGATGTGGCTTTGGCAAATGGAGCTGATATGTTTTTTGAAAAACCTTTTTCTAAAGATGAGTTCTGCAAGTCTATAACAAAGCTTGCTTACTAACTTAGGCATTTCACAAATAGGCCCACTCAATTGATCAAGCGCAATTGACCGATATGATAAGCCATATGGCCGGTACGATTGATAACAACGTTCAGTTTATTGCGATGAGGTTCTTTTACAAAATCTTCGGATGATACAGCTTCATGCCGGCTAAGCCATCCATTAACCTCTGCAGATCTAAAATGATTATTGAGTTTTGTATTCACCTCCTCAAGTCGCTGTTTTAATTCCGGAACAGAGAGAAAAACCTGTCCTGACTTATCAGGATTTTTGATAAACACTTCTTCCATTTCTGGAAATAGCCGATCGCCGAAACCTAGTAAAGGCAGCATGCCGTCACTCACTGCGATCAAATGACCCAATAAATAAACACCGGTATTTTTGCCCGGCGCTATTTCTTTGGCTAACTGTTCATCTGTTAATGAACTGATCAATTTATTGAGATAATTATTCTGTGCATCCCATGCCATCAATGTCATCCTTACTAATAAATTAGATTGTGTTGTTGTTTCCATTTGATTTTCTTTATTATTTCTTTAATTACTACTTGTTATTTCCCCTTCAATGTCTCTCTTACTTTCGGAGCGATCTTAGTTCCATAGATCTCTATTGATCTCATCATTAACTTATGCGAAGGCCCACCCACATCCATATGTGCAGAAAAACGGGTAAGACCAAATAGTTCATGCATATGTAAAATTTTATCGATGGATTCATTGACGTCTCCAATAATTAAATGTCCATTGGTTCCTCTGCCAGCTACATATTGTTGTTCTTGATAAGGAGGCCAACCCCGGGAGCGACCTACCCTATCCATTTGTGCAGAATAGATCGGGTAATATTCATCAGCAATTTTTTTACTGTCATCGCCAAAAAAAGCATGCATATGCACTCCTACCTGGAATTTATTTTTATCATGACCAAAATGGTCGTAGACGTTCTTGTAATATTCAAACAGCGGCTTGAATTGTGCCGGGTTGCCACCAATAATAGCGAAGATCACAGGCAATCCATGTTTGCCTGCACGCAACACTGACCCAGGTGTACCTCCCACTGCGATCCATATATTAAGGTGATCATTAACAGCACGGGGTAGTATTTGCTGTTTATTTAATGCAGCCCTGAATTTTCCCTTCCATGTAATAGGGTTCTCATTATTTATTTTCAGTAACAGTTCCAGCTTTTCTTCAAATAATTCATCATAGTCATCAAGGCTATAACCAAACAATGGAAAAGATTCAATAAAGCTGCCACGGCCTGCCATCAACTCTGCCCTGCCACCTGAGATGAGATCTATTGTAGCAAAGCTTTGATATAATTTCACCGGGTCTGATGAACTTAAAACAGAAACTGCACTGCCCAGTTTGATTTTTTTAGTAACCGTGGCTGCGGCAGCTATGATTATTTCTGGTGTTGATACCGCATAATCCGGGCGATGATGTTCACCGATACCATAAAAATCAAGACCCACTTCATCCATCAGTTTTATTTCTTCGATCAGTTCCTTCAGCCGTTGTCCTGCAGGTTGTGTTTCTCCCTTCTTATTTATATGCAGGTCGCCAAACATACCAATGCCTAATTCCATACTTATTATTTGCAGGCGAAGTTACGTTGCAGAATATTTATAAGACCACTAAAGAACTCAGTGGATCAAGAGGTTTAAGAATGATTTAATCTCTATAGAGGTAAGTCAATAGCCAGTGAACATAGCTATATTATTATGTAAAGTTTTCGAATAACATTCGGCTCTGCATGGTTTTTGCTGGTTAAAAAAACTCCATCAAGTCACATCCTAGCCCCCACCTGTATGAGGTTATTAATAACCTTAAAACCTTCTGCTATGAGTACAGTTCAACCCAAAACTCAAGGCGCAATCAATTCTTTGATCTTAACTTTCGTTACAAGTCTTTTTATTTCTTCTTTTTCAATTAAAGCGCAAACATATCCTGCAGGATTTCAACAGGTGCTTGTTGCAAATGGCATCAGTAATCCGACAGTAATGGCTTTTGCTCCCGATGGCCGCTTATTTGTGGCACAGCAAACCGGTGCATTGCGAATAATTGAAAATGGTGTACTTCTTTCTACACCAGCGATCACACTTAGTGTGAACTCTTCAGGCGAAAGAGGTTTGCTTGGAATTGCTTTTGATCCAAATTTCACAAGTAATAATTTTATCTACCTCTATTACACGCTTTCTTCTGCAGCAAATAATCGTATCAGCCGGTTTACAATGAGCGGTAATACAATTGTAGCAGGCAGCGAATCAGTAGTACTTAATCTTGATCCGTTAAGCAGCGCTACGAATCATAATGGAGGTACAATAGATTTTGGACCTGATGGGAAATTGTATGTCGGTATTGGCGAAAATGCAAACCCTCCTAATGCACAAAATTTAGATACTTATCATGGAAAAATTTTGCGGATCAATTCAGATGGCAGTGTGCCTGCAGGAAATCCATTTACCGGTGGCACTGCCCAACGTCAACGAGTTTGGGAATACGGCATGCGTAACCCTTATACACTGTCAATTCAGCCGGGAACAGGTCGCATTTTTGTAAACGATGTTGGACAAAACACCTGGGAAGAAGTTAATGATTGTACCACTGGTGGTTTAAATTATGGATGGCCAACGGCAGAAGGATTTAGTAGCAATCCAGCTTTTACAAATCCTGTTTATGCATATGCTCATGGTGGCGGAGTTGGTTTTGGATGCGCCATAACCGGCGGCACTTTTTTTAATCCAACTTCAAGTAATTATCCTTCTCAATACACCGGCAGATATTTCTTTTTAGATTTTTGTAATAACTGGATCGATATGCTTACTTTATCTGGCAGCACTGCAACAAGAACAAATTTTGCATCATCAATTGCCGGCAGCCCTGTTGGTATGGCGACGGGGCCAGATGGAAATCTTTATTTTCTTTCAAGAGCAAATAGCGCTGTCTATAAAATTACTTTCACAGGTTCTACCGCGCCGGTAATTACTACACAACCGCAAAGCATTAGTGTAGCTGAAGGAAACCCTGCAAGTTTTTCTGTTACAGCCAGTGGCTCACAGCCTTTGAGTTATCAATGGAGAAAAAATACAATTAATATTGGCGGCGCTACTAATTCAACATATACTATTCCTGCTGTTTCACCAGGTGATGCTGGAGATTATTCCGTAGTAGTAACTAATAGTGCAGGGAGCGCAACCAGTAATAACGCAGTATTAACTGTAACACCTGCCAATCAATTCCCAACTGCAACAATCAATACACCCGGTGCAGGAGCAACTTATGCTGGCGGGGATGTCATCAATTTCTCCGGGACAGGAACTGATCCCGAAGATGTGAATATTCCTGCTTCCGGCTTTGAATGGTATGTAATGTTCCATCATGATGCACATACACATCCCGGCCCTACAGCACCTGACGGTGTAACAAGCGGATCTTTTTCAATTCCCAATAGTGGTGAGACTGCATCAAATGTTTTTTATCGCCTTTATCTGGTTGTTACAGATTCACAAGGTGGTAAAGACACAAGTTTTACTGACATCTTACCCCGTACATCAACAATAACACTAAACACTAATCCCCAAGGTTTACAAATAACACTCGATGGTCAACCATTTACTGCGCCATTAACAGTCACAAGTGTTGAAGGCATGTTACGTACCATTGGGGCGCCATCACCACAGGGAATTTATTCATTCAGTAATTGGAGCCAGGGAGGAACTGCAACACAAACATTTGCGACACCAGTTAATGATGTAATCTATACAGCCAATTTTACTGCAGGAACAATTATTACACTTGACCCTATAGCAGATGCTTATGTGAACGGTGGCAAAAATGCAAACGCCAATTTCGGCTCGGTTACCTCGCTTATTGATCAAACAAATTCTTCTCCAAATAAAAGCTATGAAACATTTTTGAAATTTGATATCTCGACTATCAGTGCAAATCCATCTTCTGCTATTTTAAGGATAAATGGGAGATTGAACAACACTCAAACTCCATCTATCGCAGTTGAAGCACACAATGTAACAAACATATCCTGGCTGGAAAACACGATCACGTGGAATAATAAACCCGCAGCACAGCCTGCTATCCTAGCTATAGCAAATGTTAACAGTACGACGAATCAATATTATCAATGGGATCTGACATCGCTTATTGCCAGTTTAAGAAGTGCAGGTATCAATTCAGTTACTATAAAATTGATCAATACGAATTCTTCGAATAACCAGGTAATATTTAATTCAAGAGAAGCCGCATCAAACAGACCGGAATTAGTTATTACAGACGCAGGAGGCGCACGGACAACATTCATTACCAAAAATGAAAACCCTCTGATTGAAATGGGAATCACTGTTTATCCCAATCCTGTAAAAGATGTCTTAAATGTTCGTACCAATTCAGGGCCTGCGACATTAAAACTTTATGATGCAAGCGGCCGGTTAGTAAAACAACAGCAGGTCAATGGAAAAATACTACAACAAATAGCTGTCGGCTATTTAAAAAATGGATTGTATTTATTAAAGATCGAAAACGCAACAGGATTGACGACGAAAAAAATAGTGATTCAGAATTAGAAATAACTGGGGGCAGCAAAAACTGCCCCTTGTTATTTGCGTAAGGTGTACTGCATTTAGCCAATTTTTTGTTCGATCCAATCCTTTGTAATAGTTGTAAGTAGTTTTATGATATCTTGTTTGCCGGCTTTAAAACCATGATTGGCTCCTTCTATTTTTACCAACTCTGCAAGTGGAAGTGATGATGTTACCTTTTCTATCAGTTTCCATGTGGCAAACTCATCTCTTGAACCTTGTAAAAACAACATCGTTGATTTTACATCTTTTAAATGCTCTGCCCTTTCAATGGATGGTTTGCCCGGCGCATGTAAAGGAAAACCATAAAAAATAATTCCCTTAACATTGTCATTAGGATGCGCCGCAAGACATTGTGAAGTCATTCTTCCACCAAAAGATTTTCCCGCAACAAAAAGCGGAAGCTTTGGAAATAATTTTTGTGCTTTTAATATTGCTGCTTCAATTGTTTGATGAGCAACAGCAGGAGTATCGGGTCTTCCTTTTTTATTTTCGGTAAATGGGAAATTGAAACGCAGTGTAGCAATGCCTTCTTCAGCAAGCAATTGAGACAATGTGACCATGAAAGTATGATGCATACCTGCACCGGCGCCGTGAGCAAGTGTCATAATGCATTTGCTTTTCGGTGCAACAAAACACTCAGCCGATACTGTACCAATAATAGGAGAAATTTTGATTGTCAAGGATTTGGTCTTCATCTGCCATGGTTTAATTGATTGAAGGAACCTGTTTATAAATTATTATCAAACTGTAATTTTTCTTCCTGCTGCTTTTTACCCGAGTTGCCAAAACGAAAACTGAAACCTAAATAAAACACCTGTGCATCACGGCGGTTATAACTGTTTTGTTTGA
>Ga0184624_10000322_pt1 | contig 11885 bp, 12 predicted proteins | sample PLM3_5_b1_FD_133157 | JGI IMG/M metagenome (GOLD analysis project Ga0184624, IMG submission 133157) | Groundwater sediment microbial communities from an aquifer in East River, Colorado, USA - PLM3_5_b1 | ecosystem: Environmental > Terrestrial > Soil > Riparian zone | place: USA: East River...
CCGTCTTGGGTCCAGGCGAGGGTGAGAGCGCGCATGGCGGTGGTTTTCCCGGCGCCGGCGGGGGCGATCGCCAGCTGCAGACGTGCCCCGGAGGTGCACATCTGGCGGACCAGTGCCGTCTGCCCAGCATCGAGCGCAGTCCCGTTCGCCGCCATCTCCAGCAACGCGAGATCCACCGCCACCTGGTCTACGCCTGACCCGTCGCGTCGTCCGGCAGTGGTGACGAGGCGCTGTTCGGCGTCGAGGATCCGCTGCGAGGTGTAGAGGTCGGCGCCGGCGACGGTGTAGACCGACGACCCGTCGACCCGCCGCAACACCTCCGGTTCCTCGATGCCGTCGTGCGGCGCGGCCAGGGCAACAGACCGACGATCGAGCACCTCATCGACCAGCAGATCCACCAAGGCACTCGCCCCTTCTACCGTCACGGCGGTCGTGCGGACCTGCCGCTGCGCTTCGGCCCGGACATGCCACATCTGCCACGTCGACCGGCTCGCCTCCATAACGGTCAGGATGTGATCAGCCGTCTCTGTGACCCAGGTGGAGTCGGCGATCTTGGTGGTCTCGGCGGGTGGTGCCAATGCCGTCTGCACCATCGACGCGACAGCGCGGTGTCCGCCCAGCACGGTCGCGGCCTCGCTAAGCCACGTCGCGCGTTGCTCAGCCAGGGACCGGGGTTCGTGTTTGGCGTCGCGGGTCTCCAACGTCGCCTGCTGTGCCAGATGCAACGCTTCGACCGGGGTCGGTGGCCGGCCATGATCATTCTGGAACTCGATGGCCAGCTCGCCGCGGCGGGCTTCGATGTGGATACGGCGGGTCGACCAACGTTGATTCAGTCGCGGGTCGACACCGACGATCTCCCGGATCGGGCGCTTCGCCGGATCGGTGCCGGGCCGTTCGGCAAACCGCACCCCCAAGGCCTCGCGGAGGTGCTGCTCCAGCCCGGTGTTGTAGGTCTCCGACGCCGCGACATTGGCCTTGAAGAGCACTCGCCCGTCGATCGACAGCCACCGTCCATCGAGAGTCTGCACCTTGTTCGCCACTGCCACATGGGTGTGCAGATCCGGATCCCCGGCCCGGCTGTCCCGGTGCGTGAACGCGGCGGCGACCAGGCCTCGGACGTTGACCTGCCGGATCCCTTGCGGCCCGGTCCGGGTGAACAGGGCATGCTCCTCAATGAACCCCAACGCGTCCCGGACGGCGGCCTGATGGGCCCGTTCGATCACCGCCGCCACCGCCGGATCAGCGACCGCCCACAAGGTCGACACCGACTTCACCGGCGAGAACGTCAGGTCATAGCCGGCTACTGTCTGTGTTCGCGGCCGCGAGTCTTTCGCGATTTGTCCCGCCAGCTCGCGGGCGTCAATCGGCTCCCGGCCATGGGCGGCGAGGAAGAATTCACGAGCCACCTGAGTCCGCACCCGGGCCCGGTCAGCCGCCGCGATCGAGGCGTCGGCCGGCCATCCGATGGCGGTGTTGAGCGCCGCGATGCGTCTGGCCACCTCAAGCCGAAACGGGCGAAGATCGTTGTCGACGATCTTGAACGGCGCCCCCAGCCGCGCAACGTTCTGAAAGTCCTGGTTGGTGAGGTCGGGTCCCTCCAGCTGCTGCAACCGCAGCTCGGCCAACGGGTGCAAACCGCAGCCGAACAAGGCTCGCATCTGCTCCGCGGTCACCGGGTCGCCAGCGGCAAGTCCGTCGATCCCGTCCATCCCCGACCCGATCCACACCCCAGGGGACTCACCCCGTTCGGTGTAATAGGCCGCCAGCCCGGTGTGACCTTTCTCAGTGGCATCCAACGCCGCCACCTGCCGGGTCAGATAGTCATACCCAGACCCGGCGGTGAGCTTGTGCACACTCATCGTCATGACCCCGAATGGCGATTCCGCGCGCGCGGCGGTCACGCCAACCCGGGGGTACGTCCCCGCGTGCATCAGGTGTGTGGCGCATCGGATTTGAAATCGGCTGGGGGTACGTGAAACGGGTCGAGATCGTCAGTGATGACCGCTCGAGTCGTCGGCAGCTGCTTAGGGCTGCGTGAGGGCCGGTGCCGGATAAGGGACATGTGATGAGTCAGCAGTCGGTGAGGCAAGCCCCGCGGCGCTCAGCGTTAGATACCCAGGCGGTACTGCGCAAGGAACGAGCCGACCGGGAACGCCGGCTCGGAGCTCTGGCAGTCGCGGTGCTCACCGCGCTCGGTGAACGTGATGCTCTCGTCCAGGACGCTGAGCGGCGCGCTTCGCAAGCGCTGCGGACAATGACGACGACGAAGGTTTGTCGCTACGAGAAGCGGTCGACTGGTGCGGCAGCGCCGTCACGGTGCGAGAGATAACCCGCTTGCTGCGGCTCGACAGCGATCACAACGGCGGCGGTCGAGAAGGGTACGTCGGACGAGCGCCAGGCAGGGCCGGCCGCGCGGCATCGCATGACCCGGCGACAGTGCAGCCGTACCGGTCGAAGCTGATGCGCATGCCGGGGTGACTGCCGTCGACATCACCGCCGCCGACTGGCTGGGTTCTGCTCGTGAATCAATCTGGATCGGCGCGTGCCTGCTGCGGACCTAGACATACCTGTCTCGGGTACACGAGCGACGCTGGGCGGCGGTCGGCCGGACGAGCTATGACGCGGTCACTTCTGGCATCCTCGACGGCTGCCATACCAGCGACCGCTTTGGGTCGACCGCCGGCACGGGGTGCCGGCCTCAGAGATACCGAAGCTACACGGTTTCACGGGTTTGTGCAGGCCGTGCGGCCTGTCGTTGTTTCTGGCTCGATAACTCAGAGGAGGTTCCATTGGACAAGCACCTGATGGATGTCGACAGCCGAGCCTCCATCGAACGCGAGGTACCGGTCCATCAGCCGAACCGAGGAGGTCGACCGTGATCTTGCTGTGCAGCCACAATCAGGGCCTTGACGGCTCCTGCGTCAAGCAGCATACTCGTCGCCGGCGTCGGCCCGCCGGCCCAAACCCTCCACGTCGCTCCGCCGGGCCAACACATCGTTCAGATGTTCAATGGCATACGAGTCCCAGGCCTGGGCGCGCCGGCCAAACCCTCCACATCGCCTCTCGAAGTCGCATGGGTCTAGATCTTCTCAATCGTCGGTGAGTCGGGGTGCGCATAACTGGCGACTAGTGAGGGCCAGCCCACAGAACCATGACGACGGCCATGGTCAGGACTGCAATGCACACTGACATGCGCCAGATAGCGCCCCAGCTTTTCATTGCGAGCCGCACGGTTTTGAAGACCTCACTCCACACGAAGACTCCCAATTGTTGAGCGCTGTAATTCGATTGCACCCGATTCGATGCGATAACCAGCGCATCCCGGACGACACCGGACAGGGTTCGGATGGGAGGGCAGCTGTCGTCAACTGGAAGCCAGCGCGAAATCTCGGAAGACGCGAAAGTTATCGGAAGTCAGAAGTTTGGTGGGGCAGGCGCGCAGCGACTAAGTCATGGTGGGCCTGGACGGCAACACATCACGTGAGCGGCGACTCTGCACGGTCGAAGAGCATTCTCATGCACGGTGCAGTAGTCGTCTGAGTCTGAGCATGTCTCTCATATGTTCGTGCGCCGCGGTGACGAAGGCGTCCTCGTACGGTTTTAACGCGCTGAGGTCAACCAGCCCAGGCGGGAAGTTCATGTCCTTGTCGTCCTTTGCTGGCGGCGCGAGCCATGCGTCGTGACAAGCTCTGCCGGCGACCTTGCGCAACTCGCTGACCAGCGTCTCGTATGTACGGCCGACCTCGTCGGACTCAGCTTTGGTCCACGCGGTGTAGTACGACAGCTTTGCCTGCACCTCTCGCAGCGCCTCGGAGAGGCGTACGCGCTCCTCAGCTGCTGCTGCATCACCTTGCCGGCGGCGGATCGCGTATGGGAACTCCTTGTACTCAGCAACCACCTGGAGCGCCTCGGCAAACGTCGTACGGACGCGGGCTCGCTCCTCCTCCAAGCTCTTTCGCCGCGCCAAAGCAATATTGACCATCGCGCCGACAAATGCCGCAATCACTGCCGCGATCACGGCACCGCTAAGGAACACCGTCGTCAGTCCGCCGGTGGTGGTTGGTATCGCGCTGGTTGGTGCTGGGGCTGAGGTTGTGGCGGTGGTGGCCGTTGTTGTCGGTACGCCCGTGGCCGCATCTTGGGTTGCTGCCGGCGGATCTAGGGTTGGGGTCACGACGGTCGCTTCTCCATCGCGTCCTCGTTCGTGAGCTCATCGTGGGAGTACTCCTCCCCCAACCATTCACCGTGTTCTCGCCACCAAGCCTCTTTGAAGAGGTGCTCAGCGATCATGCCGAACAGCACAAGTAGCCCGTCGTTCGGTTCCCAGCGCCGCTCCGGCGGATCGCTGGGATACCAGATACAGAGCCGTCCGCCGCGTTCGGGGAAGCGATGCGGCGAGGCATCTCGCCCTGCTGGACCATCGGCGTACACATGAGGTGACCACCAGAACCGGCGGCTGAACTCGACCGTGACATGGCGTTGCTCGTATCCGGGAATTTCAAGGTCCACGTTGTAGATGTCGACCGGACCCTGTTTGAGTTGCCGCCGGTGATACCGCAGCGTTGGGTAGGCCGCTCGAGCACCAGCCTCGAGCCGGGCTCGTCGGGGGAAGTCCTCGAGCCATGATCTTGGTCGAGGTGGCCGGCCAACCATTGGGTCATCCGGCTAAGCGAGGATCTCCGAACGACCGCACGCTCTTGAGTTGCTGCCCGGCTCCGGTGCTCAGCATGCCGGCGGGGGTGATGCTCATCTCTGATCTTGAGCGCAGGCGTGCTGCGGTACGCGCCTTCGTTGTGCCGCCGGACTCGACGGCGATGAAGTCAGGCCAAAGTCGGGCCAGTCTCTTGCGGGCGAGTCGCTCGTCATCGTCGACCGCTAACGCCATCGCGAGGATGCGAGCTGCCATACGGAGTCGGTCTGCCGCGGTTTGTCGATCTGTGACCTTGATCGGCGGGGACACTCCTGCAGGATCTGGCGTGAGACGGCGCTCCAGGTCGTCCGCTCCCCTAGCCCAAAGGGTTTGTAGAGCGAGCGGCTCATCCATGCCGCGCTCTACGAACATCAGGCCAAGCGCTTCGAGATTGAACGAGCACAAAGGCGGCGTACCAGCGCGTTTGTTCTCGGCCTTCGCCAGCCGGATGACACGGGCTCGGACAACCCGAAGGTCCTTGGGATCCGCGGTCAACAGTTGAGTGTGCTTTTCTGGGTGCGATGGGTCCCATCGCTCCGCTTCAGTGTTCGGGATCCAAAGACCCGGCTTGTTCCGACGCTCCAGGCCCACGATCAGGTCAACAGTTGGGTCCTCACCCGTAAGGAGCGGCGCGTTGAACTTGATCAGGATGGCGCGCTTCGTGATTTTGAAGGCCGCCAGGGGTACTCGGCGAGAACCTTCGGCCGAAGATGATTGCGGACTTCCTCCACGATGGCCGTGGGACCGTCGTTGTCCGGAGAATCCGGTCCGAGAGTCGGTTGGCTTCGGCGGTCGAGCTTCACCCCGCAGTCGGCGTCCAGGCCCCTGTCTCGCTTATGGATCGGACCGTTAGCTGTGGCGTGCGCGAGTGATCCAGATCCAAACGATCCCGACGTGCCATGGAACGACTCCGCTGCGCGGCGCACAAGATCACGACGTTCCCTCGCTTCCTTCAAGACCGCGTCATCTGGCGCGAGCTGCGCTCGCACGTCGTCGAGCAGCCGCTCGGTGTAACCCATAAGACCTCCATTTGCCCCCGTGAGCACTCCCCCGAATCGGAGGGCACCGTTACCAAACCGTGACTATCCTACGGCACAGCGCGGAACATACGTTCGATACGCGCCCCGGGCTGATGCGCCTGCTGATGTGTTTCACTCGGCGACGGGCTCTGCCTCGTCACGTCGCCGGAGTTCGTCCCGCGGAACCCGCTGCGTCGTGTCGGCTCGACCGTCGACAAACCTGGTGCCCTGCTGTCGAAGGAGTTGCTTGGAGTAATCGGGACCGCGCCCTTTGCTGTCTATCCACTTGGAATTGCATCCTGCGACCTGCCCCGTACGAGCATGACGAGCGTGGACCGACGCGTCAGGCATCGTCGCAGGCCCCGCCTCAACGAAACGGTGTTTCGTACCGAGGAGATTGCTCCGGGATTCGAGCAGGTCTTCGCTGCCGTGGTTGATCTTCTGGAGCGGTTGCTAGCTCCAAACCTGTCAGAGGAAGATTAACAATCGGGGTGGTTGGGCAGACCATGCCGGGGAAGGGGCGTGATGTGATGCGAGCGATCGTTCAAGACGTCTACGGTTCCGCTGATCGCCTGCGTCTATTAGAGATCGAGAAGCCCGTTATAGCCGCCAACGAGGTCCTTGTGCAGGTGCGCGCGGCTGGCGTGGACCGGGGCACGTGTCATCTGATGAGGGGCGAGCCGTACCTGATGCGGATCCTGGGCCTCGGGTTTCGGGGGCCGAAGAACCAAGTCCCTGGGCTGGACGTGGCGGGCACAGTCGCCGCGGTCGGTGCCGACGTCACCAGGTTCCAGGTCGGTGACGAGGTGTTCGGCATCGCCCGGGGCTCGTTCGCCGAATACGCCGCTGCGCGAGAGGACAAACTGGTTGGCAAGCCCGCCGGGCTGAGCTTCGAGCAGGCCGCCGTCATCGCGGTGTCTGGGCTCGCCGCCCTCCAAGGCCTGCACGCCGGGCGCATCGCAGCCGGGCAGAAGGTTCTGATCATTGGTGCCTCGGGAGGCGTCGGTACCTACGCCGTGCAACTTGCCAAAGCCTTCGGAGCCAAGGTCAGTGGTGTGGCCAGTACCGCGAAGGTCGATCTTGTCCGCTCGATCGGTGCCGACGAGGTCATCGACTACACCCGGGAGGACTTCGCCGACGGCCGCCAGCATTATGACCTGATCCTCGACATCGGCGGCAACAGCCGACTGTCACGGCTCCGGCGGGCACTCACGCCCAAGGGGACGCTCGTTATCGCTGGCGGCGAGGGCGCTAAGTGGACTGGAGTCGGACGGCAGATCGGTGCGCTCATGCTCTCGCCGGTGGTTCCCCAGCGGCTGACCATGTACATCTCCAGCACTAACAAGCGCCAGGCTGACCTCGAAGCACTGCGTCAGCAAATCGAGGCCGGTCACCTCACTCCCATCGTGGGCAAGAAGTACCCGCTTTCCGAGGTACCCGAGGCCATACGCCACCTGGAAGGCGGCCGTGCACAAGGAAAGCTCGCCATTACCGTCTGAGCTCAGGCTCGACGGCGGTTTTACAGACTTCCACGGCTCAGGTGGTCTTTGTATTGTGACCTGCGGTGACGCTCGTGGCCTCGATCGATGGCTGCGCTGGATTCCACGCGTGTCCCATACGCCCGCGAGCAGGCTCGGACCCGCACTATCAGCTTGGGAAATCCGTAGCGCTGCCCGCTTGCCACCTGCTGATTCCGTGACCTGCGGGGATCTTGTGGTCTGCTCGTGAGTGACCGTGACTATCCGCGGGCGCTCAGGTCATGCGCCCAACGTAGGTCTGCTCAAGGAATACAGAGGGGAAAGTCGCCGTGGCAGCTGGGCTCACCGTAATCGCTCACCGGTTCGGGTCGTCGTCAAACAAGGCGCCGACCAGATTCGAGACGGGTTGCTCTGCGGGACTGGCAAAAATTCGGCGAGACGTTGCTGCTGAACGGCATCCTGCCCTCAATCGGAACCGTCGGCGACGCGTTCGATAATGCTGTCGCCGATACGACGATCGGCCTCTGCAAGCACGGGGCGGCCGGCCGCCCACGATCGTCGGACTCGTGATGTTTATATCTGGCGCTCACGCTCGGCATGTTGCTGAAGCCGGCACTGCGACGGATGGATAGCGCTGAGACGATGGCCTTACCATGACTACACCGGCAGCTGTACTTCTGATCGTGGGTGGCGATTCCCGTGATGTGGAGACGACCGCTTCAGCGCTGGACCGCCGGTTCGGATCGGATTATCGAGTACTGAACGCCGGTTCGGCGGCGGACGGTGTCGCCAAGCTTCAGGTGCTGGCTGGCAACGGCGAGCAGGTTGCGCTGGTGGCTGCCGACCTGCACCTGCCAGACGGGGATGGGGTCGAGTTCCTGGAACGGGCCGCCGGTCTGCACAACGGCGTCGCGCGGATCCTGCTGTTCGACGTGGATGACTACCACGCCAGAATTCCGTTTCGTGAGCTGCCCGCACTGCAGCGCGCAAGTGCACTCGGCCGTATCGACGGCTGGATGGTGAAGGGCTGGGTGAACCCTGAGGAGTGGCTCTATCCACAGGTTCAGGAGGCGCTCAGCGCGTGGTCGATGGCGCACCAGCCGGGGCATGTGGTCTACCGCATGATCGGCTTGGAGTGGGATCGCCGTAGCCATGACCTGCGAGACGCCCTCACGGTCAATGGAGTGCCGTTTGTCTTCTACACCAAGGACAGCGGCAGTGGCCGCCAGCTGATCAGCGACCATGCGGTGGACGTGGCACGGCTGCCGGCGCTCATCCGACACGACGGGACCGTGCTGCAGCAACCGTCGATGGCAGAAGTGGCCCTCTCCCACGGCATCCAGATCCGACCCGCAGCCCCCGTCTATGACCTAGTCGTGCTAGGTGCCGGGCCGGCTGGTCTCGCCGCGGCCGTCTATGGGGGCTCCGAAGGCTTGGACACGCTGGTCGTCGAGGCGCGGGCCATCGGCGGCCAGGCTGGCACCAGCTCCATGATCCGGAACTACCTCGGGTTCCACCGCGGCATCAGCGGTGGCGAGTTGGCCCATCGGGCTTGGCAGCAGGCAACGCTGCTGGGAGCCGAGTTCATCTTCACCAACCGAGCCACCGTTTTGACCGCCGAGGGCGATCGTCATGTGCTTACGCTTGAGGACGGCACCAAGGTGGCCGGACGAGCGGTCATCCTCGCTACTGGCGTTACATACCGCCGCCTAGACATCCCCGAACTCGATCGCCTAATCGGCGCCGGCGTCTTCTACGGCGCGGCAGGCGCGATGGCGACAGCCGTCGCAGGCGAGGATGTATACGTCGTCGGCGGAGCCAACTCCGCAGGCCAGGCCGCCCTTCATCTGGCAAAGCACGCCGCCCATGTCACATTGCTGATCCGGGGCGCCTCGCTTGCCGCTGGTATGTCGGACTATCTGGTCCGCCAGATCGAGGCCACCCCGAACGTCGAGGTCCGGCTCCATACGCGAGTGGTCGGCGGCCGCGGCGACACCCGGCTCGAGAGCCTGACCCTGCAGGACGACCAAGATCAGCAGGAGGAGGTGGCCGCCGCCGCGGTGTTCATCATGATCGGCGCTGAACCGCACACCGACTGGCTGACCCCGGTCCTCAGCCTCGACAAGGACGGCTTTGTTCGGACCAGCCGAGACTTACCAAGTAGGAACTGGACGTTGGAGCGCGAGGCTTACCCGTTCGAGACGAGTCTCCCAGGCGTCTTCGCCGCCGGTGATGTTCGCCACGGCTCAGTCAAACGAGTAGCCGGTGCGGTCGGCGAAGGATCCGTGGCAGTGGGATCCGTCCACCAGTACCTGGCCGAGGCCGCCCAATTCAAAGGACAAGCCAAATCATGACGGCCCCCAGGTAGGCCGATCTCGCGGCGCGGAAGCGCAGACTGCGCCGCCACCGGGCACCAAAGCGACCAGCTCACGAGATGACGGTCCAGACAGGCCTTCATCGGCGCTGGTCGGTCATCGTATGGAGCAGGATGTGGAAGTCAAACCTAACCTGGGACACGTGATGGGTAGCGCGATGCCAGCGGTGAGTCGCATGGCCCACAAACCACCTAGAGATCTAACCTTGGTGGCACCACTGCAGGGCTAGCGGAGCAGTCGACCGGTCCGTACCGCGGCGATGACCTCGCGTATTGCCTGGCTGGCTTGCGCGGATTCGGCTTGGTCGTACTGCAGCGACTCGTTTGGTCGGGCATGCGGTACGTCCTGCGTCTTCGGCCGCTATCTGCGCAGCGTCCTGCGGGCCGTCGGCGGCACCGCACCCAAACCGGGCCCGGCCCTGCCGTCGGCGGAGACGCGACCGAGGACGCTGAACGACGGCTTGACCGACGGCTACCTGGCCCACGCTTTCCTCCGCTTCGCTCCAACAGCGAGCAGGATCTCGATCACCCGCGAGCCGAATCGAGCAGTGGCCGACGGCACGGCGGGCGGGATCTCTCTGCGTGACATATCTGACCGCCACCGGCCAGCTTCAGTCTTACGGACGATGTGAGGCGGAGATCCTCCGGCTCGAGCGCTTGCGGCCTCTCTAGCCACCACCAAGTCGTGTGTACGGGGCCTCGGATCTGGCTTGATGAGACGAGCCAGACGCAAGTGGGTGGAGAGGGCGAGATGACGCGACGGTCGGATCGGAGTGATAGTGCTACACGCGAGAGCGGCAGTTGGGCCCGGCTCGACCCGCTTCCGCTTGACGATGCGTCTAGGAAACGTGCGGCGCAAGGGGCCTCGGTCGTCACACGTGACGATGCCTCGTCGGAACCCGACCTTCTAACCGACGCTCAGCTGGCGGTGCGTTGGCAACTCTCGCGCGGGACCTTGGCGAATCAGCGATCGCAGGGCCGCGGTCCGGCCTATCTCAAATTGGCCGGCCGGATCCGATACCGTCGCTCGGATATCGAAGCCTACGAACAGGCCGGATTCGTGTCGCGGGAGCCAGCCGGAACTAATTCCTTTGGTGATTCGAGTGACGTGCAGGAAACCGTAGCGCGCCTCATTCGATCCGTCGGTTCCTGACACCCAGGGCTTCCTGGCACGTGGGTTCATAGGACTCGTGCCAGGTCGCGCTTGTCACCCTTGAGGTCTCGGCCGAGGTACACCCGGGCGGTCATGCTCACATCGGAGTGACCTAGCTGATCGGCGATCCGGGCAATGGGAAGGTTCGCCTGATCAAGAAGGGTCGCGACTGTGCGGCGAAATGTGTGCGGAACCGCCCAGGTCAACCCGCACGCGTCCAGAGCGGCGCGAACCGCTCCCGCGCTGTTGCTTTGGTCCCAGACGCGCTCGGGGTCACGCTGGGCCGGCGCAGCGAAGACGTAGCCCTCGGTGCCGCGGTCGGCGGCGCGCGCAGCCAGCCGCTCCACGAGCCAGTCGGGAAGGTTCAGCCACCGGTCGGACGTTTCGCTTTTTGTGCCGCGGAGATAGACGCGTCCGCGCTCAAGGTTGACGTCCTGCCACCGAATGTGCCGCGCTTCGTCGATCCGGGCCCCGGTACCCGCCAGGAAGGCAATGAGATCTGCCGTCGCTCGCCGCTTGCGCCGGGTGCGGGGATTCAACCCTGGCTCGCTAGCCGCAAGAAGTGTTGCCTCGATGACGTGATCTCGTTCGCCGCGTGTCATGGCTCGAGTGTGGTCGCGCTCCTTTGACTTGGCTGCAGTAGAGGTGACCGTGCGTACCTGGCGCGTAGCGTCGCTAGACAGCACGCCGTTGTCGACGGCGTAGCCGATCACCCCGTGCAGAACGCTCTTGGCTTTCTTCGCCGACGCGGAGCCGTGTGCCTCGGCCACCCGCTGCAGGAAGCCGCGCAGGCGCTGGGGGTCATTCGCTTGCTGGAGTGTGAGGCCGCGGAGCGACGATGTCGTGGAGTCAAGGTACTTCTGCCAAGTCCAGGAGTAGTCAGCGATCGTCCGCGCGCTGAGCCCCGAGTCTGGTCGCGCGATCTGCTTCAGCCAGTACTCACCCGCCTCGAGCAGCGGCATGGTCGGGTTGATGACGGCATCGGCCCCGCGAAAGACGGATGCCACCGCCGCCTCGAGGGAGGCCTCAGCTTCGCGCCTCGTCCGGCCGAATCTCACGATCTCTTGACGGACCCCGTCGTGGCCACGCACGTAGACCCGAGCTTTCCATCGGGTCGCCTTCTGTGGCCTGGGTGCGGCAACCCATCGTCCGGCACTGTTCTTGTATTGCG
>Ga0184624_10000323_pt1 | contig 11861 bp, 13 predicted proteins | sample PLM3_5_b1_FD_133157 | JGI IMG/M metagenome (GOLD analysis project Ga0184624, IMG submission 133157) | Groundwater sediment microbial communities from an aquifer in East River, Colorado, USA - PLM3_5_b1 | ecosystem: Environmental > Terrestrial > Soil > Riparian zone | place: USA: East River...
CATGCGTGAGGTCACTGTGTCTGCGAGGGAGGAAGACAGCAGCTTGATTTTGTGCCGGCTGAGTGGGTAGTAAACGGAGTATGAGGGCGATCTGGAAAGGCGCTATCACCTTTGGCCTGGTGAATGTTCCCGTCAAGCTCTATACCGCCACTGAGGACCACGACGTCAGCCTGCATCAGGTGCACGACGCTGACGGCGGCCGGATCCGTTACCAGCGACGGTGCGAGGTCTGCGGCAAGGTGGTCGAGTACGCCCACATCGACAAGGCGTACGCAGAGGGCAAGACCACGGTTGTGCTCACCGAGGAGGACCTCAAATCACTCCCCGAGGAGCGCAGTCACGAGATCGAGGTTGTCGAGTTCGTACCCTCTGAACAGATCGACGAGATCATGTTTGATCGCAGCTACTTCCTGGAGCCCGACAAAGCCGCGGCCAAGCCGTACGCGCTACTACGGCGGGCGCTGGAGGAAACCGATCGAACTGCTATCGTGCAGTTCTCGCTGCGCCAAAAGACCAGACTCGGGGCGTTGCGATCTCGCGGCAAAGTCCTCATGCTGCAGTCGCTGCTTTGGGACGACGAAGTGCGGGAGGCCGATTTTCCAAGCCTGAAGGAGGATGTCCGGGTCTCGGCTCAGGAGCTGAAGATGGCGTCCTCGCTGGTCGACAACATGTCCGCAGATTTCAGCCCCGACAAGTTCAGCGATGAATACCAAGACCAACTACGTCAGCTGATCGCCGCGAAGCTGGAGAAGGGCGACGCGCTGGACACTGCGGCGACCTTCGGTGAGCAGGAGGAAGACGAGGCTGATCGTGGCGACGCCGTGGACCTGATGGAGGCCTTGCGACGCAGCGTTGAGCAGAACCGCGCTACCAGAAAGGCCACGGAGACTAAACCGACAGCCAAGAAGGCTGCGGCGAGAAAAGCCTCGGCCAAGAAGACGCCGGCTAAGAAGGCATCGTCCAAAAAGGCCCCGGCCACGAAGGCAGCGACAACGAAGTCAGCCAAGAAAGCCAGTTGACACCTCCTGACTCGGGGGGGTGAACACATAGGAGGAACACATGGGTATCGGAGTCGGCATCGTCTTGATCGTGATTGGCGCGATCTTGCTCTTTGCGCTGAACATCAATTTGCCGTTTGTGTCCGATGACACGCTTGGCATCATCCTCATCGTGGCGGGGGCCTTGGCGCTCATCCTGTCGCTGGTGATGCAGGCGCAGCGCGGCCGGACGCGGCATGTTCAGGAGAATCGCTACGACGGTCCTCCGCCGACGGTCTGACGTCGGGACGGAAACTAGCCGGGGACGTGGACTGTCAGCGCCCCGGGATGGACCTCAGCGCTCAGGCTCCGGCACTCGCCCAGCACATCACCGTCAAGTTGATAGGGATCGCTGCGTTTGAGACGCACCTCGACTCGACGCCCCTGCCACACATCGACATGATCAACACCTCGTGGCCGCCGGGTGATCAGTCGAAGAAAGACCCGTATCCAGTGTGTGAGGCGATGCGGTGACGCGACATAGACATCGAGTCGGCCGTCGTCAGGACGGGCATCCGGAAGCAGGGTGAGATTTCCGGCAAGTGTGCCGACGTTGCCAATCGCACAGATCATGGCGCGGCGACGATGGGACCGATGGTCATCAACAGCAATGCGCATCTCGATCGGGGTACGCCCCAGTGCCTTCGCGGCGGCGACGAAGTATGCCCCGACGCCAATCACATCTTTGAGTTGTGGATCGGTCTCCTCCATGATCATCGCGTCGACCCCCAGCCCGCCGATCACCGCGAAATGCTCGCCCGGCGCCCCATCGACCGCGACCTTGATCAAATCGATGTCCCGGGTTTGGTCACCGAACGCGACCTTCAGCGACTCTTCTTCAGACAGCGGGATGTCGAGGTTCCTCGCCAGCAAGTTCCCAGTACCAACGGGCACTATGGCCATCGGTATCCCTGATCCCGCCAGTCGATCGGCCACCAAGCGAATCGTCCCGTCACCGCCAGCGGCGATCACTCGGTCAACGTGCGCCGAAACCAAATCATCTGTCGTCGGCCGGTGGGGTTCATCCGCGCTGGTTTCTAGCCAGATTGGCTCAGTCCACCCCGTCGTTGCAGCCTGCCGACTGATCGCGTCACGGAGCTCGTCAGAAACCTTGATCGGGTTGTAGACAACGGCACAACTTTGCCCCGGGCGCCCGTTCCCAGTCGCCGCGTCCTCCGGTTCCACCGCTGGTCCTTTCATCAATGATTGCAGTCGAGATATCCCACTGCCTGTTGAGATCCCCACCTGATCAGCTTCTCAGCCTGCCGTTTGAGAACACGAAGGAAATGCGGCCGACACGCGGCTGTGTGTCGCACGAATGCAGCGAACGTGCCATCTACGATGGTGCCGGTCGTACCGCGGTGGCATCGAGCGCGGGCCCTTTCGCCTTATCCGTTAAGCTTTTGCGCCTAACGGAGAAATCTCAGTTCTTGGGGGAGCATCTCATGTCTGTAGAGGATGCGGCGACGACCGCGTTCTCTGCCGATCACAAGACCGCCGTGTCCCTGCTCCACATGCGAACACATGGTGTCAGCCTCCTGATGCACCTCCAGTCGCGCGGTCTGCCCGTGATCTTGCACTGGGGTGCTGATCTTGGTGATCTTGATGGGTTGTCTGCGGAAGCACTCGTGGCTGCTTTTGGCCCAACTGGTCTCGATCGATTTCCATCGATGATGTCTTCGGTCTTGCCGGAGTTCTCCGCCGGCTGGAATTCTCGAGCCGCCTTGGCCGGATCCCACGACGGCCATACGTCCGCGGCCTTGTTCACTCACAGCCAGTCTCGACTGATCAGCAACGGACCGGTCATGCCAGGGCTGATCGAAGTCGGCCCTGACACCATGATCATCGAAGCGAAGGATCCGGTCAATGAGCTGAGCCTTGACCTTGCCGTCCAGCTCACCGACAACGGACTCGTCCGATGTCGCGCTGGCGTCACCAACAACAACGCCGCTGACTACCGGCTTGAAGGTCTTGAACTCTTCCTGCCGGTCAGTGATCTAGCCACCCATCGGGTCGAATTCGATGGATCTGCGCTCTCCACAGTCCCCCTACGGTTGGGTTCCTGGTCGGTTGATCATGGCGTCTTCGACGACCGGCCAGCACACCTTGTGCTGGCCGAGGCCAGTACCGGCTTTCGTCGCGGCCAGGTATGGCAGGTACATGTTGCGTTCAGTGGTGCCATTCAGCATCGGGTGGAACGCACGGTGTACGGCCGGACCTACCTTGGCGGTGGAGAGCTCTTGCAGGCCGGAGAGGTCGTGCTCGGCCGTGGAGAGGCCTATCACTCACCGTGGGTGGTGTGGGCTTGGGGAGACGGGCTCGATGCCGCGGCCTCGCGGCTGCATCGGCATCTTGAGCCAGAAGCGCCGCGCGATAATCACATAATCTTCGATGCTGGTGCGACGGCCTTTGCTGACCATGATCGAGAGGCGATGTTGACTCTCGCCGAGTATGCAGCGGCTGTCGGTGCCGAGACCTTTCTGCTCGATGTCGGTTGGTGCTCACGCGTGGGTCTGGATCCGTACGCCGACAGTGCTGGTGGTGCGGCAGGTGGATCGCCTGGTGATCTTGATGGATTGCTAGCCCGGATCAGCGATTTTGATCTTGAGATCGGGTTTGCCGCGGAGCTCACGTCAGTAGCGGCTGACTCGGCTATTGCGCGCGACCATCCCGACTGGGTGCTCACAGTCGAACGAGATGGGATCACGCAGCAAGTGCTGGACCTATCGGTACGGCCTGCCATGGCTTATGTGTGGGAAAGACTGACCAAGCTACTCGATCGCCACCACGTGTCATTGCTTAGTTGGTCGATCACTCATGGAGCCCACCGGCCGGGGGCCACCGCGACTCAGCACACCAGCACGTTGGCGGCGTACCGGCTGCTTGATGCCCTGCACGAACGCTATCCAGAGCTGATCATCCAGACCACAAGCCTCGACTTGGCAATGGCGGTCCGTGCAGTGGGCGCCGACAAGTCCGGCGATTCGACCGCGCGGCACGCCGACTTCGCCGCTATGGTGCAGCTACTTCCGCCCGGGCTCGTGTGGCAGCCGGCGCTCGATGAACCCGACGACCCAAACTCAACCGCCTACCGTGCGATTTCAGCATTCTTCGGCAGGATGGGTCTCGGTATTGATCTTCGTAAGCAAACTCCCGCCAGCCTGCGCGCCATTCATCGCTGGCTAGCGCTCCACAAGAAGTTCCGGCCGCTACTGCACTCTGGTAGCACAATCCGCTCCGACGAAAGTGATCGAGGTTTCGTCGCACATGGAATTGTGGCTGATGATCGCGGCCAGGCGCTGTTCGCCCTGGTGTGGTTGGAGCGGGCGGTGGCCAGTCGGCGGGTCCGCATCGACGGGCTGGACCCGGCTACCTCGTACCGCATGGAGATCGTCGGTGCCCGTCCTGGAGAAGCTCAGGCAGTGACGCCATCCTGGGCCGCGGCAGTTCCGGTGCTCACTGGTCGGGCGTTGGGCGCGGCTGGCATTCCGCTGCCACCCGCCCGCCGTGGTGCTGCCTTGTTGCTCCACCTGCAATCCGTCGACCAAGCCTCGTAACTCACTCCCCGAGAGCCTGGTCCGCAGCTGCTGCCGCCTGCTCGGCGGACGTCGCGGCCTGTCGTAGCTCTTGATAGTGCTTTCGTGCGGCTCGCGCCGCCTCGCGTGCCTCCCGCTCGCCGGCTTCGGCTTGACGCAGCTGGCCGCGCAATGACTCGACCTGATCAGCAAGATCATCAGCGCGTTGCGTGGCCGCCTCGGCCTCCTCTTCCGCCGACTCGGCGGCCTGCCGTGCTTGGCTCGCCAGCTCCCGAGCCTCGGCAGCCGCCCGCTCAGCGCTTCGACGCTGTTTCGCATCCAGCTTGGGCGGCGGCGCCTTAGTCGGCTCGTGCTCGGGCCTGCCTGGCTTTGCTGGGATGGAGGCGCCGAGAGCGGAGGCAAGATCGGTCGGCCCAAAGCCGCCGTATGTCACGGCCTGCGTCAGTCGTCCCGCGCGTACCAGCTCACCGATCTCGGGATCGCCGAGTGCGGTCTGCAGCGTCTGCCCGACCTCTTGCACCGCTCCATCCGGAGCGGTGTATCCGGACTCGGCGCCGAGTTCGACCGCCCGGCGGGCGAGCGCGTCCACCGCCTTGCGCCGTTGCACAGAAAGCTGGCGCAGTTCATCGCCTGCCATCCGCTGCTGCGCGTCCTGGAGAGCCGTACCGAGCTCGAGAAGTGCGCTGAGGTCGTCTGATGCCTGCCGCGCGAGGACGTTGATCAGCCAAGCGCTCCTGGTGGGTCGTCGGAGCTTGCCTACTTGAGTGGCGAGCTCACGGTTCCCTTGCTGCTTTGCCGCGGCGACCAGCTGCTGCCGTCGTTCGATGAAGTCATCGGGCGAGAGGGCGTACAGCTCATCGGCCGCGGTATCGATGTTCACGAGACAACGCTTCGTCGGTCAGGACCACGGCGGTGGCGCGAAATTGATGATCGTGTTGTCGATCAGCCTGGTCTCGCCTACCCGGGCTGCCACCACAAAGATGGCCGGCCCCACATGATCATCTGGCACGTCGGTAAAGGTTGTCGGGTTGACGATGCTCGCGTAGTCAAGTTCGAAGCATGGTTCGGCTTCGGCCCGATCAAGCACCTCGTGCGCCGCTACGCGAGCGGCTCGGACTGAGCTCTGAGTTGCTGCCTTCTCGAGCGCCGCGGAGATGCTGAGCGCCACCGGGCGCTCAGTCGCGGTGAGGTAGATGTTGCGGCTCGAGATCGCGAGTCCATCGGGTTCGCGGATAGTCGGTCCACCGACGACCTCGATTCCGATGTTCAGGTCGGTCACCATGCGTTGGATACATGCAAGCTGTTGCGCGTCCTTTTGACCCAAGATCGCTATCTGCGGCCTGATGATGTTGAACAGCTTGAGGACAACGGTGAGCACTCCATTGAAATGGCCCGGCCGCGACCGTCCTTCCAGCACCGACCCCAACGCGCCCGCGTCGATGGTGACTTGCCGTCCGGGCGGATAGAGATCGCTGACGCTCGGCACGAAGACGGCATCGACGCCTTCCGCCTCACACACTTCAAGATCATCATCGAAGGGTCGGGGATAACGCGCATAGTCCTCGCTAGGCGCGAACTGGAGTGGATTGACGAAGATGCTGACGGCAACCACGTCGCCGAGTGATCGTGCCAATGTCATCAGCGAGCGATGGCCCTCGTGCAGGGCCCCCATCGTTGGCACGAAGGCAAGCCGGGGGCTCGAAGGTCCATCGAGCGTGCTGCGGAATTTGGTGTATTCGGCGACGCTCCTGGTGATCTTCATGACCTAGCCTCTGGAATAGGAAGATTTGTCGCGAACGTGTGCTGTTCGCTGGGGAAGGTGCCATTCCTGACTTCGTCGACGTATGCGCCGGCCGCGTCACCGATGATCTTGGCCAGGTCGGCGTACTGCTTGACAAAACGCTGCATCTTGCCGCGTCTCAGACCAAGCATGTCTTGCCAAACCAGTACCTGCGCGTCGCAATCCGGACCAGCGCCAATGCCGACGGTCGGGATCTCGAGTTCACCGGTCACCTTGCTCGCCAGATCACCAGGAACCATCTCCAGCACCACGCCGAAGGCTCCGGCGTCTTCGACGGCGTGCGCATCGTCCAACAGCCGCTGCGCATCATCGCCACGACCTTGCACTCGATAGCCCCCGAGCTGGTGCTCACTTTGTGGGGTGAACCCGATGTGGCCCATGACGGGGATGCCGGAGTCGGTGACCTTGCGGATCTGGGCTGCGACGCGTATCCACCCTCGAACTTCACCGCGTGGCAGCCACCTTCCTTCATGAAGCGGATCGAGGTCTCGAGGGCTTGGGACGGCCCATCCTCGTACGAGCCGAAGGGGAGATCACCGATGACGAAGGCTCGTTTGGTGGATTTCACTACGGCGCGGACCAGCGGCAACAGCTCGTCAACCGTGACCGGCAGGGTGGTGTCGTAGCCGTAGACATTGTTGGCTGCGGAGTCGCCGACGAGCAGCGCCCAGACCCCGGCCTCATCGAAGAGCGCGGCGGTGTATTGGTCGTAGCTGGTCAACATGGCCCAGCGCTCGTGTTGCTGCTTGGCTGTGTGGAAGTCGGTGACACGAATCCTGCGCATCGGCCCCGCCTTCGGGGCTGACTCAACCGCCTCCGCCGCTAGCCCGCCTGACTCAAGCGGAGGACTGGTCTCGGTCATCGCGGCAGCCTCACTCTGAAGAAACTAACGCATGGCCCCATATGCCGCGCACCGTCTCGGACAAGCGGAGATCGGGGCGGATTGTGACGCGAGTACCCGGCATGATCCGCCCCGATATTGAGGAATGTGATCAGCCGAGAAGCAGATCGTGCTCTGCCGGCCGAGGCCAGCGAGTCCCGCGACGGCTCCAGCGGAACCGTCAAGAAAATGCCGCTGGCGAGCCGTCGCCAGGCTCCCGATACCACGAGGCGGTCTACGCTGTGACGGCTCAAGCCGTGTGCGAGCGCCTGCTCGCGGGTGATCACGTGGTCCTGCAACGTTGCGAGGTGGAGCAGCCGGCTAGAGATTTCATGACGGTGGCGCACGTTGGAAGGATGTTGGGCCGGCGCCGCGATCGTTCGGGTACCAGGGAAATCTGTGGAAGGTGAGACTCCGGGTCCGGACAAGTGTGGATATCGACGCCAGGATTAGAAGGTGCCGCCGCTTACGCGCGGGCGTTGCTAGCCCTGCTGTGGTCAGAGTCTGGAGAGAACGATTGCGGAACGGGTGCGTGATACGCCGGGATGGTTGCGGATGATGCCGAGGACCTTCTCGAAGTGAGAGGTATCGGCTGCCCGGACCCGGAGGATGCCGTCGGCTTCGCCGGTCACTGTGTACGCCTCCGCAACCTCTGGAATAGTGCTCACCATTTCCCGCATTCGGTCTGGCGGCACCCTTCCTTCGCAATAGACCTCGACGAATGCCTCGATTGTCCAACCCAGTGCAGCGGGCTCGATCTCGGCAGTGAAGCGCCTGATGACACCGCTGAGCCGGAGGCGATCGACCCGTCTTTTGGTGGCCGCCGTGGACAGTCCGATGTGGTGCCCGAGCATGGCAAAGCTCTCTCGACCATGATCGGTGAGGCGCGCAAGGATCTTGTGATCAATTTCGTCAAGACGCAACATACTCTCCACCCTTTCGTCGATCACACTATCGGACTTGCGCCCTTGCGGCCCCTACGCTTCAAGAGTGAAAACGACTGTGCTGAACCGGATTGGGCACTCCATGCGGCGTGCCAGGCTTCGGCACTATCTGATGTGTCCACCGACCTACTTCGACGTGGTCTATTCGATCAATCCATGGATGGATCCGAGTGTTCAGGTGGACCGTGCGCTGGCCATCCGCCAGTGGTCGGGGTTGGTGGAGGCCTACCGCTCGACAGGCCACCGAGTCGACCTGCTGGACCCGCTGCCCGGCATGCCAGACATGGTCTTTGCCGCAAACGGCGCCACCGTAGTAGTCGGCCACACTCTGCTGGCCAAGTTTGCGAACCAGGAACGCGAGGCTGAGGTTGCCTCGCATGCAGAGTGGCATCGTCGCAACGGCATCTTGTACGGCGCCGGAAACATGCCGGAACCCAGCGCCGTCAACGAGGCGGAGGGCGATTTCGCAACTCTGTCGCGGAGAATTCTCGCCGGCTACGGCTTTCGCACGTCTCTACAAGCTCATCGGGAGCTTGTCGCGCTGACAGGCCGCGAGGTGATCAGTCTCGAGCTGGTCGATCCACGTCTGTTCCATCTTGATCTCGCGCTGGCCGTTCTCGACGACGAGCGTGATCACATCGCCTACTACCCTGAGGCGTTCAGTAAGCAAAGCCGAGAGCTGTTAGCCGCGTTGTTTCCCGATGCCTTGATTGCGAACCGGCATGATGCCTACACATTCGGGCTCAACGCGGTCAGCGATGGGCTGCATGTCTTCATTCCTTCCGGTGCCCGCCAGCTGCGTGAGGACCTGGCGGCCGCTGGCTACTGGCCGATATCGATAGATCTCAGCGAGTTGAGCAAGGGTGGCGGCAGCGTGAAGTGCTGCACCCAGGAGATCAGGCCAGCGCTGATTGCTCCGTCGCGGCCTAGTGCGCTGCACGCCGAGGACTCAATTCCCGTCCCCACCATCCCATCTCAACAGCCGGCAGGAGCATCATCATGATCACCATGGACCACACCTTGTCGCGTGCCAGCCAGCTGCTGCAGCTTGAGGACGAGCACGTCGCTCACAACTATCACCCGCTCGATGTCGTGGTGTCAGGCGGATGGGGCGCAGTGCTCACCGACACCGAGGGAACGCAATACCTGGATTTTCTGGCAGCGTACTCGGCCAACAACTTCGGGCACCGCCATCCGACGCTGGTCGCCACGGCGAAGGAACAACTCGACCGACTTACGCTGACCTCACGGGCGTTTCACCATGATCAGTTGGCGCCGTTTGCGGACGGGCTAGCCACCTTGATCGGCAAAGACATGATATTGCCCATGAACACCGGCGCCGAGGCAGTTGAGTCGGCGATCAAGGTTGCTCGCAAGTGGGGGTATGAGGTTAAGGGCGTGCCGGATGGTCGGGCAGTGATCATCGTCGCCAGCGGCAATTTTCACGGTCGTACCACCACGATCATCAGCTTTTCCGACGATCCGTTGGCGCATGACCATTTCGGACCATACACGCCGGGCTTTGTTTTGGTCCCGTACGGCGATCTTGAAGCCATTCGGGAGGCAATGACTGACGATGTTGTCGCGGTGCTCCTTGAGCCGATTCAGGGTGAGTCGGGCGTACGGATCCCGCCGCCGGGGTATCTGGCAGGGGTACGTGAACTCACCAGCAAGCAGGGGGTGTTGTTCATCGCCGACGAGATCCAGTCAGGGCTCGGTCGTGCGGGCCGTACCCTCGCCTGCGAGCACGAGGGCGTCATTGCCGATGTCTACCTGCTGGGAAAGGCGCTTGGTGGCGGCATCGTTCCGGTGTCGGCAGTCGTTGCTGATCATGATGTGCTGGGCGTGCTGCAGCCTGGCCAGCACGGCAGCACATTCGGCGGCAACCCGCTCGCCTGTGCTCTGGGTCTGGCGGTTGTGCGGTTGCTCGAGACCGGGGAATATCAGGAGCGGGCCACCCGGCTCGGGTTGCGGATGCGGGAGCGGTTGGATTCCATGATTGGTCGCGGGGTGATCTCCGTACGATCCAGGGGACTCTGGGCAGGCGTTGACATCGATCCCAGGTTGGGAATGGGCCGCGACGTCTGTGAGGCGCTGGCCCGGCGACATGTGCTCGCCAAGGACACGCACGGCTCGACCATTCGCCTGGCGCCACCGCTGGTGATCAGCGAAGACCAGCTTGAGCGCGGCTTGGACCAGCTCGAGCTGGCATTGAGTGACCTGAGCTGACCCCAGGTCCCTTGTCTGTTCGCTCGCGCAATCGCGCGGCGAATCCGCCACCGTGCGATCTCCGACGCTCGCGAACCCCCTGGTCCGTCAGGATGGAGCCATGGTGGCACACGATCCGGACGAGGACGCGCGGCGACTGTGGGGGGAGGCCCTTCGTGAGGGCGACGCGACCGGCTGGTTCGAGCGCCTGTATGCCGAGGCGGCGGACGGGCAGGCCATCGTGCCGTGGGATCGCCGCGCGCCGCACCCGCTGCTGGTCGAGTGGATCGACCAGGCGCCCGTGCTCACGGGACGCCGGACGCTTGTGGTGGGTTCGGGGCTCGGCGAAGACGCGGCGTACCTGGCGGACCAGGGATGTCGCGTGATTGCTTTTGACATCTCGGGTTCGGCGATCGACGCCGCGCGGCGCCGTTTTCCGACGAGCCCAGTCGACTTCCGGGTGGCCGACCTACTGAATCCGCCCGCCGAGTGGCGGCATCACTTCGACCTTGTCGTCGAGACCTACACCACTCAGGCTCTGCCAGTACGTCTCCGCCCGACCGTTGTGTTACATGTCGGTCGCTTCGTCGCTCCTGGCGGCATCTTGCTTTTGCTGGCCGCTGCTCGCGATGACGGCGATCCCGTGGACGGTCCACCCTGGCCCCTCACCCGGGCCGATATTGAATCCTTCGCAGTCGAGGGTATGGAGACGGTGAGCGTTGAGGAGATTCGTGACCCGCCAGGGACGCATCGTTGGCGGGCCGTCTTCACCCGCCCTCGCAGCTGACCCTCTAAGGTTGCCAAACACGGAGGGTTGAGCGAGCTTGGCGAGCAAAACAATACAATCGCGCGATCCGCGTTGAGCGAGCTTGGCGAGCGAAACAATCAATAAGGAGCAGTGAACGTGGCGAGCAAGACCGTGATCACCTTCGGCACATTTGACGTATTCCACGTCGGCCACGTGCGGGTGCTCAATCGCTCGGCGGCACTCGGTGATCGGCTCGTAGTCGGAGTGTCTTCGGACAGTCTCAACTTTGCTAAGAAGGGTCGCAATCCGGTGTTCCGGCAGGATGAACGGCTCGAGATCGTTGCCAACGTCAAGGCAGTCGACGATGTGTTTCTCGAAGAGAGCCTTGAACAGAAGCGTGACTACGTCCTCGAGCACAAGGCCGACATCTTGGTGATGGGCGATGACTGGCAGGGCAAGTTCGACTTCCTGAACGACATCTGTCAGGTCGTGTACCTGCCGCGTACCCCATCCGTGTCAACCACCGCGATCATCGAACACATCGTCGGCAACTCCTAACGCGCGGGTCGCTCATGAAAAGTGGCGGCCCACCGGTCTGCGAGGACAGATGGGCCAGCAGCCAGCATGGCACAGTGCCCGGCTGAGCGCTGCCCGCCCGGGGCTGGCATCTCGCGCCCACGGCGCAGATGTTTAGGTATCCCACTGCG
>Ga0184624_10000325_pt1 | contig 11849 bp, 8 predicted proteins | sample PLM3_5_b1_FD_133157 | JGI IMG/M metagenome (GOLD analysis project Ga0184624, IMG submission 133157) | Groundwater sediment microbial communities from an aquifer in East River, Colorado, USA - PLM3_5_b1 | ecosystem: Environmental > Terrestrial > Soil > Riparian zone | place: USA: East River...
ATGCTCATGACTGGCTGGAACCGCGCGTTCGGGTATTTCTTGATCATCGGAGTCATCGGGCTCGCCGCCACGCTCGGCGTGAGGCTTCGCGCGCAAGCCGGGCAGCCGCCGGTCGGTCAGGCCCAGCCAGCGCCGCCGCGGGGACCGATTCGCCTGACGGCGACACCGCCGAAGATCGCCACGCCTGAACCGGCGGCAAACACGTCCGACGTCAAAGCCCGCTATGTCGGATCGCTCGCGTGCCAGCGGTGCCACGCCGCGATGTATGAGCGCTGGTCGCATACGCGAATGGCGAACGTCATCACCGATCCAAAAACCAATCCGAGCGTAGTGCTCGGCGATTTCAGCACGCCGAATCCGCTTGTGACGTTCAAGCTCGAAGATGTGGCGTTCACGTATGGGACGAAATGGAAGCAGCGCTATTTCCTGCGGAGCGGCAACGACTACTATCCAGCCAATGCGCAGTGGGACGTCATCAACGCGACCTGGCGCACCTACCATGTGCAGCCGAACACCGAATGGTGGCTGCCGCACTACCCCGCGAAGCCCGGCGATAACTCGACGAGACCCACCGGCCCGCTCTGCGACGGGTGCCATTCGACGAACTACGACGTCCAGACCAAACGTGTCACCGAGTGGAACGTCGGCTGCGAAAAATGTCACGGGCCCGGCAGCGAGCACGTCGCCCGCCCGAGCAAGGCGACGATCATCGATCCGTCGCGGCTCAACTACGTCTCGGCAAACGACGTGTGCCTGCAATGCCACACGCAAGGCGAACCCACGAAGAATCCGCACAACGGCCAATACTACGACTGGCCGGTCGGCTTCCACGTCGGACTGGAGTTGAAGAATTTCTGGACGCTCGAAGAACGGCATCTCGGTGAGACGACGTTCACGCATTACGCCGAGGGCACCGCAAAAAAGAACCGCATGCAGGCGAACGACTTCGTCGACAGCCTCATGTACCGCCGCGGCGTCACCTGCTTCAGCTGCCATGACGTGCATGGCACTGCTCACAATGCCGATCTCGTCAAGCCGCCGCAGCAATTGTGCCTGACGTGCCACAACCCGAATTCGCCCAACGGCCCGCATGCGGCGACCATCGAAGAGCATACCCACCACGCGGCCGGCAGCGCCGGCAGCCAGTGCGTCGAATGCCACATGCCGAAAATCGAGCAGACGATCGCCGACGTCAACGTCCGCAGCCACAGCTTCAAGTTCATCACGCCGTCGATGTCAGAGCAATACAAGATCCCCAATCCATGCACGACCTGTCACACGACGCAGACGACCGAGTGGGCGAAGGGGCAATTGAAGAGCTGGTCGGGTGTGTCTCCGTGGAGAGTGCAGTAGATGACGGGACGCGCGCTCGTGCTCGCGTTGTCGCTGCTCACGGCCACGCCCGCTTTCTCACAGACGACATGCACGATCGTCTGTGAGCCGGCGCTGCTCGTCGAGCCGACCATCACGTGGGAAAGAGATGCCACCGTCTTCGAGACGATCTTCGCGCTGGATTTCTCGACGCCGATTCCACGCGTCGGCGTCACGCTCGAGGCCATCACGAAGCCTTTCCAGGACGACAACGACGTGGAGCTCGAGTCCGAGCTCAAGCTGTATTGGCTCGAGTCAGCACAGACTGGAGGATGGCTCTCGTCTCACTTCGACATCGTCGACAAGTTCAGCGGCGCCGAACGGACGACGGATACGCGTGCCTACACACACAAGCTGAACTTCGAGCTCGATACCGCTGTCGCGGTGTTCAGCCGCCTGCCGGACAGCCATTGGCTGCGCGAGATCGACATCGAAGGCTCACTCGATTACGTCGCAACCGGCCTTCCCACGGACGCCGGCCGATGGTCCTTTTCTCTCGTGTTCGTTATCCCGGTTCTCAAGGGCCGCTAGCGGCACAATCGATGCACTCGAGGAAGGCATGAAGTACGTAGCGCCTTTATGCCTACTCGTCGCCCTTACGTCGATGGCGGCCGCCCAACGTGCCGGCTCACGCCAGACGCTCGCGCCACATGAGCTGCGTGCGTCCGTGGCACCCCCGGCGATCGAGTGGAAAACGCCAGAATTGCCGGCCGGGCCAGTCAGATTCGAATCTGCAGAAGAACGCCATCTTCGACTGGTCGTGGTGACGAACGACCTGGAGCAACCCTGGTCAATTGTTTTTCTACCTAGCGGCTCGTTGCTGGTCACCGAGCGAGCCGGGCGCATCAGGCTGATACGCAACGGCAAACTGACGAAAGAGCCCCTGGCGGGTGTTCCCCAAGTTCAGACGGGAGGCGAGGGCAACCTGCAAGGGTTGATGGACATCGCCCTGCACCCACGATTTTCCGAGAATGGGTGGGTCTATCTTGCGTATCACAAGCCGGCGCCTGGCGGGGAAGGCGCAACGACGCTCGCCAGGGGGACGTGGGACGGCACTGCGCTCGTCGACGTGCGCGACATCTTCGAATCGGGCGCGACGGGGACGGAGGCGTCACGGATTGTGTTTGGCCGCGACGGCATGATCTACATGAGCATCAGCGGTCCTGGATCCGGTCCTGACGTCGGACGCGCGCAGAACACCGACGACTATGCCGGGAAAGTCGTGCGCCTGCACGAGGACGGCAGCATCCCCAGGGACAACCCGTTCGTCGCACGAGCCGGCTACAAACCCGCCATTTACACACTCGGCCACCGCAATGGTCATGGACTCGCGGTCAATCCCGAGACCGGCGAGATCTGGGAGACAGAGCAAGGGCCGAGCGGCGGAGACGAAATCAACATCCTCCATGGCGGGCAGAATTACGGATGGCCCCTTGTCAGTTACGGTCGCGACTACTTCGGGCACAAAATCTCATCGCAGCCGACACGTGCAGGTATGGAAGATCCTCAGATCGTGTGGCTCCCCTCGATCGGTCTCACCGGCATGACGTTCTACATGGGTGACCGCTTTCCCAATTGGAAGCGGAATGTTTTCGTCGCCGGTTTGCGAGAAGGGGGCATTCCCCGAACGGGTCAGCTCCAGCGCATCGTGTTCAACGAGAAATGGGAAGAGTTGCGGCGCGAGCCAATGCTGCAGGATCTCAAGCAGCGCATCCGCGACGTGCGAGCGGGACCGGATGGTTCCCTCTACGTACTGACAGCCGAGGATCACGGCGCGCTGCTCAGAATCGAGCCCACCGATACGCGGCCCTAGTGCGTCATCGCGTAGAGCAGAACATTGATGCCCACCGCGTAGGAATTCTTCGAAAATTCGAAAAAGTAGCGAGGGTCGACGCCCTCGCGCTCCCATCCGTCGGCGATGTCGGTGTTGTGTGTCGAGAGCACCAGAATCCGTCCTCCGCGGTCGACGATCGCGCGCACGTGCACCTCGGCGCTGTCAGCACCCTGTTCGGACGTTCCGCCGTTGGTTCCCCACCAGAAGCTGATCCCGGGAATTTGCGGCACCTTGGGCACATCGTAGAGCGTGCGGAACATCGAATGGTGCGCGGGCACGTCGATGAACTGAAACTCCGAGGGGGGCAGCACCTTGGCGATCTGATTCGCGAAGTTGTCCCAGGCGTACGAGCCCCACGAGTCATCGGACCAGATGAAGCCGCCCTTCAGAAGATACCGGCGGAGTTGCGACGCGTCTTCGTCGCTGAAGTACAACGACTCCGCCTGCCACAGCATGACGAACGGGCATTGGAAGATTGTGTCGTCGGTCGGTCGCACGATCAGCGGCCTGGGCGTCGCTGTAGCGTCCTTGCTGACCGGCGTTTTGGTCAGCTCCGACAGCCGCGTGCTGAAATTGAAATCGGCGTCAGGGTAGTCGGTGGCCCATGCGCGGCCCTGATACGCGAGACGGCAGAAATGCCAGTCGCCATCGAAACTATCAGGGGTGGCGAGCGCCATCGCCGGTATCCGGGTCTGGCGCCGGAACTGGGCGGTCGCGTAGGTCGACGCGGCAACCACAAGCACAATCAGGGCGATCGTTCGTCGAGACACTGAGGATGACTCAGCTCATCGTCTCACGCTTACGCGCGATTGCGTCAATGCCGCCGCCATTCGGATTGTCGGTATTTCATGAGTTCCGGACCGGTGCGCAGGCTGCTATAGTGGGCGCCGTTTCTGCCTTGCCAGGGCTGCAGTGGCGCAGCGCGCATCCGGCAGAATAGCCGTGGTCTACGACGAGCTGAAAGCGGAGGGAAAATAGAATCCCATGTGGTATTCGGCAAGTCTCTTCTTCGAGGGCGCTCACCAAGTGAGTCCACGGATTCCGTCGTCGTGGGAGGAAGTCATCGTCTTGATCGAGGCGGATGACGAGGCGCAAGCCTATCAGCGAGCTGATGAAGCTGGCAGGAGCAGAGAGCGCGAATATCTGGTCAGCGATCCTGTGCAGCACAGGCTTCACTGGCGGTTCGTCAAAACCGAGCGCGTACAAGAAATCGACGCCGGGATTCCGATCAACGGCGTTGAGTTGTTCAGCCGCTTTCTCCGGAGGGAAGAAGCCGAAAGTCTGCTGTTGCCGTTCGAGTGACCCGCCTTGGCGCTCCTCGGTTGTAGAATCTGAATTCCAAACCACAAAAGCACGAAACACGATGACTCGATGTGCGCGATGACACGATGGCCTCCGGCTCAATAGAACGCGCTCGCAAGCTATCGACCGGCACAGTTATTTCTGCAGTCGCCCGGCTGATAGGGAAATGTGGTCGCTGAGGCCGACCTGAAGGTCGGCACTACGAATACGAAGGAGGAAAGGAATCTTTTTCGCGTCTTCGCGTTTACGTGCGTTGTGAGAGAAATCGTTCTCCTAGTCTTCTGATCTCCTGTTCAAAGAGAGTCACTCCGTCGCAAGTATCGCCCTCAGAAAACATTCCACGGCTGCCGGATCGTCGACCCTGAACGCCGTGGCCGCCTGGCGCTTGCCGACGGCAATGGTCAGACCGTTCGTGCCGATCTCTTCGAACGCGTCATCGTCGGTCTCGTCGTCGCCGATGTAGACCGGCCAGATTGTTTCCCTCGTGTCTGCTTCGACGTGGCGCATGATGGCGCGCACGGCGTCGCCCTTGGCCCAGTCGACGTTCGGCAACAGCTCGAGCACCTGATCGCCTGGCTGGAGACGGACCGTCCCCTCGCTGAGCAGCGGCTCGGCGAGCGCGTTGAAGCGCGTCGTGGCGTGGAGACGGTCGGCCGTCGACGCCCCGCGCACGTGCAGCACGACAGAATAGGTCTTGTCTTCGACGAACACGCCGGCGAGCGGCTTGACCGCGCGGCGGAGATCCTTGGCGAGCAGGCTGATGCCGGGCGCCGCGAGCGCGACGGCGTTGTGCGCGAAATGGAGCCCCGGCCCCTCGATCTCGAGGCCGTGGAGTCCCGCCAGGAACATCGATGATGTGGACGGCACACGCTCGCGCAGGTCGGCGATGCGCCGGCCGCTGACGATGCCGGCCGACAGGTCGGCCCGTTTGTCCAGGGTCTGCAACAGGATCTGACGCGACGGCGACAGCGCGACCGTGCTGGGATCGATCTTGAACTCGGCCAGCGTGCCGTCGAAGTCCATCAGAATGATTGGTCGTGCGTCGTGGGGCCGTGCCTGCCAGGCCGCAAAAACGCGCTCAACTCCACGCACGGAACCTCGCATCCCGCGCTTCCAGCAGCTCGCTGATCGTGACGGCGGTGTTAATCAATCCCACATGTGTATACGCCTGAGGAAAGTTGCCGAGGAGTAATCCGGTCCGCGGCTCGATGTCTTCTGAGAACAGCCCGACGCAGTTCGCGTGCGTCATCAAACGCTCGAACAGCCGGCAGGCATCTTCGAGCCGACCGACCATGGCCAGGGCCTCGGCCCACCAGAACGAGCAGATCGAAAAGGCGCTCGTCGTTTCACCGAAATCGTCCTTGTGACGATATCGCAGCATGAGGCCGTCTTCAACGAGCAGCCGTTCGTAGGCCTCGACGGTCGAGATGAACCGGCGGTCTCGCGGATCGATGAGGCCAAGCGTTGGCAGCAGCAGGTTGGACGCGTCGGGAAACCTTCCGTCCAGTACCTGCGCGAAGTAGCCGAGCTCGGCGTTATAGGCACGATCGAGGATCACCTCGCGGTACCGGTCTGCCCACACCTCCCATTCCGAGGCCAGTTCGCTGCGCCCCAGCCGGCGAACGATCTTGGCGCCCCGGCTGGCGGCGACCCAGCACAACGCGTGCGAAAACGTGTACTTGTTCGGAAACGAGCGGTACTCCCACAGCCCGGTGTCGTCGGACTCCACTGCGCTCATCGCCTCCCCAACGAAGCGCTCGACCATCCGAAGAATCGGCTCCGTTTCCTCGATGACCACGCGCGGGTCGGAAGTGATGGTGTCGAGGCACAGAATCATCTCACCCATCAGGTCGTGCTGACGCTGCAAGTACGCCGCATTGCCGATCCGCACGGGCTTGCTGCCGCAGAACCCCTCGAGATGATCGAGATGGCGCTCGACGAGCTCGCGCTCGCCGCCAATCCCGTAGAGCGGCTGCAGTGGTCCCGCCTCGGCGACGTCGCGCAGAAAAGAGACGAACGCTTCGCCTTCGGCAAGGTGACCGACGCGGCGGAGGGCCTCGACGACGAACGCTGCATCCCGCAGCCAGCAGTAGCGGTAATCCCACGTCCGTTCGGAGCCAATCGCTTCCGGGATGCTCGTCGTCGCGGCGGCGATGATGGCACCCGTGTCGGTGTAGGCATGCAGCTTCAGACAGAGCGCCGACCGCAGCACTGGAAGACTCGCGAACGATGGAAGCGCGCACGACTTTGCCCACGCGCGCCATCCGGCGATCGTCAGATCGCGCGTCCTTTTCGCGGATTCGACAGAATCGGTGTCGGACGGCCGGCCGTAGCTGACCACGAAGTAGAACGGCTCATCGAGGCGGATCGGCTGGCCGCTTTCCAGATAGGACAGCGGCGCGTTGGTCCTGAGATACAGCGCTGCGGCGCCATCGCCGACCTGCAGGCCTCCCGGGATCGCCACCATTTTGGGGTGCTGTTCGACGGCATAGTCGGGTTTCGGATCGAACAGGACCCGCACACGCGCGGCTCCTTCGCGCGGCACGATCAGGCGCTGGATCTCGATTGGCGCGTCCACACCGAGCCCGGACGGAATTCTCGGCGCGTAGTCGTATACGTCGAAGCGTCCTTCGGCAGATGTCACGGAGGTCCGCAACACGTTCGTGTTGAGCACATATTCCATCCGTGAGTCGACCTGGGCGCTGTCGGCGTGAAAGGCAAATGTGCCGCCCTTTTCGACGTCGAGCAGCCGGCCGAACACCGACGCGCTGTCGAATCGCGGCATGCAGAGCCAGTCGATGTGAGTGGTCGGCGAGACGAGGGCGAGAACGCGGCCGTTGCCGATGACGCCGTGATTCAGCGTGATGGAACACGGATGAATCACTTCGTCGACTCCGCCAGGCGGAACGTCTCGATGAGGAGCAGGCCGGCCCATCGAAAGATATTGTGTTCGGCGACCTGCGCGCGGAGCCGCTGCATGCGCCGCTGCTGCTCGGCCGGGCTCATCGTCAACGCGGTGTGAAACGCGTCGGCGAAGGCATCGGTGGCGTACGGGTTGACGAGCAGCGCTTCGGGCATCTCACGGGCGGCGCCGGTAAACGGCGAGAGGATCAGCACGCCCTGACGGTCGTCCCGCGCCGCGACAAACTCCTTCGCGACCAGATTCATGCCGTCGTGCAGCGACGACACGACGCAGACGTTCGCGGCGCGGTAGGCGGCGAAAATGTCCTCGACGCCGTGATGTGCGCGGGCCAGGATGATCGGCTTCCAATCCTTGACGCCGTGCTTCTCGTTGATCGCGGTCATGAGGGAGTCGACTTCGTTGTTCAGGTCTTTGTACTCGGTGATCTCCGTCCGGCTCGGCGCCCCCAACTGCAGAAACACGAAGCGCTCGCGCCATTGCGGGTAGCGCTCGAGAAACCGATCGACGGCGCGCAGGCGCTCGGGTATGCCTTTCGTGTAGTCCATGCGATCGACGCCGATGGCCAGCGCCCATTCGTTTCTCAACCCGAACCCCTTGCGGAATGCCTGTACGTCGCTGCGAACCATGCCGTTCTGCGAGATGCCTTCCATGTCGATGCTGATCGGGAACGGGCGGATCGCCGTTTCGTGCGCGGCACGGGTGACGGAGAAGCGCTCGTAGTCGACGCGCGATTCGACAAGGCGGTCGACGGTCTCGAGAAAATTGTTGCAATGGAGCTGCACGTGGAAGCCAAGCAGATCGCTGCCGAGCAGGCCGTCGAGGATTTCTTCCTGCCACGGGCAGATGCGGAAGGCCTCGCGATGCGGCCATGGAATATGCCAGAAATGGCTGATGACCGCGTCTGGACGGCGCTGCTTGACGAGCCGCGGCAGGAGCGCAAAGTGATAATCCTGCACCAGCACGATAGCGGGGGAGCCGTCGATCTCCTCGAGGACGGCCTCGGCGAATTTCGCGTTGACGCGCGTGTATTGCTCCCAGTCGCTGGCATTGAAAACGGGGCGCGTATACGCGATGTGGCACAGCGGCCACAGCGCGCGGTTGGAGAAGCCGTAGTAGTAGCCTTCTTCCTCTTCAGGCGTGAGCCAGACGCGGCGCAGCGTATAGGACGGCTTGTTGGGCGGCACCGCCAGGCGCCCGGCGTCATCCGCCGTCTCGTGATCGCCACTGCCGCTGCCGTGGGCGACCCACACACCCCCGGTGGCACGCATGATCGGATCGAGCGCGGTGACCAGACCACTCGCCGGACGGATCCATGTGAGCTCGCCGCCAACGGGCCCGACGCGGTTATGAATGTAGGGTTCGCGGTTCGCAACGACGACGACGCGAATGCCGCTCAGGCGCTCTTTGAGCAGCGAGACGAGGCGATCGCGCGACCACTCCGCCTCGCTGTTTTTCGCTTCGGAGGGCAGCCATCGTTCGATTGCGTGTTTGAATGAGCGGGCAAGCCACTCCCGTGTTGGCACAGCGCGCACTCACGTGCAAAAGCCGGTCCCGAACACGGCGGCATTTCTCATGGCATCGCTCAGCTATTTGCCCAGCTTCGGCAGATTTCGACGATAACTTCTACTGCTTTGTCCATATCCTGGACAGAGGTCCATTCAAGCCGTGAATGGATGTTGTGCTCTCCTGCGAACAGGTTTGGTGTCGGGAGCCCCATGAACGACAGCCGCGCGCCGTCCGTGCCCCCTCGAATCTGCCGGATCTGCGGCGTAAGTCCTGCGCGCTCCATGGCGGCCGTCGCGTGCTCGGTCACCTCCGGATACCGATCGAGCACTTCCTTCATGTTGCGGTACGATTCGTGGCGATCGATCTCGACTGCCGCCGCAGGATAGGGCCGCACAACTTCATCGGCAAGGTCGGTCAGCATGCGCGCTTTGTCGTCGAGACCCTTGGTGGTGAAATCACGCAGCAACAGCTTGACGGTGGCGCGTTCGACGCCGCCCTGGATTGCGTGCGGATGCACGTAGCCTTCGTACCCGTCGGTCGTTTCAGGTGACAGCCCGTGTCGCGGTAGCCGATGAATGAACTCCGATGCGAGCTTGATTGCGCTGACCATGCGCCCCTTGGCGTAGCCGGGGTGCACGTTGAATCCCTTGAACGTCACGGTAAAAGCATCGGCCGAGAAATTCTCAATCTCGAACTCGCCGAGCTTCGGTCCGTCGAGCGTATACGCGAACCTCGCGCCGAACCGGTTTACGTCGAAGTACTCGGTTCCGCGGCCGACTTCTTCGTCGGGGGTGAAGCCGACCTTGACGGCGCCATGCGGAATCTCGGGGTGGGTCAACAGGTACTCGGCCGCCGCCATGATCTCGGCCACCCCGGATTTGTCGTCGGAACCGAGCAGCGTCAGTCCGGACGCCGTGATGATGTCGTTGCCCCGTTGTTCGGCAAGCTCAGGGCTGTCGGCTTCGCGGAGCACCATCGAGGGCTCATCAGGCAGGACGATGTCGCGGCCGTCGTAGGCTTTGTGCACGATGGGCTTGACGCCGGCGCCGCTCACGTCGGGTGAGGTATCGACATGGGCGATGAAGCCGATGACCGGCACGTGCTCCTTGCCGGGCGTGGGAGGTATTGACGCCATCACATAGCCATGCTGATCGATGGCCGCATCGGCCACCCCCATCGCTTTCAGCTCCTCGACCAGAAGGTTGAGCAGCACCAGCTGCTTCGCCGTGCTCGGATAGGTGTCGGACTGGTCGCTGGACTGTGTATCGAAGGTGACATATCGGAGAAACCGGCTCGCGGCCGTCGAAGTGAAACCGTCGGTCATGTCTCAGAGGGTACTGCATTACAATGCGATTTTCCTCAAGGAGATCGCCGATGCGCGCCATTCTGTCGGTGCTGATCGCGGTGGTAGCGGCCGGGCCCGGAGCGAGCGAGCTCCTGGCGCAAACGGAACGGGCACCGGTGTTTCGATCGGGCGTCGAAGTGATGGAAGTCGATGTCACCGTCGTCGATGCGAAGGGGATGCCCGTGCGCGATCTGCGCGCGCCGGAATTTATCGTCACGGTCGACGGGCAGCCACGGAAGGTCATCAGCGCGGAGTTCGTTGCCGAAAGCGGAGCATCGGCGTCAGATGCCGCCAAGCCGCGCGATCCCTACGTCTCGAACAACACGGACCGGCGGCCGGGCCGCCTCATCATGCTTGTGGTCGATCGCAACAACATCGACACACACACGATTCGCGGCGCGGTAGCGGCGCTCAAGCGCTTCGTCGCGGGTGTGTCGCCAGACGATCGGTTGTCGCTGGTGACGATTCCGCCGCCTGGGCCGTCTGTCGATTTCACGACCAACCACGCCCTGATCCTCAACGCCATCACCAATGTGCTCGGCTCGGAGGAGCCGATGTTCTCGCAGTACAACATCAGCGATTTCGAGGCGATTACCTTCGAAAATCGCTCGAACCCGATCGTCACCCAGCGGCTGCTGTTTCGTGCGTGCGGCGACACCGATCCCAACACGATGTCTCCCTGCGATCGCGACGTCGAGCAGGAAGCGTTGACGAGGGCAACGCATATCCGGCAGCTGACGTCGCAGTCGGTGTCTGGATTTGCGGCGCTGCTGAGGAACCTGCGCGACGTCGAGGGCCCGAAGTCGATGATCATCCTCTCGCAGGGCCTGATGGTCGAGGGGGCGCAAGGCGAGACGTCGGCGCTTGCGACGCTGGCGGCCGAGGCGCGGGTCAGCATCAACGTGCTGATGTTCGAGAAAGTCGTGGGAAGTGCATCTCAATCCCGCATCTCGGAAACGCAGTCGCAGGATCGCGATCTGCGCGAAGCGGGCCTCGAGACGCTCGCGGGACGCTCGCGCGGCACGCTTTTCCGCGTTATCACCAATCCGGAATTCGTCTTCGAACGGCTGCGGCACGAAATATCCGCCCACTACATGCTCGGGGTCGAGCCAGCCGACCGCGACCGCGACGGCAAAGCGCATCAGATCCAGGTGAAGGTCGGCCGCCAGAACGTGCAGGTGCGGGCCCGCCGCCAGGTGCAGTACACGCGTTTGACGCCGAACACGTGGTCGCGCGACGTGGTCATGGGACGCGTGTTGCGATCGCCGTCGGCCAACACAGAGCTGCCGATGCGCCTGTCGACCTACACATTCCGCGACGCCGCGCCGAACAAGGTCAAGGTGATACTCGCGGCCGAAATCGATCCCGAGTCGATGCAGAAGGAGCTCGACCTCGCGATTGGTTTTGCGATTTTCGACGACCAGGGCAAAGTCGTCCTGAGCGGGCAGGAGCGGAAGATCTACTCGGCAAATACCGATCTGCCGATCCGTTACGAGCTCGCGGTAGCCGTCGATCCCGGGCAATACCGATTGCGGCTGGCCGCCGTCGACACGGCAGGAAAGAGCGGC
>Ga0184624_10000330_pt1 | contig 11809 bp, 11 predicted proteins | sample PLM3_5_b1_FD_133157 | JGI IMG/M metagenome (GOLD analysis project Ga0184624, IMG submission 133157) | Groundwater sediment microbial communities from an aquifer in East River, Colorado, USA - PLM3_5_b1 | ecosystem: Environmental > Terrestrial > Soil > Riparian zone | place: USA: East River...
ACGGGGCCAGCAGCCGGTCCCGGACCCTTACGCCTTTTGATCTTGAAGCGACTTGATTTGGTCACGGCCGCTCGCGCGATGTTCGATCGCTCGCGACCTAACGACTGGCGGGTGTGACACCGAGTTGCTTGCCAAGGAGCTTGCGGCCGCGCTTGGCGAGGGTTTCAGCCAATGAGCTGAGGGCACGGCCCGCTGGCTGGTCCGGGTCGGTCTCGACCAGCGGCACGCCGGCGTCACCGGCCGCACGCAGCTGCGGGTCGAGTGGTATCTGGGCGAGCAGCGGCACCGTGTAACCGAGCCGGGTACTCAGCGTTTGTGCGACGTCGTCGCCGCCACCGGTACCGAAGACGTCGTAGCTATGTTCCTGGCCGCAGTGCGGGCAGGTGACCGCTAAGTAGGACATGTTCTCGACGACACCAAGGACGTGTTGGTTCATCATCGAGGCCATCGTGCCGGCGCGCTCAGCCACTTCCGAAGCAGCGGCCTGCGGTGTGGTGACGACCAGTACTTCAGCGTTGGGCAACTTCTGGCCGAGCGAGATGGCCACATCACCGGTGCCTGGTGGCAGATCGATGAGGAGGTAGTCAAGGTCGCCCCAATAGACGTCAGCGAGCATCTGGGTGAGGGCTCGATCCAAAATTGGACCTCGCCAGGCGACAACCTGGTCGCGGCGCGGCTTGAGCATGCCGATCGAGATCACCTTGAGGCCGCGGGCCGGGACCGGCATGATCATGTCCTCGACGGCGGTGGGCCGCGAGTCGGCGATGCCGAGCATGGCCGGCACCGAGTGACCATAGATATCGGCATCAAGGACGCCGACTTTCCGGCCTGCCGCTGCGAGCGCTCTCGCAAGGTTCACCGTGACCGATGACTTTCCGACGCCGCCCTTGCCGGAGGCCACGGCGATGACCTCGGTAAGGGAATCTGCTCTCGCGAACGGAATCTCTCGGTCCGCTTGTCCACCCTTGAGCACATCCCGCAACGCCGCGCGCTGCTCGTCGGACATCACGCCCAGGTCGACGTCCACCGCCGTCACTCCGGGCACGGCACCAACCGCAGCGGTGACGTCGCGGCGCAGCGTGTCTCGTAACGGGCACCCGGCAACAGTCAGCAGCACCCGTACGCGGGAGCGGCCCTCGGCGTCCACCGCGATGTCGTCGACCATGCCGAGGTCGGTGATCGGCCGGCGAATTTCCGGGTCCTCAACACGATGCAGCGCCTGACGGATCTGTGGCACCAAGGGATGTTCAGCGGTCGTCATTGCCGAGGCGGGGCTGGGCTGGTGGTCGGGCACGCACCCAGCCTAGGTGACGGTCAGGTGGGGCATTGACGCTCGCAGTTAGGCGACGTCTTCGCTGTCCAGCTCGGCGAGAATTGCACGTAGTTCGTTTCTGAGCTCGGAGCGCAGGTAATCACGGGTAGCCAACTCACCAACCGACATCCGCACACTAGCAATCTCTCGTGCCAGAAAGTCCATGTCCGCGCGGCTCTGCGCCGCCTGCGCGCGGTCCCGTTCTGCGATGACCCGGTCGCGGGCTTCCTGTCGATTCTGGGCGAGCAAGATCAGTGGTGCGGCGTAGGAGGCCTGCAGGGACAAGATCAAGGTCAAGAAGATGAAGGGGTACGTATCGAAGTGAGGGCGCGGTGGGCCGTACGGCAGATTCCAGAGGATCCAGAACACGATGACGACTGTCATCCCGAACAGGAACCGTGCTGTCCCCATGAATCGGGCAAAGCCCTCTGCGAACTTGCCGAAGGCCTCCCGATCGACTCTGATGGAAGGAATGGTTGATCGCCGGCGGCGGCCCGGTGTATTCAGTCGCTCCGCTTCCCGCGCGGCTCTAGCCATGTGTGATCACTCCCGGGTCAGGCTTCGCCGACACCGCATCGAGCTCGGTGCCACGCCAGTCATCGGGCAACATGTGATCAAGGACGTCATCGACCGTGATCGCGCCGATCAATCGATGATCTGCATCGACCACCGGAGCGTTCACCAGGTTGTACGTCGCGAAGTAACGGCTGACTTCATGCACGTTCGCCTGGTCGCTGAGGGTCTCCAGCTCGGTGTCGATCAAGGCGGAGACGAGTGTCGAGGGGGGCTCGCGAAGCAGCCGCTGGAAATGCACCGCGCCGACGAAACGTCCGGTTGGAGTATCCAGTGGTGACCGGCAGACGTAGACCATGCAGGCGAGGGCGGGTGTCAGCTCCGCATCTCTGATCTGAGCGAGGGCGTCGGCGACAGTTGCATCGGGCGGCAAGATCACTGGCTCGGGCGTCATCATGCCGCCCGCAGTGGACTCGGCATAGCGGAGCAGTCGCCGTACGTCTTTGGCCTCCTCCGGCTCCATGCGTGCCAACAGCACCTCGGCCATCTCTGGGGCCAGCTCGGCGATCAGGTCGGCGGCGTCGTCAGGGTCCATCTCCTCCAAGATGTCTGCGGCGCGCTCAGTATCGAGCTCAGAGATCAACTGCACCTGCTCGTCTTCGGGCAACTCCTCCAAAGCGTCTGCCAGCTTGTGATCATCAAGCGCGGAGGCGACTTCGGCTCTACGCTCGCGGGACATCTCGTGAAGTTCTCGGGCGATGTCGGCAGCCTTCATGTCCTCCATCGCGGCCAGCAGCTGGTCGGTGCCCTGGCCGCGGTCGAACGCCAAGATCTTGATCGCGGACCAGTCCACGATGGTGACGTGGCCGCGCCGGCCAAATCGCCGACGGCTTCCTACCTCCCGCAGCGCCACCTGCGACAACTCCCAGTCATAGGAACGAACGGGCCGCATTGCCACATCGAAGATGACTGACGACCCTGGGTGGTCGGTACGCTCCACAGTCAGGTCGAAGAGGCCGTCGATCACCAGCATCTCCGACTCGCGGCGCTCAAAGCGACGGGTGTTGACGACGCCGCTGATGACGACCTGAAAGCCGTCGATGCTGCGTACCCGGGCCATCGGAATGAAGATTCGGTGACGTGCGAACAGCTCGACGACCAGGCCCTTGACTCGTGGTGGTCGGCCGGCGGCCCGTCGTTGCACGACGACGTCGCGCTCCTTCCCTACCTGATCCCCAGCGCTGTCGAGGACTGGCAGGCCCCGGATGCGTGAGATGAAAACCGAGGGTGTACTCGCTGCCACGCTTCGATTATCACAGTCTGTCGGCTAGTCACATCGCAAGATCAGGTCGGCTAGTGTCGAAACATGGCAGCAGCCGAGATGATCAGCTTCAAGGATCTCTGCATTGATGCCACCGATCCCGAGGTCCAGGCAAGGTTCTGGGCTGCGGCGCTCGGACTTCGCGCTGAGCCGACGGGCAGCGATTTCCGGCTGGTCGGCGAGGTGCCCGAGCACACGCTGTGGGTGAACACGGTGCCCGAGCCGCGGACCGTGAAACAGCGCGTACACCTCGACGTGCATGTTGCGGAGGTATCTGACCTCACCAAGCTTGGCGCGGTCATCGTCGACGAGGCCCAGCCGTGGACGGTGCTGGCCGACCTAGAGGGTGGGGAGCTGTGCGCCTTCGTACGCGACCCCGATGCGCTGCCTGATTACCGAATCTATGAGGTGGTCGTCGACGCTGCCGATCCGGTCGCTATTGCGTCTTGGTGGGCCGAACGCTACAACGCGGATGTTTGTCATGATCAAGATCGGGGCTTCTCCTGGATCGAAGGGGTCGCCGGGATGCCCTGGCCGATGGTCTTTCAATCAGTTCCTGAACCCAAGACCGTCAAAAATCGCATCCACTGGGATGTCTGGGGTGAGACCGCAACATTCCTCGCAGCCGGTGCCACGCTGCTGCGAGGCCGTGACGATGAAATCGGCTGGGATGTGCTAGCTGACCCTGAGGGTAACGAATTCTGCGTATTCACCAGGCACGAGATCTGACGGCGGCACTGGAGCTGCTCGCGTCACAGCGATACGCACTTTGCGGCCTGCGCGCCGTCTGACAGAAACGCACGTGCACGTGCGCTCCTGCTGCGATACACAAGTTGCAACCTGTGCATCGTGACAGGAATGGACGTGCACGTGCGTTCCTCAAGCCAAGGCCAGGAGTCGACGAGTAAATTAGGAGGGCGAACCTTCAGGAGGACACCATGGCAGTACCGCCGCGGCAGTTCGGCTCGCTCTTCGAGCTGCAGTTCCCCCAGTCGGTCGGGATCTACAGAAGCTACGAGGACGCCCAGAAAGCGGTCGACTTCCTGGCGGACTCCAAGTTTGAAGTGCAGAACCTGGCGATCGTGGGCACCGATCTCAAGTCGGTCGAGCGGGTCCTCGGCCGACGCAACTGGGGCACTGTGATTACTCAAGGCTTGCAGTCAGGCATCTCTACCGGGCTTCTCGTCGGCTTGGTGGTGTTGATCTTCACTCGACCCGCGAGCGTCTTGTTGTTGTTACTAGTCTCACTGGCGATTGGCGTGGCCCTGGGCATTGGATTTAGTACTGCGGCGTACGCGATGAGCCGCGGGCGGCGGGATTTCACCTCGGTGACCCAAACGATCGCCACAAAGTACGAGGTGCTCTGCGAGCACAAAGTCGCTGCTCAGGCCCGGGAAAGGTTGCAAGGCATGCCTGGCGCCCGCGCAGCCGCGTTCGAGTAATCATCCGCATTCGCTGCGCGAAGTCGGGCGTGGCGACCTGCGCGAACCCTACAACCAATGGTTGCGTTTGAAGCCGAGGTAAAGCGTGATCATGATCAACAGCATCACCCCGAGCAGGGCGAAGTAGCCGTAACGCCAATGCAGCTCGGGCATGTTGTCAAAGTTCATCCCGTAGATGCCGGCCACCATCGTCGGCACTGCAACGATCGCCACCCACGCTGAGATCTTGCGCATATACAAAGCCTTCTCCGGCGTTGGCCAGGTGTGCCGCCACGCTGAGGTTCTCGGTGCTATTCGATGGCAGACTCCGACGGTGTCCAGATGTTTGACATCCAGGCCTCGACATCTCCGCTACTTCGGGGAAGCGCCGCGGTCAGATTCTCATTGCCTGTCGAAGTAATCAAGATGTCGTCTTCTATCCGTACGCCGATGCCGCGCAGCGGTGGCGGAATCAGCTCGTCGTCCGGCTTGAAATACAGCCCTGGCTCGACGGTGATGATCATGCCTGGTTGCAAGACCCCTTCGCGGTAGCTTTCCAGCCGGGCCTGCGCGCAGTCATGGACGTCGATGCCAAGGTGATGTGAGGTGCCGTGCACCATCCAGCGCCGATACTGGCCGCCGTGCTCGCCGAGAGCCTCTGCGACGCTGACCGGCAGCAGCCCCCAGTCGCCAAGATAATGAGCGATCACTGCTATCGCCGCCTGGTGAACCTCAGCGAAGCGGGCACCTGGCCGCGCGGCCGCAATGCCCGCCTGCTGCGCTTCGTAGACAGCGTCATAGACCATCCGCTGCTCGTCGCTGAAGGTGCCGTTGATCGGCACCGTGCGCGTGATGTCGGCCGTATAAAGAGAATCAAGCTCGATGCCGGCGTCCAGCAGCAGCAGTTCGCCCTCACGAAGATCACCATCGTTGCGGATCCAGTGCAACGTACAAGCGTGATCACCGGCAGCTGCGATGGTGTCATAGCCAACGGCGTTGCCGAGATGCCGAGCATGCAAGCCGATGATGCCTTCGATCCAACGTTCGCCTCGTCCTCGCCGAACGGCGTCTGGGACGCTTGCGACGACAGCTTCGAATGCCGCTACGGTTTGCCGGCAGGCTTCCCGCATTTCATTGATTTCGAACTCGTCCTTGATCAACCGCAGCTCACTGAGCACCATGGCGAGTTCGCGATCTGATTCCGCGGTTGCTGCTCGCTGTTGATCATCGTCGGTAGTACGGCGTAATTCTGAGATCAGCTGTTGGATTTCCGTATCGAGGTCAGTCGAGAGCACCCGGAGCGGCATTGTGCCGGCATCTTTGCGTAGGTGATCTCCTAGGTCGGAGATCGACGCGCACGGGATGTCGCAGAGTGCACTCATCTCCTCAAGCGATGCCCGGCGCCCTACCCACAGCTCGCCAAAGCGGCTGTCGGCGTAGAACTCTTCAGAATCTCGAGGGGCCCGCGGCTTGAAGTAGAGCGTGGCGTCATGGCCTGCGTCAGTCGGTTCCATTACCAGTACGGCGTCGGGCTGTCGATCGGTGCCGAGACCGGTCAGGTGGGCGAAAGCCGAGTGGGGGCGGAACCGGTAGTCGGTGTCATTGGCGCGTACCTTGAGCCCGCCCGCGGGAATGACCAGCCGCTCACCAGGGAACCGCGCACTGACCCGCTGACGACGAGAACGGGCGGGGACAGCTGCCGCAAGCTGATTCGGCAGGTCCTTCCCCTCGGGCGCCCAGCCCTGAACGATGAAAGCCTTGAAGGCCTCGGAAAAGGGAATCTGGCGGTTCGGCAGATCGGGTCGACGATCGCTCATGTGCGCCATTCTTCCAGCGTTCGCGGTGCTCGTGTTTCTATGCTCGCGACGCTGGGCGATACCGTGAGCCGCATGCCAACGCGTCTGTTTCTGGTTCGGCATGGCGAGACCGAATGGAGTCTGTCCGGCCAGCACACCTCAATCACCGACTTGCCGCTCACCGAGCATGGCGAGCAGCAGGCGCGTGCGCTTCATGGCCGCTTGGCACCGCAAGATTTCCAACTGATACTCAGCAGCCCGCGCGGCAGGGCTCGCAGGACTGCCGAGCTTGCTGGGTTTGTCGGCGAGTACGAGCCACAGGTCGACCCCGACCTCGCCGAGTGGTTCTACGGAAACTACGAGGGCAGGACCAGCGTGGAGATCTGGCAGACGGATCCGGGGTGGACGATCTGGAGCGGCAATGTGCCCGGAGGAGAATCGGCTGCCCAAGTTGGCGTCCGGCTCGATCGGGTGATCGCACGGGTACGTGGCTCAGGAGTCGAGCGGGCCATCTGCTTCGGGCACGGCCATGCGCTGCGAGCACTAACGATGCGTTGGCTAGGGCTCGGCCTACACCTTGGCGTGCACTTTCCGCTGGATACGAGCACCGTCTCGGTGTTGGGGGAGGATCGAGGCGAGCCCGCCCTCGATCGGTGGAATGTCCAGCCCTAGACGGAGCGAATGAGAGCAAGTCGGTGATCTCAGCAGGTATCTGACGGCTGGCCGGCCGACTCCGCAATTGGGAACGTAGTGCCGAGCATCCGAAGTCGCTTGACGTATGCGCCGCCCAGGCGGCGCCCCGCTGCGTTCTCTGAAGTCGGCGAAAGGAAACCCGATGGGCTTCGTTGAAGACACACTGGCAGCGCCCCGCCCAGATGAGCTCGCGAGCGTGGACTTGCCGCGCAGACTGCCCTACCACCCGTCGCCAGACTCCTGGCAGGGCGAAGTCGTCTACTTCCTGCTCGTCGACCGGTTCAGCGACGGCGCCGAGAGCACCCGGCCGCTACTCGATCGGACGCGGCTGACGGAGGCCCGTCCCGATCAGCCCAACGGCGAGCCCTGGCGGTGGGACAGCTGGGCGTCGTCCGGAAGCGATCGCTACCAGGGCGGAACCTTGTCCGGAGTGACCAGCAAACTCGACTACCTTCAGGGCCTGGGCGTAACGACAGTGTGGCTGAGTCCAGTCTTTCGGCAGCGCGGGCATCTCGACACCTACCACGGGTACGGGGTTCAGGACTTCCTCGACGTCGATCCACGATTCGGCACTCGCGAGGACCTGGTTGAGCTCGTCGCCCAGGCACACCAGCGAGGGCTTCGGGTGTTGCTCGATGTGATCTTCAACCACTCCGGCGCGAACTGGCTCTACCCGGGCGGGGAGCTCAAGCCGGCGTACACCAGCGGCCAGTACGCGTTTGGAGAATGGCGTGGGGATGAGGGCCAGCCCATACCTGCGATCGTCGGCCGGGAGGACGGCGCGTGGCCGGGCGAATTCTCCGATCCAAACCGTTACACCCGGGCTGGCACAGGAAGCCTTGACGCGAGCAAGTTCCCCGACGTTGATGATGCGGAGTTCCGCCGCACCGACTTCGAAGATCTGCGCGACTTTGCGCTCGGCGCTCCAGGAACGCTGAGTCTGCTCGCCCGGGCATTTATGTACTGGATCGCACTCACCGATTGCGACGGTTTCCGGATCGACACGGTCAAGCATGTGAGCTACGAGCAGGCGCGGAATTTCTGCGGGGCGATCAAGGAATTCGCGACGAACCTCGGCAAGCGGGATTTCTTCCTGGTGGCCGAAGTCCCTGACGATGACTTCGCCAACCGCTATCTCAATGCGGTCGGCCGGAACCTGAATGCAGCGCTGGACATCAGTGCCGGTCGACTGGCGCTTCGTGAACTCTCCCGAGGGCGTACCGATCCGGCTCGCTACTTCAGCAACTTCGACGTCGGCTCGGCGCCGCTGGGCTCCCACCGCAATCTCGGCGACAAGCTGATGTCGGTCCTCGATGATCATGATCATGTCTACGGAGAGAAGCTGCGCTTTGCTGTGGGTGCCGCAAATGATCATGAGGCGACCGCCGCTACGGCCGTTCAGTTGCTAACCCTTGGGATCCCGTGCCTCTACTACGGGACCGAACAGGGCTTCGCCGGTCCCGAGGCGGCGGAGCAGCGCTGGCTGCCCGGTTGGGGCGGCCATGATCGCTACCTGCGCGAGGCGATGTTTGGGCCCCGCTCTCCGCGGGCATCCGGTCGGGTCGGAGTTCCAGGTCTGGGCGCCGGCAACGGCCTTGATCATCAACTTCCTGGGTTCGGACCGTTTGGTACTGCGGGCGCTCACTGCTTCGACGCTGACTATCCCTTGTACCGTCGCATCGCGGCGATCACGGGCGTCCGCGGCGGCTTCCCGGTACTGCGCTCGGGTCGTCAGTATGTCCGGGCGGTCTCGATTTTCGGCGAGCCCTTCGGCCAGGCGCGGTCTGGCGAGTTGTTCGGCTGGTCCCGGGTTCTCGTCGACGAGGAGGCGCTCTGTGTCGTCAACCCGAATGGGTCGGCTTCTCGGGGTGCAGATGTACTGGTTGACGCCCAGCTCAACCCACCAGGCTCGGCGTTCACCGTGCTCATGAACACTGCGGAGGCAGCCGGAGTAGCGGGTGCCAGTCACCCGGTCGGCAGCCAGCTACCGGTACGCCGTGCGGCGTCGGGCGCCGCGTACCTGGAGATCCGGGACGTGTCTCCGAGCGAGGCGGTCGTGCTAGTCAACCGGCCCTGACCGAGGTATGAGCGATCACCTAAGGTGGTGCCCGCGGGCGTAGCAATGCTCGGGGTTTCGAGGAGGATGAGGGCGATTAGGGCCGACAATGGTGCGCAATTGCGCCTGCTGGATTTGCAGACTGTCGACACGAAGCTCGCCCAACTCGGCCATCGCCGCCAGACGCTGCCCGAGCATGGTGTGATTGCCAAACTGCAAACCCGGCGTTCGGCGCTGGCCTCGGATTTGATCGCCGCCGAGACCACGATCTCCGATCTCGAGCTAGAGCAGACCAAGGCTGAAACCGACCTCGAGCCGGTGCGCGAGCGGCTCAGCCGAAATCAGGTGCGTATTGCCAACGGCACCGTGGCCGACCCGAAGGCGCTGTCCTCGATGGTCGAAGAGGTCAGCCATCTCAAGAAGCGGATCAGCGATCTCGAAGACGCTGAGCTCGATGTGATGGAGCAACTGGAGGGTGCTGTCACTGATCGGGAGACGCTGCGCGGTCGAATGTCGCAGGTCGACAACGACCTGGTGGAGACCATTGCCGAACGCGACCGGCAGCTCGCCGCTCTCGATGGCGAGATGGGTGGCTTACGCGCAGAGCGAGCCGGTCTTGCGCCGCTGATACCGCCTGATCTGCTCACCTTGTACGACAGGATCGGGGCCAGCCATGGCGGGGTTGGCGCCGCAGAGCTCCGGCAGCGCCGCTGCACCGGCTGCCAGCTGCAGATCAACGCTGCCGACCTGCGGGCGTTTTCCGCGGCACCGGAGGACGAGGTGCTGCGCTGTGAGGAGTGTGGCCGCATCCTGATCCGCACCCTCCAGTCGGGATTGTGATGGCAGGACGACGACCGACCAACACCCAAGCCGGGCCTGGCTTCTTCGATGAGCCTGCAGGAGCTCTCGCGCCGACATCGGGCCGTCTGCTGATCGTCGAGGCGGATGGCGGATCCCGCGGCAACCCCGGACCAGCGGCGTACGGTGCCTTGGTCCGCGACGCACAGACCTCAAGTGTCCTGGCGGCCGAAGGTCTGCCCATCGGGCGGGCGACCAACAATGTTGCTGAGTATCGCGGCCTGATTGCCGGACTCGAAATGGCGCGCGAACTAGATCCGGAGGCCGCACTCGAGGTCCGGATGGACTCCAAGTTGGTGATCGAGCAGATGGCGGGCCGTTGGAAGATCAAGCATCCCGACATGAAGCCGCTAGCGCTGGAGGCAGCGCGCTTGCGTCCGGCTTCGGTGACCTGGACGTGGGTGCCGCGGGAAGACAACAAGGCGGCCGACACCCTGGTGAACCGCGCCTTGGATGGAGATCCGGTGGTCCGGCAGTACGCGATCGACCGGCCTGGCTGACGGCCTCAAGCGCGTCCACGCCGAGTGAAGCGAGCAATCAAACAAAGCGAGCGAGGCAATAAGCGCGCACCATTAAGCTGCGGTCATGCCTGCCCCCCAGCTCGGACTGCCGCCGGCTGTACCTGAGGAGTTGGCAAAGGGCCTAGCGGCTATCCGGGAAGCTGCTGAGGTGCCAGATGCCTTTCCCGTCGAGGTCCAGATTGCTGCCGAGAAGGCTGCCGCCGAACCGCAGCTTCCTGATCTTGATCGCACCGATCTGGAGTTGATCACCATCGATCCAGCCGGGTCTCGTGATCTTGATCAAGCGTTGCAGATCGCTCGCGGGCCAGGTGGTGAGTTCGTCGTCTCCTATGCGATCGCCGATGTCGCAGCCTTCGTTCGATCAGGCGATCCAATCGATCGTGAGGCGCATCGGCGTGGGACCACGCTCTATGCGCCGGACTGTCGCACTCCGCTGCATCCGCAAGTGCTCAGTGAGGGCGCGGCCAGCTTGCTGCCGCATGAGATCCGACCCGCACTCTTGTGGACGATCACGCTGAACCATCGCGGTCAGACGATGTCGGCCGAGGTGGCGCGGGCCAAGGTCCGCAGTCGGGCCCAGCTGAGCTATCGAGAAGCCCAGGCAGAGATTGACAGCGGTATGCCCCGCGAGACTCTGATGTTGCTGAAGCTGGTCGGACAGTGGCGTGAGATCCGGGAACATGATCGCGGGGGAGTGAGCTTGAAGCTCCCGCAACAAGAGATCCGTCCCCGTGGGGATGGCTGGACTCTTGGGTTTCGCGCTCCTGAGCCCGTCGAAGGGTGGAACGCGCAGATCTCGCTGCTCGCTGGCATGGCGGCCGCACACATCATGTTGTATGGCCAGGTCGGCATTCTGCGGACCATGCCGCCAGCGGATGCCTATTCATTGAGCCGGCTCCGTCAGATCGCCAAGGCACTACGGATCGTATGGCCGCCGGAGATGGACTATCCCGACTTCGTGCGTGCCCTCAGCCCAAGTCGGCCAGACCAGGCAGCGATGCTCAACGCCGCCACCAGGCTGTTCAGGGGCGCCGGCTATCGAAGTTTCAGCGGCGGCATTCCCGAAGACGCCAACCACGCCGCACTTGCCAGCGAATACGCCCATACCACGGCGCCCTTGCGCCGGCTTGTTGATCGTTACTCCGGCGAGATCTGCGTCGCCCTGTGTTCCGACCAGCCGGTTCCGGAATGGGTCTTGCGTGATCTTGACGCCCTGCCTGAGCAGATGATGGCGGCTGAACGGCGAGCCAAGTCCTACGAGAAAGCGATCATCGATCTGCTCGAGGTCTACCTGCTGGCCGATCGGGTGGGCCAGACA
>Ga0184624_10000331_pt1 | contig 11805 bp, 7 predicted proteins | sample PLM3_5_b1_FD_133157 | JGI IMG/M metagenome (GOLD analysis project Ga0184624, IMG submission 133157) | Groundwater sediment microbial communities from an aquifer in East River, Colorado, USA - PLM3_5_b1 | ecosystem: Environmental > Terrestrial > Soil > Riparian zone | place: USA: East River...
CGACCTGGCGAAGGCGAAGAAGCTGATCGCCGAAGCGGCGCCGCCCGACCGGGAGATCACCGTCTGGACTTTCAACCTGCCGCCCACCGACGAAGCGGGCGAATACTACGAGCAGGTGCTGCGCCAACTCGGGTTCGAGACGAAGCTGAAAGTCATCGATGTCACCAACTACTTCACCGTGATCGGCAACTCGAGCACGCCCGACCTCGACACCGGCTTCAACAACTGGCTGCTCGACTACCCGCACCCCAACGACTACTTCGCGCCGCAGCTGACGGGCGAAAGCATCCTCCCCAACGGCAACACCAACTGGGCCCTCTTCGACGATCCGGAGGTGAACGCGAAAACGCGGCAGCTCGGCCGCCAGCAGCTCGGGCCCGAGCAGGAACGCGAATACGCGGAACTCGACCGCACCGTCATGCAGGAAGCCCCCTGGGCGCCCTTCGGCAACCTCACCCTCGGTACCTTCGTCGCCGACTCGATCGACCTCGACAAGCTCGTTGTCAGCCCGATCTACGGGCAGGACCTGACCAGCTTCGAGTTCAAGTAGTCCCGCCACGTCAGCTCACCTGCTGGCCCGGCCCCTAGCATGTGCGAGATGTCAACGGGTGAATTTGCGGAGACCAGAGCCGAGCAGGCGGCCGGGTTTCGTTTTGCCTCCTGGGCCACCCTGCGCCCCTACGCGTTCGGGCTCTACTTCTTCGGCCTCGTCCTCTGGACCGCGGCCTACGGGATCCCGGTCCAGCGCGAGCTGGTCATCCTCTGGACCTGCGGCGCGCTTGCCTGCGCCTCGATCGGGCGGCCGCCGCGGGAAATCGTGCAGCTGGTGCTGGACTGGTTGCCGATCGTCGCCGTGCTCTGGATCTACGACCTGACCCGGGGGGCGGCGGACTCGATGGGGATCGGCGTCCACTACCAGGTGATGATCGACTTCGACAGCTTCGTCTTCGGCGGCCAGGTCCCGACCGAGTGGCTCCAGGACCACCTCTACGAGGCCGGCGCCGTCACCCCGTGGGACGTCCTCTTCACCCTCACCTACACCTCCTACTTCATCGTCCCCTTCGCGCTCGCCGGGTACTTCTGGGCGCGCGACCGGCTCGCCTTCAAGCGCTTCACGCGGCGGCTGGTGACGCTGGCGCTCTGCGGTCTCGCCACCTACATCGCCTTCCCGGCGGCGCCGCCCTGGCTGGCGGGCGAAATGGGGCTGATCGGCGAAGTCCACCGCAGCACCGGCAAGGGCTGGGAAGTGCTCAGCGTCGGCACCGCCTCGCTCTTCTCCAAGGGCCAGGCCTCCAGCAACCTCGTCGCCGCCGTGCCCTCGCTCCACACCGCCTTCGTCACCCTCGTCGCGCTCTTCCTCTGGAGCCGGGTGCGCCGCCGCTGGCTGCGGCCGCTGCTCCTCCTCTATCCGCTGCTGATGGGCCTGACCCTGATGGCGACCGGCGAGCACTACTTCTTCGACGTCGCCCTCGGCTGGGTCTACGCCGGCGTGGTGATGGCGGCCTGGGGCTGGTGGGAGCGCCGGCAGGAAGCGAAGCTGCCCGCGGCCTCGTTGTTAGCGGCGGAGCGCGCCTAGTCAGCGCAGGTGCAGCGGGCGCTTGAGGCTGACCGGGGCCGGGCGGCCGGCGTCGGTGAGAACGAGGCGGATCTTCAGCGAGCGTTTGCCGGCTCGGCGCTTGGAGGCGACTAGTTTGCGGCCGCGCTTGGTGAGGGAGATCGGGACGCCTTCCTTGGCGCCGTCGCGCATCGAGTAGGAGTCGCGGGCCAGGACGCGCTTGCCGGACCTGAGTAGGAGCTGGCCCGAGCAGGGGCCGCCGGTGCAGTGGAGCGGGACGCGGGCGGCCCGGTGGCCGGCGAGCAGGCGGCCGGCCAGGCCTGCCACCCCGTTGCGCGGGCTCGACTCGGTGACGGGCGGGGCGGCTGCGCGCCCCGGCGCCGCCGGGGTCTGGACGAGGCCGCCGAGCGACCCCGGCTGCTCGAGTACGGGCAGCCGCAGCTCGAGGTCGGTGACGGTGATCGGGGCCTGCAGGTTCGAGGGCCGCGAGTAGGGCGGGTCAGCTGGAAGCAGCTCGAGCTTGACGGTGTCGCCGCCGGCGAAGCGGTAGCCCTGCGGGTGGAGCTGGAAGACGACGTCATCCCCGCCGCTTCCCGGTCGCAGCAGCCCGCGTGCGACCAGTCGCTCTTTGCCGTCGGGGAGGACGTCGAGCAGACGGGCGGCCAAGGCCGAGTCGGTGCCGGTGGTGGCGAGGTCGGCGATCACGGTGGGCGAGCCGAGCAGGGTGAATCCCGGCGCCGGGACGGCGAGGCGGTAGTTGGCGGTGCCGGACTGGTCGGCGCCCGAGGCGGTGGCGCAGGGGTCTTTGCCGGCGATCGGGTCGAAGGTGGCCCCGATGCTCGGGTCGCCGGCGCCGGGGAGGACCGACTGGGCGGCGGCGTCGCCGAAACGGATCTCCCCCGGCGAGAGCGACAGCCAGTCGCCCGCTTTATACGGGCCTTCGGAAGCGGTCGCGGCCGGGCAGGTCGTCGTCAACGCCTCGGCGCTGGAGCTCGGAGCCGTGCCCGTGCCCTTCAGGTAGTGGTCGAACCAGGCGTTGAGGCGCTGCAGGAAGAGGGCTCCGTCTGCCGCCTTGTTCTGGCTGCGGGCGTGGCCGTCGTCCATCAGGAAGAGGGAGATCGGGTCGCCGGGGTACTGGGCGCGGGTGCGGTTGTAGAAGCGGACCGCCTCGTCGACCGGGAAGAGGTCGTCGTTCCAGCCGCTCTGGATCAGCAGCGGCGCCGGCGGCTGGTTGTGGTCGATGTAATAGGAGGAGTGGTGGGCGGTGATCTCCTCGACGATCGAGTTGGCGAGGGGGTTCGAGTCGTAGGGCTCGCCGGCGTTGATCAGCGTGTACCAGCCGGTCAGGTCAGCGCCGGGGTCGGTTCCCGGCGGCGCGTAGTTGCTGGAGGCGAGGCCGAGCCCGTAGAGGCCGGTCACGTAGGAGGCCTTCTCGACTCCGATCGGCGCGTTGCCCGCAGGGCCGCGGTAGGAGTTGTCGGCGCGGTAGTCGAGGGTGCCGCCGTTCGGCATCAGTGAGTAGGCGAGGTCGCTCCACGGCCACTGCGGGACCGCGGCGGCGAGTTCCATCGGCGTCCCGGCCGGGCTTTTCCACGGCACCAGCGAGCCGTCGGGCAGCATCGTCCGGTTGCGCAGCGCCGCCAGCGCCAGCGACATGCCGCCGCCGTAGGAGACGCCGGTGGCGCCGATCTTGTCCGGGATCGCCACGCCTTCGTCGGCGAGGACCGAGATCAGGTACTGGGCGTCGCGAACCTCGTAGCGAGTGTCGAGCAGGTGGTTGTAACCGGCGGCGCAGGCGGTGGGTTCGAGCAGCCGGTCGGGGTCCATGCCGCCGCAGCTGTCTCCCCAGCCCCGATCGCTGATGCTGAAGACCGCGTAGCCGCGCTGCGCCCAGTCCTGGACGCGGGCGTCCTCGAGGCCGATCTTGCTGCCGCCCCAGCCGTGGAAGACGCCGATCAGGGGGTAGGGGCCGTCATCGCCGCTGCTCGGCTGCGGCGGCAGAACGACGTTGACGTCGATCTGGGTCGCCCCGTCCCAGGTCGGGGTCTCGCCGCCGCAGAGGCGAACGTCGCCGCTGGCGGGTTGCTCGGCGCAGGGAACGTCGCCGCCGTAGAGATCGGCTGCCTGCGCCCCCGTTGGCACGACGCCGCTGAGAACCAAGAGGAGCAGCGCCAGGAAGATCCGCATCTGCCCTCTTTACCCAATAGTGACTACGGGCAAAAGTGGGCCGAACGCATTTGTCCCCGGTATGCGGGGACAACTGCGTCCGAGTCAGGCGAGGCGGCGGCGGAAGCTCTCCTCTAGGGCGTCCTTGCCGTCTTCGCCGGGCACGGTCTTGTCGAGCCGCATCAGGGCGCTGCGGCCGTCGATTTCCAGGGTCCCCACCTGGTTGTCGAAGTGGGGGCCGTTGAGGGTGCGCCAGCGGATCCCCGGGTCCGGGGTGCCGGCGGCGCGGGCGAGGAGACGGGCGAAGGCGGTCAGCGGCTTGCCGAAGCCCATGCGGACGACGCGCCGCTCTTTTTCGTCGAGCGGGTTGCGGTAGGGGGAGCAGACCGCCTGGTAGACCGGCGCCCGCTCAGCCGAGCCGCCGTTGTTCGAGCGCGGGTAGGCAACCTCGGCGAGGTAGGCGTGGTGGACGTCGCCGGAGAGGACGACGACCGAGGCCGGCGGTTTGCCGCGCTGGCCGCTGGCGACCTCGTAGAGGAGGTCGCGCAGCTTCGCGAAGGACTCGCCGAAGGCGGGCCAGTGGTCGAAGTCAACTTCGCGGCGCAGCTTCTCACTCACCCAGCCGACCGGCTTGCCCCAGGCGTTGCCCTCGACCAGCAGCTCGTTCCAGGCCTCGATCCGCTCGAAGGCGGGGGAGAGGAGCCAGGGGATCGTGGTGCAGATCAGCAGGTGGTCGAAGTCGCCTTCGCTGTGTTCGACGATCCATTCCCACTCTTCGTCGTCGACGATCGCGCGCCGGCCGTCCTCCAGCACCCGCGCCGCGCGGGCGTCGATGAAGACCGCGCGGGTGCGGCCGAAGTCGCGGCAGAAGCTCCAGCGGGTGCCGTCACCGCTCGCCTGGATCCGGTGCGCCCAGGGGAAGATCACTTCCTCGCCGCGCTGGTGTCCTCGGATCTGCTGATAGATCTCGTTCTCGCGCAGCTCGCGCGGGGAGAGGTTGCCGATGTGCTGGTAGATCCAGTAGCTGGCGACGCAGCCGACGACGCGCCGGTGCCACCACGACTTCTGCTGCATCTCCAGCAGCCAGCCGCGGGAGATGTTCCAGTCGTCGCTCATGTCGTGGTCGTCCCAGAGCATCGAGACCGAGACGTTGGCGAAGAGCCAGCGGATCAGCGGCTCCTCCCAGCTCTCGCAGTAAAGCCAGGTGTACTCCTCGAAGTCGGTGACCTCGTCGAAGGGCGGGGTGTCGGTGCCGCGCCTTTCCTTGATCTTTTTGCGCGTCTTCGGCGAGCCCTCGTCGACGTAGACCTGGTCGCCGAGCAGGAACAGCTGCTCGGGCCAGTCGTCGCGGACGCCCTCGGCCATCTGCTTGGCGAGGACCCAGAGGGCGTCGACCTCGTGGCCCGCTTCGGTCTCGTCTTTCGGTTCGGTAAAGGGGGCCTCGTGGGGGACGGCGACACGGCAGGAGCCGAAGCAGATGTCGAGCTCCTTGTCGGCGTCGATCGTGCGGATCGCACTCGGCGGCAGATCCGAATCGGCCTGCGGCCAGTGGACCTCGCCGTCCAGCTTCACCTCGTACTCGTAGCGCGTCGCCGGCTCCAGGTCCTCGATCGCGACGAGCGCGTAGTGGTGGCCCTCGACCCGGAAGGTCGGCTCGCGGTGGCCGAGCACCTCGACCTCGCAGGCCTCGCTGGTCTCGACCCAGACGGTGGCCTCGGTGTCGGAGACGTAGCGGAGGACGGGACCTAGAACGAGTTGCGGCATCGCCCCAACCTACCCACTGGGCAAAATTCCAGATCCGGTCTCAGATCCGGCCGAGGAGGAGAAGGATCAGGAGGATGAGGGCGATCAGCCCGAGGATGCCTCCGGCGACCGCGACCTTCAGCAGCACCAGCACGATCGCGACGATGATCAGAAGGGCGATCAGGGCACCGACCATTTGCGAATCCCTCCTGTCTTTCTGAGGCGGAACGCCCCGCTTTGGATCGATTTCCCTAACAAAACGGGTAGCTGACGAATTCGTCAGGGCCATTGATGAAGAAGCTGCCGAGAAAAGCACTGACAGGTCACGGGGACGCTCCGTTTATGGAGAGTCAGCATGTCCCTACCCTTGATCGGATGGCCCGCGATGGGAAAATCAATCCATGAGCAGCGAAGCAGCAGCCCCGGCGGGCTTCAGCCGCCTGCTCTCCGACGACCGCCTGACCCAGCGTGCGGTCGGTGGGGACGAGCGCGCCTTCGCAGCGATCTTCCGGCGCTACCACCAGAGCCTCTACCGCTTCTGCCTGGCGATCGTCGGCAATCCCGAGGACGCCCAGGACGCCCTGCAGAACACGATGATGAAGGTGCTGCGGGCGCTGCCGGGGGAGGAGCGCAAGATCGACCTGAAACCGTGGCTCTACCGAATCGCCCACAACGAGTCGATCGACCTGCTGCGGCGGCGCCGGGAGACGCGCCCGCTGAACGTCGAGCACGCGGCGCCGGGCTACGGACTGGCCGAGGACGCGGCGATGCGGGAGCGGCTGCGGCGCCTGGTCGCCGACATGCGGGAGCTCCCCGAACGCCAGCGCGAGGTGCTGGTGATGCGGGAGCTGGCGGGGCTGGACTTCGAGGAGATCGGCACCGCCCTCGACACCTCGGGCGCGGTGGCGCGGCAGACGCTCTACGAGGCGCGGCTGAGCTTGCGGCAGATGGAGGAAGGGCGTGAGATGAACTGCGACGCCGTCACCAAGGCGCTCTCCGACGGCGACGGCCGGGTTACCCGTCGCCGGGACGTCCGCGCCCACCTTCGTTCCTGCGCCCACTGCAGCGGCTTCCGCGACGAAATCAAGGGGCGCCAGCAAGACCTGGCCGCGCTCTCGCCGCTGCCGGCAATCGCGGCCGCCGGGATGCTGCAGGGCTTGGTCGGTGGTTCGAGCGCTGCCACCGGTGGCAGCCTCGCCGCGACCCTGGGTGGCGGCGTGGCGAAAACGATCGCCACCTCCGCCGCCGCCAAAGGGGTCGCGACCGCGGCGGTGGTCGCGGCGGTCGGAGTCACGGCCGCCGATCGCAGCGGCGTCATCCACGTCGGCCTTCCGGGCGAGGGGGACTCGAGTCCGGCCAAGGTCGCACCGGGGGCGGGGGGCTCCCATCAAGATGCGCCGGCCCAGCACGGCTCCTCCCACGGCGCTGATCACGGCGGCGAGAAGTCGAACAAGGGGGCCGCCGGCAACAAAGAGGCCAAAGGCGGCGCGGCGCCCGCGTCCGAGCACGGGATGTCCGAGGCGGCCCACGCCAAAGGTCGCGGAAACGGCCATGGAAAAGCCCATGGAGGCCTGCAGGCGCCCGTGCCCCCCAGCGAGCACGTGACTAGGCAGGGGCACGAAAAGCAGCACCCGGAGGCTGCTGCCGGCGGCCAGGAAACGGCAGCTGAAAAGAAGCCTGAAACCGAAAAGCCCGAAAACGAAAAGAAGCCTGAAACGACTGAACCGAGCGGCGGCGAGCCGGAAGCCACTCCCAAGCCGCCCCGATCCGTAAGCCCGGGTCCGCCGGCCTCGCCACCGAAGGCGGCGCCCGAAAACCCTCCCGCGGCGGCGCCTGAGCCGTCACAGGCGCCGCATCCCCAGCCCCAGGCCGATAATCAGGCGAAGGCGACCGGCGAAGGCGCAGGAGCGTCAGGGTCGCACTCCAAGGCACCTGAAAAGAATCCCTGAGCGCCAGTTTCCGCCGACTTGACTAAACGCCGCTTCTTCGCCAGCATCGAACAATGGTCCAGGGGGGTTTTGTCCGCGCGGCGATCGGCTGCCTGCTTGCAGCTGCGCTTCTGATCGCGCCGAGCTCGGCGTCGGCGAGCACCTACTTCGGGGCGCTCGCCAGCGGTGAGGCCTACGGCAGCACCGGGCACGCTCCTGGCAACACCGAGGCCTGGAACCTCTTCGAGCGCCACGCGGGCAAGAAGGTCGCGATCCTCAACCAGGCCCAGCCCTGGGTCACGTGGGACAAAGCCGAGGTGGAAGCGACGAACGCCCGCGGCGCGATCCCGCTGATCACGATGGGCCTGGGATCGGAAGTCACCCTCGCCGACGTCATCGCCGGCGAGCAGGACGCGGCGATCAAAAAATGGGCCCAGGAAGCGAAAGCCTGGGGCCACCCGTTCCTCTTCGCCCCCTGGTGGGAGATGAACGGCGCCTGGTACTCGTGGGGGCGCAGCCCCGAATTCATCCCCGCCTGGCGGCACTTCCACGACGTAGTCGTCGGCCAGGGAGCCACCAACGTGACCTGGCTCTGGCTGGTCAACAGCGTCTGGTCTGACCCGGAATCCGATCCGAGCAAGTTCTACCCGGGCGACGGCTACGTCGACTGGACCGGCCTCGACTCCTACAACTGGGGCCGCAACCTGGCCCAGCCCGACAAGTGGACGACCCCGGAGCAGACGTTCTCCCCGACGCTGCAGAAAATCCTCGCGGTGGCGCCGAAAAAGCCGGTGGCGATCGTCGAGACCGCCGCCAGCGAGCTCGGCGGCAACAAGACGAACTGGATCCGGGAAGCGCTGACCACCTACCTGCCGCACCACCCGGAGATCAAGGCCTTCCTCTGGTTCAACTGGCCCTTCGAAAAGAAAGGCCTCCGCTCCGACTGGCCGATCGAGAGCTCGACCCCCGCCCAGCAGGCCTTCCGCAAGGCGATCCAGGGCAGCCTCTTCGCCGCGGCGCCGGTCTCGCTGCCCAACCTGACCAAAGTCCCGCCGCCGCCCACCGGCACCACCGACGCAGCCAAGCCCGGAGACCTCTCGACGGCGGCGGAAATGGTCACCGGCGCCGAGGTCGACGTCGGCGCCGACGGCACCGCGACCTACGTCTGGAGCGCCCGCAGCGGCAGCGAGTTCAGCGTCCTCTCCCGGCGCGTCACGGCGGCGGGGTACTGGGGGCCCGTGCGCCAGCTCTCGGCCGCCGGCGGCGACGCCCTGGCTCCGCAGGCTGCGGTGGCGCCGAGCGGGATCGCGGTTGTGACCTGGGTGCGCTGGAACGGATCGAACTTCCAGGTTCAGGAGCGGCGGATCGCCGCCGACGGCACCCCCGAGGCGGCGACGCGGATCCTCTCGGGCACCGGGCAGGACGCGGCAGCGCCGCAGGTCGACGTCGCCCCCGACGGGGCGGCGACGGTCGTCTGGCAGCGCCGCGACGGCTTCCACAACCTCGTCCAGGTGCGGCGGATCGCTCCCGACGGAACCTCCGAAGGCAGCGCGCAGCGCCTCTCCGAATCCGGCCAGGACGCGGTCGAACCGCAGGTGGCGGTGGACTCCGACGGCGTCGCGACGGTGGTCTGGAGCCGCTTCGACGGCGAAGACTCGATCGTCGAAGAGCGGCGGGTCAACCCCGATGAAACCCTGGAGGGAACCGCCGCCACCGACCTCTCGGCCGCCGGGCAGAGCGCCTTCGAGCCGCAGGTCGAGGTCGCCCCGGACGGGACGGCGACCGCAGTCTGGAGCCGCTTCGACGGGTCCAACTGGGTGATCCAGGGGCGCCGAGTCTCTGCCGCGGGGGCACCGGCGCCGAGCACGCTGAACCTCTCCGCCGCCGGACGCAACGCCGCCGAGCCGCAGCTGGCGATCGGCTCCGGCGGAGCGGCGACGATCGTCTGGAACCGCTTCGACGGCACCAACTTCCTGATCCAGGCGCGGCGACTCGACGGCGCTGGCAACCCCGTCCTCGGCCCGCTCAGCCTCTCGGCCACCGGCCGCGACGCCGCCGACCCGCAGGTGGCGGTCTCACCGACCGGCAATGCGACCGTGCTCTGGAGCCGCTTCGACGGCAGCAGCTGGATCGCGCAGCGGCGCGACGTCGATGGGGTCGGAACCGTCGGCGCCACCACGAGCCTCTCGGCCGCGGGCCGCAGCGCCGGCGACTCCTCGCTCGCCTGGGGTGCTGACGGGACCCTGGCGATGAGCTGGCGGCGCTTCGCCGGCGCCGGCGACGTCGTCCAGGTGAACAGCGTCTTCAAAGCCGAACCGCCCCCGCCCCCGCCCCCGCCCCCGCCTCCACCTCCACCACCACCACCGTCGACCGGCTCGGGAACCGGGACCGGCTCCGGCTCCGGCACGGGCGGCTCCACCAACTCAACCGCCACCGGAGGTTCCGGAGGGACCGCCACGGCGCCCGATAACTCGTTTGAGATCTCGAGCATCCGCCTCAACCGCAAACGCGGCACCGCGACGATCGCGGTCGCGGTCCCCGGGCCGGGGGCGGTCCTCCTCTCCGGCGGCGCAGCGGTGCAGCGGCGCGAGGCCACCGGGGCGGGCAACGTCTCGCTGCGGGTCGTCCCCCTGCGGAAAGTCAAAGCCCTGCTCGACCGTCAGGGCAAGGTGCGGCTGAAACTGACCGTCACCTTCGTCCCCGCCGGCGGCACCGCCAGCAGCCGCAGCCTCAGCCTGCGGCTGAAGAAGACGCTCGGCTAGCCGCTTTCAGCTCGATCTCCCAGCAGGGTCGCCAGCAGCTCGACGTATTCGCGCAGGCGGTCAATTGCCAGGTAGCTCTCGCGCACGTGCTCGCGGCCGGCGGCGCCGAGCGCGGCGGCCCGCCCGGGGTTGCCGGCTAGTCCGGCGATTGCCGCGCCGAAGGCGGCGAGGTCGCGGGGGTCGTCGACCAGGACTCCGGTCTTCCCGTTCTCGACCTGATCCTGGATGCCGCCGACGCGGCTGGCGACGACCGGCATTGACTTCCACATCGCCTCGGCGACGGTCAGCCCGAAGCCCTCGGCGAGGCTCTTCTGGACGATCACGTCGCTGCGGCGCTGCAGCGCGTTGACCATCGAGGCGTTCCGCGCCAGGTCGTCCATCGGCAGGCTGACGAGGTGGGCGCGGCGGCGGTGCTCGTCGTCGAGCTCCTGCCAGCGCGCGGCGACCCGCTCGTAGACCTGCGCTCCCTCGGGGTCGTCGTGGACGCCCGCGGTCTCCGGCCCGACGAGGCAGAGGTGCAGCGAAGGGTCCTCGAGGTGCGCGGCGAGGATCTCCAGCAGGCCTTCCGGATCCTTGAGCCGGTCCCAGCGCGAGACCTGGGTCACGACCTTGGCCTCCACCGGCACCGGTTCGGTCTCGAGGATCGTCGCCTCCTCCTCGACCTCGGCGAGGATCGCGGCGACCCGCTCGTCGGCGAGGTCCTCGTTCTTGGGCGAGAAGGGGTCGATGACCGGCGGCATGAACCAGGTCTTCCGCTCGTCGAGGCCGTCCCAGAGGTAGGCGCGGCGGGAGAAGACGTAGGCATTCGCGGGCTCGACGTAGGGCCGCAGGAAGTCCCAGGCGGCGCGGGCGACGTCGTTCGGATCGTCGACGCCGATGTGGCAGCGCCAGACGACGGCGAGGCCCGCCTCCTTCATCGCCGGCACCAGCCCCGCCGGCTGCGGGTCGTGGAGGTAGATGACGTCGCCGGGGGCGACGAGTTCGCGCAGCTCCGCGGAGGAGCGCCGCGAGGCGCGGTCGTAGACCTCGCGTGCCGCCTCGTCGAGCTCCTTGCCGTCACCGGCGTCGCCGTGGAGGTGGTTGTGGATGCGCTTGGTCAGGTCGAAGAAGCCGTCTGACTCGGAGAGGACCGCCCAGCGGACGTCGACCCCGGCGTCGCGGGCGTAGGGGAGGAGGGCGCGCAGCATCTCCGCCACCCCGCCGCCCTGCGAGGTCGAGTTGACGTGCCAGATCCGCCGCCCGGCGAAGGTCTCGCGGGCCGCGGCCGCAGCCCTTTCCATCTCCGCAAAGCGCTCGCCGAGCAGGGGGCGGAACCGCTCCAGCGGCGCCGGCTCGAACTCGACCTGCTCCAGGCCTTTCACGATTCCTCTGCGCCGCCGAGCGCGGACATGGTCGCGACAACCGATTCGGCGAGCGCCTCCAGCGCATAGCCGCCCTCGAGCACGGCGCCGACCGGGGCGCCCCAGCCGGCGGCAGCCGCGCGCACGATCGCCGCCATCCGCCCGAAGGAGCCGGCGTCCAGCCGGCACTCGGCCAGCGGGTCATCGCGGTGGGCGTCGAACCCGGCCGAGATGAGGACGAGCTGCGGCTCGAAGCGGGCGGCCGCAGGGAGGACCTCCTCTTCGAGCAGCGAGACCCTAAGGCCCTCTTC
>Ga0184624_10000333_pt1 | contig 11744 bp, 10 predicted proteins | sample PLM3_5_b1_FD_133157 | JGI IMG/M metagenome (GOLD analysis project Ga0184624, IMG submission 133157) | Groundwater sediment microbial communities from an aquifer in East River, Colorado, USA - PLM3_5_b1 | ecosystem: Environmental > Terrestrial > Soil > Riparian zone | place: USA: East River...
TAGAGCAAGCCGAGCGCCACGATTGCCGTGAACCAGACCACTCCGATGATGATGGTGAGCCGGTCGAGATTTCGTTCTGCGACTGACGACCCACCGAGGGAGGAAGAGATTCCACCACCAAAGAGATCAGACAAACCACCGCCGCGGCCTTTGTGCATCAGCACGAACAACGCGAGCGCGACGCTGGTGATCACCACAATGATGGAGAAGATCAGGATCGGCACGGTCATCATGGGCACGAGAAGCACGGACGTTAGCCTAACTCACCGATTCATAAATGAGTGAAAATCTCCACCAGCGTTGGATTCGCGTGGCTCAGATCATCGGCATCTCGTAGAACCGTGCAATGGCAGCAAACTCGTCGGGCTTCAGGCTGGCCGCGCCGACCAGGCAGCCGTCGATGTCCGCCTCGGCCATCAAGGCGGCAACGTTGGTCGCGTTGACCGATCCGCCGTACAAGATCCTTATCTGAGCCGCGATGTCGTCGCCGTGCCGCTGTGAAATCCAGCCGCGGATCGCCGCGCAGACCTCTTGAGCGTCATCAGGTGTGGCCACCCGTCCAGTGCCGATCGCCCACACCGGCTCGTACGCGATGACCATCTTCGCCACGTGCTCAGCGGTGAGCCCGGCGAGCGCCCCCTCGACGTGGTGCAACGTGTCCGGAACCTGGCGCAGCTCCTGCCGAACCGCAAGGCCCTCGCCGACGCAGACGATCGGCACCAGACCACGCGAGACCGCCTTCACAGTCTTCGCGTTGACGATGTTGTCGTCCTCGCCATGGAAGCGCCGCCGCTCGGAATGGCCGATGACCACGTAGCGGCAGCCGAGCTTGATCAGCATGTCCGCGGAAATGTCACCGGTGTACGCGCCGTTGTCGAACACCGACACGTCTTGGGCCCCGTAACCGATCTCCAGCCGATCGCCGTCTACCAGGGTCTGTACGGTCCGCAGATCGGTGAACGGTGGTAGCACGATGACCTCAGATTTCTTTGGGTCGTGCTTCTTGTCCTCCAGGGTCCATGCCAGCTTCTGGACAAGGCCGACGGCTTCGACATGGTTGAGGTTCATCTTCCAATTGCCGGCCATCAATGGCTTGCGCGCCATCTGCTAAACCTCGCCGTCAAGCACGGCCAAGCCCGGGAGGGTCTTGCCCTCGAGATACTCCAGGCTCGCGCCGCCGCCGGTCGAGATGTGACCGAACTGGTCGTCGCGGAAGCCAAGATCACGAATCGCCGCGGCCGAATCGCCGCCGCCGACGACGGTTAGGCCATCCACGTCGGTCAGCGCCCGCGCAACCGCAGTGGTGCCTGCCGCGAAGCTCTGCCACTCCGCGACACCCATCGGCCCGTTCCAGAAGACCGTCTTGGCGTTGCTGATCACCCTGCCGAACACCCGAGCCGAATCTGGGCCGATGTCCAGTCCGACCTGATCCGGCGGTATAGCGTCAGCGGGCACCACGGTGGGCTGGGCGTCCGGCGCCACCTCTGGCGCCACGACGATGTCAGAGGGCAGCAAGATCTGTTTGCCGCCGGAGGCGGCATCGATGAGATATTTCCGGACAGTCTCGAGCTGATCTTCCTCGAGGAGGCTCTTACCCACCTCGTAACCCTGCGCCGCAAGGAAGGTGAAGGCCATACCGCCGCCGATCACCAGGGTGTCCGCGGTCCTGATCAAGTTTGCGACGACCCCCAGCTTGTCGGAGATCTTCGCACCGCCCAGCACCACGACGTACGGGCGTGCTGGTGACTCAGTGAGCTGGCTCAGCACCTCCACCTCGGTTTTCACCAGTTCCCCGGCCGCACTCGGCAGCCGCTGAGCGACGTCGTACACAGAGGCTTGCTTGCGGTGCACGACGCCAAAGCCATCTGATACAAATGCCTCGCCGAAGGCTGCGTAGCGGTCGGCTAGGGCGCCGCGTTCGGCCTCGTCCTTGGACTCCTCCCCCGGCTCGTAGCGGACGTTCTCCAACATCGCCACGCCACCATCGGTGAGATCGCTGGCTATCGTGCGCGCTGACTCCCCCACCACATCTGTGGCCAGCTGGACCTCGGTACCCAACAACTCCGACAGCCGTTTCGCTGCCGGTGCCAAGGAATACTTCGGATTGATCTGACCCTTCGGACGGCCCAGATGGGCGAGCACGATGATCTTGGCACGACGGTCGCGAAGCCCATTGAGGGTTGGCAGTGAGGCACGAATCCGGCCATCGTCAGTGATCGTTTGCCCGTCCAGCGGTACGTTCAAGTCGCAGCGGACTAGTACCCGCTTGCCGCTCAGGTCGCCAAGATCAGAAACTGACTTCACACGTGATCCTTTCCCGAACACAGCGCCGGTATCCCACGCAGGGTGGGATACCGGCAGCTAGCTACGAGCTCAGAGGGACTCGCCGATCAGGGCGACCAGATCGACGAGACGGTTGGAGTAGCCCCACTCGTTGTCGTACCAGCCGACGACCTTGACCTGATTGCCGATCACCTTGGTCAGGCCGGAATCGAAGATGCAGGAGCTGGGATCGGTGACGATGTCAGTGGAGACAATCGCGTCGCTGGTGTACTTGAGGTAGCCCTTGAGCGGACCGTCGGCAGCTGCCTGCATGATGCCGTTGACTTCCTCGACTGAGGTTTCGCGGGACGCCTCGAAGGTCAGATCGGTCGCGGACCCGGTCGGCACCGGGACCCGCAATGCGTAGCCGTCGAGCTTGCCCTTGAGCTGGGGCAGCACCAAGCCGATCGCCTTGGCGGCACCTGTCGACGTCGGCACGACATTGAGCGCTGCCGCGCGAGCCCGGCGCAGATCCTTGTGCGGGCCGTCCTGGAGGTTCTGGTCCTGGGTGTACGCGTGGATTGTGGTCATCAGACCCTTGACAATGCCGAGCCCGTCGTCCAGCGCCTTCGCCATCGGCGCCAGGCAGTTGGTGGTGCATGAAGCGTTCGAAATGATGTTGTGGTTGGTCGGGTCGTAGTCGTCATCGTTCACGCCCATGACCACGGTCCAGTCCTCGTTCTTGGCTGGTGCGGAGATGATCACCTTCTTGGCACCCGCGTCCAAGTGTGCTTTGGCCTTCGTCGCATCTGTGAAGAAACCGGTGGATTCGATCACGACGTCCGCGCCGATGTCGCCCCACGGAAGGGCGGCCGGATCGCGTTCGGCATAGGACTTGACGATCTTGTCCCCGACCTTTATGCCGCCCTCGACAACCTCAACTGGCACATCCAGCCGCCCCAAGATCGAGTCGTACTTCAGTAAATGGGCCTGGGTGTCGTCGTCGAACAGGTCGTTGAAGGCGACGACCTCGATATCGGCACCCGAGGCGAGCAGCGCGCGGTAGAAGTTTCGGCCAATACGCCCGAAACCATTGATACCAACACGGATGGTCATGACACGATCTCCTTCAGCTGTTCAAGGTCCCCACGGCGTCGGGGCCAGCAGAGACCACCTTAACGAACTTCGATAGCACCCGTGACGACCGTTTTTGCTGGTGGTCTGCGCCTACTCCTCGTCGAGCATGTCGGCGCTGAGGCTGGCCTCGGTGTTGGGTATGCCCTGCTCGGTAGCTCGCTTGTCTGCTGTTGCCAGCAGCCGGCGGATCCGTCCAGCGACTGCGTCCTTGGTCAGCGGTGGTTCATGCATCTGGCCGAGCTCCTCGAGGCTGGCCTGTTTGTTCTCGATGCGGAGCAATCCAGCGGCCCTCAGGTGATCGGGAACGTCGTCGCCCAGGATTTCCAGTGCCCGCTCGACTCGGGCGCCTGCGGCCACCGCGGCGCGCGCCGAACGTCGTAGATTCGCATCATCGAAGTTGGCCAGGCGGTTCGCCGAGGCGCGTACCTCGCGACGCATCCGCCGCTCCTCCCAGACCAGCAGCGACTCGTGCGCACCGAGCTTGGTGAGCAATGCTGCGATGGCATCGCCGTCCCGGATCACGACCCGATCGATGTTTCGCACCTCGCGGGCCTTAGCGGGAATGCCGAGCCGGCGGGCTGCGCCCACCAGCGCAAGTGCAGCCTCCGGTCCAGGGCAGGTCACCTCGAGTGCCATCGACCGGCCTGGCTCGGTCAGCGAGCCATGCGCCAGGAAGGCGCCGCGCCACGCCGCAACGCAGTCGCACAGCCCTCCGCTTACGACCTGTGGGGGCAGGCCACGCGCCGGTCGTCCGTGGGAGTCGATCAGACCGGTCTGCCGCGCCAGGGCCTCGCCATCCTTGATCACGCGCACCACGTAGTGGGTGCCCCGCCGAATACCCGAGCCGTTCACGATGACCAATTCGCTCGGGTGACCGAAGACCTCGCTGATGTCGGTCCTCAGACGCCGGGCGGCTGCGCCGGTGTCGAGCTCGGCTTCAATGACGATCCGCCCACTCACGATGTGCAAACCACCCGCGAACCTGAGGGTTGCGGCAACCTCAGACTTGCGGTCGCAGGGCTTGGTCACCTTAATGGTCGCCAGCTCTGATTTCACCTGGGCGGTCATGGCCATTGCTGAATGATTACATAGCTGACCGCCGCATCTTGACGCTTTGCCGAGACCGGTTGGCTGCCAGGCGCAATCCGCGCGCCCCTAGATACCCAGGATTTCGGCGTACGCGGAGGCCAGGCGGAGCGGATCGTGCCGCGGCGAACCGTCGCGAGCGGCGAGATCAGCGACCACGAGCTGGGCCCCCAGGGACTCTGCCCGGGACGCCAGATGCGAATCGTCAGAAGCAAAACCGCTGTCGACCACGACAAAGTCGAGTCGCAGATCAGGAGCGTGGTCGGCGAGCAGCTCAACGTGCTTGGCGGCCGAGAATCCCGCTGTCTCTCCGGACGGCTCCAGGTTGAGCGTGAGAATGCGCCGCGCCTGAGTTGCATGAATTGCCTCCGCGAGCTCCGGAACGAGCAAGTGCGGGATTACTGAGGTGAACCAGGAGCCGGGACCCAGCACGATCCAGTCGGCCTGCATGACCACGTCGACGGACTCGGGACAGGCCGGCGGATCATGCGGAATGAGCCGTACCGAGCACACCTCTCCCGCGGTCGTCGCAACTCGGGCTTGGCCGTGAACTTCGGAAAGCTCGTCCGGCTTCTCGGGGTCCAGCCCGATGACCTCGGCGGCGATGTCCAGCGGAACGGACGCCATGGGCAGCACTCGGCCTTTGGCTCCGAGCAGTTTGGCGACCATGTCCAGCCCGGCAACCGGATCGCCGAGACGTTCCCACAGCCCGACGATCAGGAGATTGCCGATGGCATGATCATCGAGCGGCCCAGCGCTGCTGAATCGGTACTGCAGAACGTCGGCCCAGGTACGGCCGGACTCGTCATCGCCGCACAGCGCCGCGAGCGCCATTCTGAGGTCCCCCGGAGGCAGGCAGTCAAGTTCGTTGCGAAGCCGGCCGGACGATCCGCCGTCGTCAGCGACCGTTACGACCGCGGTCAAGTGGTCGGTCACCCGGCGGAGCGCCGTCAACGAGGCGGCCAGTCCATGCCCGCCGCCGAAGGCCACCACAGCAGGAAGTGTCGGACCCAACGAGCCGGACGGGACGAGGCGCGTCATTTCGCGGGTGCTCACTCGCGACCCAGATCGCGGTGCAGGACGGTGGTCGGTAATCCGGTGGCGCGCAGCCGCCGGGCCAACTCCTCCGCCATGGCTGAGCTGCGGTGCTTGCCGCCCGTACAGCCGATGGCAAGCGTGGCGAACCGCTTGCCTTCGGCGACGTAACCCACCGACACGACGGCCATCAGCTCCTGCATCGACACGAGGAACGGCTCCGCGCCCGGCTGGCCGAGTACATAGTCGCTCACCGGTTTGCTCAGACCGGTCTGCGGTCGAAGCTCAGGAATCCAGTGGGGATTGGGCAGAAAGCGCACATCGAAGACCATGTCTGCATCTACGGGAATGCCGTACTTGAAGCCGAACGACAGCAGCGTCACGCGTAGTTGGTCATCGGTGCTGCCGCCGTAAGCATGTGCCACCCGCGAGCCCAGCTGGTGAATGTTCAGCGAGGAAGTGTCGATCACCAGGTCGGCCGCCGCACGCAGCGTGGCCAGCGTTTCGCGTTCCCGATGAATGCCGTCCAGCAGCCGTCCGTCACCCTGCAGCGGATGCGGCCGGCGTACGGACTCTTGACGCCGCACGATGACATCATCGGCCGCCTCCAAGAACAAGATCTCCGGCAGCGTGCCGATGGCACCCAGTTCGGTGAACATCGTCGGTAGCTGCTCGAAAAATCCCCGGGTCCGGACATCGAGTACGACGGCGAGTCGGGTCAGGTCGATCTCGCGCGCCTGCCGGCAGACCTCCGGCAGCACGCTGGGCGGGAGATTGTCCACCACGTACCAGCCGAGATCCTCCAGGCTGTGGGCTGCCGTGGAGCGCCCGGCCCCCGACATGCCGCTGACCACGACCAAGCGGAGCGGCTTGGTCGGGCGCTCTACGTCGAGCGGTCCCTTAGGAGACGGGCTGGTCACAATGTTGATTATTCCTGTATGCCCCGCGAGCAGACACACGCCTTATCGTCTGCGAGCGACGACGAAGTAGGCGGGGTCCGCAATCAAATACTGTCGAGCACTTCACCGGTCGCCATATCGATCGCCTCAGGACGTGGCGCTTCTTGCAGCGCCAGCTTGATTGCGGCGGCGGTCTTTGGGCCGAAACCGGGCACGGCAGCGATCTCTTCCACGGTTGCCGCCCGCAGCTTCTTCAGGGAACCGAAATAGCTGATCAATGCCTTACGCCGCACTTCGCCTAGGCCCGGAACCTGGTCGAGCAGTGACTCCACCATCGACTTGCTGCGCCGGGAGCGATGGTGGGTGATCGCAAAGCGGTGCGCCTCGTCCCGCAGCCGTTGCAACAGATAGAGGCCTTCGCTTGTTCGGGGCAAGATCACCGGGTCCTCGACGTCGGGCAGCCACACCTCCTCTAGTCGTTTGGCCAGGCCACACAAAGCCACATCGTCGATGCCAAGCTCATGCAGGGCCTTCGCGGCCGCGGCTACCTGTGGGGGCCCGCCGTCGACCACCACCAGTGACGGTGTGTACGCGAACTTGCGTGGCGCTCCGGTCGTCGGATCAATCAGGAGCGGGCCCTCCTCGTCGTCCAACCCGACTTCCTGCCAATCCACCAGCCGTCTCTGCATGGCGGCACGATCATCGATGAGTCGCCGGAAGCGGCGGGTTATCACCTCGTGCATGGCTGCGACGTCGTTCTGTCCTTCGACTTGCCGGATCACGAATCGCCGGTATTCGCTCTTCCGCGGCAGGCCGTCTTCGAACACGACCATGGAGGCGACGACCTCGGTGCCCTGCAGATTGGAGATGTCGTAGCACTCGATGCGCAGCGGGGCCGTCGGGAGCTCGAGTGCTTCCTGGATCTCTTCCAGCGCACGGTTGCGGGTCGAAAGATCACCTGCGCGGGTGGTCTTGTGCTTGATCAAGATCTCCTGCGCATTGCGAGCCACCGTCTCCATCAGTGCCCGCTTGTCGCCGCGCTGCGGCACCCGGATAAAGACGTGTGAGCCGCGCCGTTCCTCGAATATCCGGGTCAGGGATTCTGCCGAGGGCGGCATGACCGGTACCAAGATCTCCCGCGGCACCGCATCGCGATCATTGGTGGTGGGATCGGGCTCGGTGTACAGCTGGAGCAGGAATTGTTCAATAAGCTCGTCGCTGCCGCCATCGTCGAACCGGTCAGCAACCCAGCCGCGCTCCCCGCGGACGCGGCCACCGCGTACGTGGAAGATCTGAACGGCCACCTCGAGCGGATCTTCGGCGAGCGCGATCACATCTGCGTCGGTACCGTCCTGCAGTACGACGGCGTTTCGCTCGGTGGCTCGCTGCAAAGCGCCGATATCGTCTCGCAGCCTCGCTGCGCGTTCGAACTCCAGCGCATCACTGGCGGCACGCATCTCCCGCTCCAACTTCTTGATCATGGGGCCGGCCTGCCCGGAGACGAACTGGCAGAAGTCGTCGACGATCGCACGATGCTCCTCCTCGGTCACCCTGCCGACGCATGGAGCCGAGCACTTGCCGATATAGCCGAGCAGGCAAGGCCTGCCCAGTTGCTTGTGGTTCTTGAATACGCCGGGGCGGCAGGAACGCATGGGAAAAACCCGGAGCAGCAGGTCGACCGTCTCGCGGATGGCCCAGGCGTGGGAGTACGGACCGAAGTATCGAGTGCCCTTACGCTTAGCGCCTCGCCCGACCATGACGCGAGGGAACTCCTCGGAGACTGTGACGGCGAGCCAGGGATAGGACTTGTCGTCGCGGTACTTGATGTTGAACCGCGGGTCGTACTCCTTGATCCAGGAGTACTCCAGCTGCAGCGCCTCGACCTCGTTGTGGACGACTGTCCAGTCGACCTTGGTGGCCGTGCTGACCATAGATCGAGTGCGGCTCAGCATCGAGGCCGGGTCGGCGAAGTAGGAATTCAGTCGGGAGCGAAGGCTCTTCGCCTTTCCGACATAGATGACACGGCCCTCGGGGTCGGAGAAGCGGTACACGCCAGGCTGGTCCGGAATGGACCCCGGCGCAGGCCGGTACGCCGGCACCGAGTGAGACGCGACTGGAGGTACCACGCGCCCCAGACTAGGCGGCAGCTGAGACACGTTGATCGCATGTTGACATGGATCATTTACTCAACTCCGCACCAGTTCCTTGGTCTCGACATCAGCTGCGGCTGATGCCGTGTGCAAGCAAGTGATGCCGAGTGAGAGCCAACGGGCTCGCGCAAAGGCCCGGCGTACACTTTCGCGAAGAACGCCAGAGCGGTGCAGTCTGGCCAAATCCAGCGCACCACCTGCAAACCAAGATCACGTACCGCGTCCTCCCGCAGTTTCTCCTTGAAGATCACGTCCTCGATGCGCTGCCCTGGTTTGAGCAGCCGGCCGTACTTGGTTTTCCCGTCGAACTCGCCCACGGTTTGGTGCTCTTTCCAGTGGAAGTCGACACGGGCGATGAGTCATCCATCGGGCCCAAAAATCTCGTGCTGCGGCTCTGGCTCCGGAAGCCCTTCCTCCATAAGTCGTACCCGGCTGACCGACTCGCCGACACTCTCGCTGCGGACATCGAGGAACTGGATCACTCGCCATGCCGCACGGATCCCGGGCCAGCGTTTCATGCTGACCAATCCGGCGTCGAGCTCATGACTGCGCAAACCCAACGTCAACCCGCGATCACCTGCTGCCACAGCTTGTGTCATTGGCAGGGTACGAGCGAGATCAAGCACCGTGCGCGCTAGCGACGTCACAGGCATGCCATCGATCAAGATGATCTCCGACGCAGCCAGTGGAGCTCCATGCACGTGTACGACAGCGCGCCTGGCTCCGCTTCCGCGGCGATTACGAGTCACATGGACCCTATCCACTGCTGCTGACCAGACGGGCAATCCGTGCAGCACCGCAGCCGACCCATGACTGAAAACCGCACCGTCCCCAAGCTGAGGCGCCGTCGCCCACACAAGACGTCGATGTCGCTCTTCCAGAAGCTGATCTGGCTTGTCATCGAACGCATAGGCGCCGCGTCGTAGACGTGTGAGTTCACCTCCCCGTTGCAGTCGCCGAAGGTCGTTGTGGCCGTAACCCTGCTCCAAGAGGCTGCGCGTCGTCCGGATGTCGTCCATGAGCAAAGCCCAATGCACCGAGGGCCGCGTACGTAACCCGGTTGCGGGAATCTGTGGATAAGTTTGCCTACCGGAGAACGCTCGGCATCCTGAGCTGTTTATGCCTGAGCGCGGAACTCCGCATCAGCAACTTGATCGTCGCGTTATCTGCAACTGGTGCCGAGTTCTAGCAAGTGATGCCACATGATCTCAAGGTAGGTCGGTCAGCCGGTGACGTAGACCTCCCCTTCAAAGACTTTTGTCTTCGCTTCGGCGAGAGGCTTCGGCGCGGGCGGCTTCGTTACCGAGCCGTCCTTGATCGAGTATTCGCTGCCGTGGCAGTTGCAGTGAATGACCCCGCCGCGGACTTCGGCCACTGGGCATCCCTGGTGAGTACAGATCTTGCTGAACGCCTTGTACGAGCCCTTGCTCGGTTGCGTGACGACATAGTCGGCGTCCGCCAAAATGACGCCGCCGCCCACCGGGACCTTCGACGTGGCCACGCTAGGGCCTTTCGGAGCCTGCGCTTTCGATGCCGACGGCTTGGCGGAAGTTGCCTCGGCAGTCGGCGACGAGGAGGCGGGTTCAGATGTCGCTGGCTCGGATGGCGTCGTTGACGGCGCACCGCTGGTGGACTCCGCGGCGCAGCCGGCGAGGGGGGCGACCCCCGCCCCGGCTAAGGCAACGACTCCAGCGGCGCGGAGCACTGTCCGCCGAGTAGTGCCGGACGCTTCGAGAACAGGCTCAAACGCGGTCATCAGTTGCCTCCGAGAGTGCAGATGGTCTTTCGACCGCAGACGAGATAGCGGCCGTTCCGGTTCGATGTGTCTCACACTCAGCTAGCAACGAGTGCTGGCTGAGTCGCTCTGATGGGCACCGCCTGGCCATCGAGCATGGGTTTGAGGTACTCGCCGGTGTAGGACTTGGGATTGGCGGCAATCTGCTCGGGCGTGCCCTGCGCGATCACCAAGCCGCCACGCGATCCACCCTCCGGTCCCATGTCGATCAACCAGTCGGCAGTCTTGATCACGTCGAGGTTGTGCTCGATCACCACGACTGTGTTGCCGGCGTCGACCAGACGACCCAGGACCCCCAGCAGCTTGCGAATATCCTCGAAATGAAGCCCTGTGGTTGGCTCGTCAAGCACGTAGAGCGTGCGGCCCGTCGCCCGCTTCTGCAGTTCGCTCGCCAGCTTTACGCGCTGCGCCTCCCCACCAGAGAGGGTCGGCGCCGGCTGGCCCAGTCGTACATACCCAAGCCCCACATCGACCAGAGTGCGCAGGTGCCGCGCAATCGGGGGCAGTGGTGCGAAGAGCTCTAGTGCTTCCTCGATCGAAGAGTCCAACACCTCGGCGATCGACTTGCCCTTGTAGTGGACCTCGAGCGTCTCCCGGTTGTAGCGCGCACCATGACAGACCTCGCAGGGCACGTACACATCGGGCAGGAAGTTCATCTCGATCTTGATCGTGCCGTCTCCGGTGCAGTTCTCACAGCGACCGCCCTTGACGTTGAACGAGAAACGCCCTGGTTGGTACCCGCGTACCTTGGCCTCCGGAGTCTCGGCGAAGAGCCTGCGGATGTGGTCGAACACCCCGGTATAGGTGGCCGGGTTGGACCGCGGTGTACGCCCGATCGGCGACTGATCAACATGGATGACCTTGTCGATCTCATCAGCTCCAGTGATCGAGCGGTGCCGACCCGGGACTTCGCGGGCGTTGTAGATCCGCTTGGCGAGGGCGTTGTACAGGATGTGGTTGACCAATGTGGATTTGCCGGACCCGGATACACCCGTAACGGCGATGAGCTGGCCAAGCGGAAAGGACACCGTAATGTTGCGCAGATTGTGCTCAGTGGCCTTGTGTACGGTGATCTCCCGGCCGGGCGTACGCGGGCGACGGGAGGCCGGCAGTGGGATTGAACGGCGTCGCGACAGGTAGGCGCCGGTGAGCGACTCGCGGTTGTTCAGCAGCTCGGCAACAGTGCCCGAATGTACGACGTGGCCGCCATGCTCGCCGGCGCCCGGTCCGATGTCGACAGCCCAATCCGCGGCCTTGATCGTTTCCTCGTCGTGCTCGACGACGATCAAGGTATTGCCCAGGTCTCGGAGCCGGAGCAGCGTCTCGATGAGCCGCCGATTGTCGCGCTGGTGCAGCCCGATGCTGGGCTCGTCGAGCACA
>Ga0184624_10000334_pt1 | contig 11718 bp, 14 predicted proteins | sample PLM3_5_b1_FD_133157 | JGI IMG/M metagenome (GOLD analysis project Ga0184624, IMG submission 133157) | Groundwater sediment microbial communities from an aquifer in East River, Colorado, USA - PLM3_5_b1 | ecosystem: Environmental > Terrestrial > Soil > Riparian zone | place: USA: East River...
TGGCAACAAAATTGTATTTCTAATTATTAAATAATTTATTAACCAAATTTTACTTTCAACAATTTGTATGCACACCTGTTAATAATTAACTTTAGGAAGTGATTGAGATAAGTCTTTATTTTAATCATGGGTCAAACATCTGAATAAAACAGGTGTAGTGCAAAATCTGGTAACCACCCTATGCCAGGATTGTGAAATAAAAAATTAAGTGAATTGACAGAAACGATCATCAACCTCGAAACCGTAAACCCTATCGAGTTCTTTGGCGTAAACAACGGCAAGCTCGACATTCTGAAAAAGAAATTTCCCCTCTTAAAGATCTTATCAAGGGGTACCCAGTTAAAACTCAGTGGTTCGCCAGAGCAGGTAACTTCTGCCCGCGAAAAAATTGAACTCATAGTGCAGTACCTGGAAAGGAACGGCCACATGAGTGAAAATTATTTTGAGCAGGTACTCGGTGGTGATGATGCTGAGACGGTTGATAATTTTATTGACCGTAATCCAAATGATGTATTAGTGTTTGGCCCGAATGGTAAAACAGTTCGTGCAAGAACGGCTAATCAAAAACGTTTGGTGCAAATGGCAGAGAAGAATGATATTGTCTTTGCGATCGGTCCTGCCGGTACCGGTAAAACCTATACGGCTGTTGCATTAGCAGTAAGAGCTTTGAAGAATAAAGCGGTGAAGAAGATAATTCTTACACGTCCCGCAGTTGAAGCAGGTGAGAATCTTGGTTTTCTTCCCGGTGATCTGAAAGAAAAGATCGATCCATATCTGCGTCCATTGTATGATGCATTGGATGATATGATTCCTGCTGATAAGCTCGGCTATTATATGAGCACAAGAACAATTGAGATCGCTCCGTTGGCTTATATGCGTGGCCGTACGCTTGATAATGCGTTCATCATTTTGGATGAAGCGCAAAACTCAACTGATCTGCAATTGAAAATGTTCCTGACTCGTATTGGCGCCAATGCAAAAGCGATCATCACCGGTGATATTACACAGGTTGACTTACCGAGGAATCAACGCAGCGGTTTACAAAAAGCTTCCCGCATTTTGAAAAATATTGATGGCATCGCTCATATAGAATTGGATGAAGATGATGTGGTACGTCACCGCCTGGTGAAATCAATTCTGAGGGCTTACGATAAAGAAAGAAAGGAAGAAGAGAATCGTGGTGAGATAAAATAAAACTATGTAGCCATCGGCATTGCTACTATTAAGCTTTTGTTGCGACGCACTCTTGTACTAAAACAATTTTATTCTGCTTATTAACCTATACATCCCTTTCCTTTTGGAGAGGGATCTTTGTTTAATACCTGTAAAACCTCAATTGACTACTTAAAGGTTTTTAGTACATTGCATCAATGAAAAAACTGATCCAACTTACGCCTTTATTGATCTTGCTTTTATCCGCCTGTAATGATTCACCGAAAGAAGAAGAAATAAAACCAGCAAATGGAATGGATGCCGCCAGCAAATTTCTTCGTGCTGCATTGGATGGTGATTATAAAAAAGCTAGAACATATTTAGTGAATGATTCCACTAATAACCAGATGATCGACATTTACGAAGAAGATTATAATAATAGCCTCCCCCCTGAAGATAAAAAAGCATACAAAACTGCCAGTATCCGTTTTCTGAAAGAAACACATGAAGTAAATGACTCAACAACTATTGTGCATTATTCAAATTCTTATAAGAACAGGCCTGACTCATTAAAAATTGTAAAGCTGAATGGCCAGTGGTTTATTGACCTGAATTTTACTTTTCAAACAAAAGATTCAATTCCTAAATGATCAAAAATTTTTTAATAGTTGGATTGGGTGGCGCTGTTGGCAGTATGTTGCGTTATGGGGTACAAAAAATTCTCCAGGTGCAAAGTGCCACTGCATTTCCAACTGGCACTTTGCTGGTAAACATTGCAGGTTGTTTTTTGATCGGCATTTTATGGAGCTTCGCTTCCCGCTCACTTACATGGAACGATGAAATGAAATTATTATCAATGACCGGGTTTTGCGGAGGCTTCACAACTTTTTCGGCATTTACATTGGAAGGGATCGGATTGTTGAAAGAAAACAAGACCGCTTTATTCTTAATCTATTTAACTGTCAGTGTTGTTGGCGGGCTGTTGGCAACATTTATCGGAATTCGCATAGCTAAATAATTTTTTATGCTTACTGTCTTACATCCATGGCATGGCGCACATTATGGTGACAATGCACCATTAGCCGTAAATGCAGTTATTGAAATCCCGCAAGGCAGCCGTGCAAAATATGAAGTGGATAAGCCAACCGGTCTTTTAAAACTCGATCGTGTTATATATTCATCGTTTCATTACCCTCTCAATTATGGTTTTATTCCGCAGACACTGGGACAGGATGGTGACCCGTTGGACATCCTCGTATTCTGTTCACAATCCATACAACCGCTTTGTCTTGTTGAAGCAAACGTGATCGGTAATATGCAAATGATCGACCAGGGACAAGTGGATGATAAGATCATTGCAGTAGCGGCAAAAGATCCATCAGTTAATCATCTCAAATCTGTAAAAGAATTCCCGCCACATATTATTGCAGAGCTCAGGAATTTTTTTGAACAATACAAGGTGCTGGAAAATAAAAAAGTCATCATTGACAATTTCCAGGATAAAGAAACGGCTATGAAAGTAATTGAAGATGCAATTGCTTTTTACAAACAAAATTTCAAAGCTAAAAGTGGCGAATAATTTCATATGCAATCACTCGATCAAAATATTATACAAACGAAAATGACTGCACAAATTATTTTAACTGTAATAATAATCGGCATAGCCGCCGGCATGCTTAGCGGCCTTGTTGGTGTCGGCGGCGGTATCATCATGGTTCCTGCACTGATATTCTTTTTAAATTACAACCAGCACCAGGCACAGGGGACATCACTGGGAGTGCTTACCTTACCAGTCGTGATAATCGCATCATTGTATTATTATCATCAATGTAAAAAAATGGGAACGCCAATGGACCTAAAGGTTATTGGCTTATTAGCTGTTGGATTTGTGGCAGGCGCTTATTTTGGCAGCAAGCTGGCTATTTCATTGCCTACAGAAACTCTTAAGAAAATTTTTGCTATTATTCTTTTTTATACCGCGATCAAAATGTTAGGTTGGGATACTTCATTTATTAAATGGGTAAAAGGAATTTTCTGATGAAAAAAATCTTATTCCCCTTTTTTATACTGATAGTTAGCACAGGATATTCTCAATACCCTGCCGAATCACTTATAAAAACATATTTCCGTGCACACCCTTTTGATATGAAGTTCAGCAGCTTTATTGCATCACTTCAAAAAGATCCATGGTTTACCATAGAAACATATGACCGGCGCACAGATACTTCACTTTTTTATTTAACGGGCACTTATAAAAACTTTAATCCATTTCGTTACCCACCGCAAGAACTAAGGCTAGTTCTTGCGGAACAAGAGATCATTCATACCGATTCATTAAAGACCCATGATACCATTATGAATCTTCAGTTGTTGGGAATAGCTGACAGCGGCAAAGTAAACAGTAAGCTTGTTGAAAAGGAGTTCAACCGATTTCACAAAAATCAAGTTGACCACTTCTCAAGTCATACTCATGACTCGTATGAAAATAAAGATGGCAGTACCTCTGCAGAAATATATAATTATTTTGTTTTCCCTTATTCCATTGCGCCCGTTACAGTTGCATGGGGCCTGTTGCCCGAAACCAGTCAATATGCATTTACCATTACAATTCGCTTTAAAGTAAAAGAAAATAAGGCTACTTATATTGTTAGCCCAAATTAGCTTTAGAAGTTATTGTGAAATTTGATTTTTCCCGCATCATAGAAAATGAAATTAGCTATTTTCATCCCGTGAACCCAAAACTGCACAAACATATCAGCGACCAGGAATTGCTCGAAAGATTTTATGCTGACCGTGATAACCAGTGGCTCGGCATTTTACTGGAGCGATACACTTTGTTATTACTGGGTGTTTGCATGAAGTATTTAAAAAATGAAGAACAAGCAAGAGATAGTGTACAGCAGATCTTCCTTAAAGCCATAACAGAATTGCAAAAATACCGGGTCGAATATTTTAAAAGCTGGGTATACATGGTGGCAAAGAATCATTGCCTGATGCAGTTGAGAGATAAGCCTGGTAAAAATACAATAGAAGTAAAAGATAGTATAGCGGCAGAAGCTGAAGAAACAGATAGAGAAAGTTTACTCTTGAACGAAAAGACATACGAGTATATGGGTGAAGCATTGAAAGAATTGAATGCTGACCAGCAACTATGTGTAACTTTGTTTTACATGGAAAAGAAAAGCTACCAGCAAATAACTGAGCAAACCGGTTATAGCATGATGCAGGTAAAAAGCCATATACAAAACGGGAAACGGAACATGAGGATATTGATTGAGAAAAAAATGAACGGTTAAATGTCGGACAAGTTAAAAGACATATTATCCCATCTTTCATCAGAGGTTGACCAGGAAACATTATTAAAATACCTGGAAGGCCGGCTATCGGATGAACAGCGTCATGAGGTAGAAAAGAAAATGATGACCACAGATTTCACTGATGATGCAATGGAAGGCTTACAGGAAATAAAAAACAAAGAAAAAATATCTTCGCTAGTAGAACAGCTTAATCGTGATCTTCATAAAAAACTTGAAAAGAAAAAGAAAAAAAGAGAAAAGCTTCGTCTTAAAGATCAGCCGTGGCTTTATATCGCCATCTTCATTATCCTGCTTCTTATTGTTATAAGTTATATAGTAATAAACAAGATGTTACAACAACAGTGAGAAAATATATTTGGTTTCCGGTATAATTTTGGTGTACCTTTTATAGTCATTGATCTTGCTCTTTTAAAAAATCGTTTATGGCTATTTTACATCAACTTGACAAATGGAGCACCACTCACCCCAGGTTATTGTTATTACTTCGTGCTGCCTTGGGTATTGCCCTGATCTCCAAAGGCATTTCATTTATAAGTGATATGATGTCGCTAAAAGCTTTGTTAGCACAAAGCAGTTTTGGTTTTTTACCAGATTGGATCGCCCTGGTAGTTACATGGATACATTTACTATGTGGTTTCCTGATCACGATAGGATTATTTACAAGATTATCCGCATTGATACAAATCCCAATTCTTATTGGAGCAGTGATCATTAATTTGTCAATGGGAATTTTTACACCAGGTTCAGAATTAGTGTTCTCATTGCTTGTACTTGTTTTACTGGTCTTTTTTCTATTTGAAGGGGGTGGAGAGTTTTCGGTAGATGACTATACTAAGAAGCATCTTGTTTAAGTTTTCACATGTCAGGCAACAGCATGCTTTTCGCTTCTTAAGGTCATCCAGGCTACTATTATACTACCGACCATAAACATAGCACCAAGTAAAAAAGGGGCTCCGGGGAAATGGATATGATCTTTCCCCGTTGTAAAAAATTTAAAAAGATTATTCATCAGTAGCGGTCCTAAAATTGTAGTCAGGCTCATTAAACTGGTAAGGGCTCCCTGCAATTCTCCTTGTTCATTTGGTGGCACGTGTCCTGCAAGAACAGATTGCAATGATGGCCCGGCGATGCCTCCCAAACAATAAGGAATAAGAAAAGCAAACATCATCCAACCTTCTGTTGCAAACGCAAACATTACAAGACCCAAACTATACAAAAGCAATCCCAAATAAATACTTCGTTCATTACCCAGCCTTGGATTTATCACTCTTGTTAATCCCGCCTGCACACTTCCAACCAACAAACCAACAACAGCCAGAGAAATGCCTACCATTTTTTCACTCCAATGAAAACGATAAATCGTAAAGAAATTCCAATTTGCCTGTACCGATTGTGCAGCCATATAAATAAGGAAAAAAGAAATGGCTAACCTGCCGATGACCGGGTATCTTTTAAATAATAAAAGGGAACCGAATGGACTTGCTCTTTTCCAATGAAATTCGCGGCGATGTTCTTCACTCAACGATTCAGGTAAAACAAAATATCCATACAAAGTATTCAATAAACAAAGAACAGCAGCTGCATAAAATGGAGCCCTGATCCCCCATCCTGCTAATAAACCACCAAGCGCAGGACCAATTATAAAACCAAGTCCAAATGCAGCGCCTATCATTCCAAAATTTTTTGCTCTTGTTTCCGCCGTACTAACATCAGCTATATATGCAGATGCCGTAGTAAAGCTTGCACCTGTTATGCCCGCTATTATTCGCCCAATAAATAACCAACCATATGAAGGAGCAAGTGCAAGAAAAAGATAATCGATCCCAAAACCAATTAAAGAACAAAGCAGGACCGGCCTTCTGCCATACTTGTCACTTAAGTTTCCGATCACTGGAGCAAACAAAAATTGTGTTACCGCGTAAGCTGATAACAACCAGGCGCCATAAGGACTCGCTTCATTAACAGGAATGTTTTTAAGCTGAGAAATAAGATCAGGCATAACAGGAATAATAAGTCCCCATCCCATTACATCTATCAGGAGAGTAATAAAAATAAAATTAATAGCTGCCTTTCTTGGTTGAGCCATTTTTTGGTTTTTGTTTTTCAAAGTTGCAGAACAATCGTTAATAAAAAAACAATGAAAATATCATTGTGAAAACGGCACCATTATTGCAAATCTGGGTTGTTCCAAAAAAACATTGAAAAATCCGTCTTTTTATTCACGTATTTTTTCGTGTTTTAATAACACGGGGAAAAAAAGTTTAATGAGTATCATTGCGTTGAATTTTTACTAGTGCATTTACTAATACAATATGCTATGCGATCCGGTTTGTGGTTTCTATTTTTGATTCGTTCAATCAATCTCCTATGTAAACCGTTCCCGTTCCGGAAATGAAAAGCCAAATAACCGTACCCCCGGAATTTTTTTAACAACCCTTTTACTCGGATACTCTTGTGATCAATTATTCGAGTTAGAAATCCAACACCTTGGGTCGGCATTGTTTTACCTAAAAACTTAAAACGATGTTGAACAAGAAACAAATTAAGACCGTATCTTTTCTAGTATTATTACTCATGTTTGTTCTGAGATCAAATGGAGGAGTAGCTCCTCTTACCTCGAATGATCCTGCATATAATGACTCTATTCTTTTATCATTATCAGGTAAATCCTCTTTATCAATTCCTGAAATTCCATTACACCAGTCAATGGGAAAGTTTGTACAGGATTATGCAGAAGACTTTGACGAATTATTTGAAAATATAAAACTGAACAAAAGTGGTTATTTAAATACCATTGATAAAGTCTTTACTCAATATGAGATCCCGCTTGAGTTAAAATATCTTGCGATCATAGAATCAAAACTCAAAACAAATGCAAGGTCTGGTGTTGGTGCAGTTGGTGTTTGGCAATTTATGCCTGGTACAGCAAAAACATTAGGATTAAAGATCACTGCAAAGTATGATGAAAGACAGCACATGTGGAAAAGCACCGTGGCTGCGGCGAAGTACCTGACCTGGTTGTATGGATATTTTGAAGATTGGCTTTTAGTAGTCGCAGCATACAACAGCGGCCCGGGCCCTGTGTTAAGTGCAATAAAAAAATCAGGAAGCAGAAGTTTCTGGAAGCTTCAAAATTTTTTACCAAAAGAAACAAGGCTCCATGTAAAAAGATTTATTGCCACTCACTACTATTTTGAAGGTGGCGGAAGTCTTGTAACACTTGGAAAAGCTGAATCAGAAAAATATTTAAAACTACTTGAAGAGTTTAATACTAAAAATAATCCAGGTAATGAAGAGGATGACACAACCCCTGCATTCAGCCAATGGGTGGCAGTGGTCAATCATGAAAATAGTTTACAATTGATCTTAAAAAAATAACAACCAAAATGATCGCTAATATAATCTTCCTCGCATTAATGATACCGGTACACGATGCGGAAACCTTCTCCCTAAACTGACACAGTTATAGGTTTCAAAATTTGACTGAGGTTAATTATGGTTAATCTGTTAATATGGATTAAACTCAAATTTGTAACTTTAGTCACAGCCACCCAAACAAGCCATTTATGCCAACTAAAAAGACAAAAGTCATTCTTAGTCTCGTAATCTCTGTTTCCGTATTAATTATCGCATGTAGTAAAGATGAAACTGAAATAGCGCAGGAAGATTTGGTGGCAAAATATCTCAATCTTCCGGCAACCCCTTATAACTATGCGAACCCATCATTGCCGGCTTACTTATCTGCCCCACCAATACAAGGACAAATAAACACGCCAGCCGATAATCAGATCACTGATCCGGGAGCAACATTAGGAAGGGTTTTATTTTACGATAAAACACTTTCAAAAAATAAAACTATTTCATGTGCAAGTTGTCATAAACAGGAAAATGCATTCTCTGATTTTGAAGTATTAAGTAAAGGTTTTAATGGCGGATCAACAAGAAGGAATTCGATGTCGTTGATCGATGCAAAATATTATCCGATTGGAATGTTTTTTTGGGATCAACGTGCCGCTACACTTGAACAGCAAGTGTTGATGCCAATACAAGACCTGGTAGAAATGGGAATAACGCTGGATACATTAGTAAAAAGAGTGCAGGATCAACCATACTATTCTTCTCTTTTTACAAAAGCTTTTGGCAACGGTACGATCAATAGCAATACCATTTCAAAGGCTCTTTCCCAATTTGTACGTTCTATCATTTCCTATCAATCAAAATATGACCAGGGAAGACAAACGTTTCCAACCGCTCCTGCTCCTCCACCAAATGCAGTATTTCCAAATTTTACAGCACAGGAAAATCGTGGTAAAGAAATATTTCTTTCACCTATTGGTGGATGTGCTCCCTGTCACGGTTCAGAAACATTTACAGCACCTGAAGCAAAAAATAATGGCCTTGATGCAACGATAACTGACCGGGGATTTGGGACTGTAACAGGTAATGCAGCAGATGATGGCGAATTCAAAGTAACCACTTTAAGAAATGTTGAGCTTACAGCTCCTTATATGCATGATGGAAGATTCACAACATTGGAACAGGTAATCGAACATTATAATAGTGGTGTAAAAAATCACCCTAACTTATCGCCGCAATTAAAGTTGCCTAACGGACAGCCAAGGCTATTAAATATTTCTGCGGCTGATAAGGTTGCACTCGTTGCATTTTTAAAAACACTTACTGACAGGAATGTAACTACAGATGTAAAGTATTCCAATCCCTTCAAGTAGGAGACTGAAGAGTATTGCAAATGATTTTACTGATAAAATCGTTACATTTAATGTCCACAAAACTGGACTACAATGAGAGCCTTATTGCTTTTTGCAATCACTATTTTATTAGCTTCATCTCAATCAGAAGCCCAGTTAAGATTACCTGCAATTATTTCTTCAGGCATGGTGTTGCAACAAAACGACTCGGCTAGCTTATGGGGGTGGGGAACTCCTGGTGAAAGAATTTTAGTAACCTCAAGTTGGAATGGAAAAATTGATACCACAGCTGTAAATAATCGTGCAAACTGGAAAATAAAAGTAAAAACACCCTCAGCAGGTGGGCCTTATACCATTACACTAAAAGGGTATAGCACAATTGTCTTGAATGATATTATGATCGGAGAAGTTTGGGTTTGTTCAGGACAATCAAATATGGAACGGAGTTATTTTAATGGGTTAAAAGACATTAGAGATGAACTGCCCACTTGCCATAATACCAATATCCGTTTTTTCAATATCCCCAAGACAACCGCCAATCACCCACAGGATGACGTGCAGGCAGAATGGAAAGTTTGTGATTCAAATTCTCTAAAATCTTTCAGCGCAGTTGGTTATTTCTTTGGAAAAAAAATTAATAAGGATCTGAATGTACCGGTTGGTTTGATAAATTCAAGTTGGAGCGGAACACCTGCTGAAGTATGGACACCCGAATCCATTTTTGACAATGATGATGAACTTCGTTTAGGAGCAGCCCGCCTTCAGAGTTTTCGCTGGTGGCCAAATCATGATGGACTTTGTTATAATGCCATGATCGATCCAATTACCAAATTCAATATTGCAGGTACTATATGGTACCAGGGAGAAAGTAATGTCGGTAATAATGATATTTATTACAAGTTATTTACTACAATGATCAAATCATGGCGTGAAGCATGGAAAAAAGATTTCCCGTTTTATTATGTACAAATTGCTCCTTATAAATATGGAAATAATAATGTCGGAGCTTTAGTTCGGGAAGCACAGGCAAAAGCCATGAATTTTCCTAATACAGGAATGGTTGTAGTAACTGATCTTGTAGATGATGTTAATAATATTCATCCATCAAATAAACACGATGTTGGTTACCGCTTGGCTAACTGGGCATTGGCTGAAACATACAAGCAAAAAGGGATCGCTTATAAAAGCCCGATGTATAAAAGCAAAGCAAGAAATAAAAACAGGGTCACACTAAGTTTTGATAATGTTCCGAAAGGTTTTAAGGATAACGATACAATCGAAGGCTTCCTGGTTTTTGATCTGAAAACTGAACAGTGGTTTCCTGCACAGGCCAAAATTGAAAAAGATAAAATAGTTGTATGGAATGATAATGTTGCCGAGCCTGCACAGGTACGTTATGCTTTCGGCAATACCAGTATTGGAAATGTTTTCAGTAAAGAAGGATTACCACTTTGTCCATTCCGCACAGATGTTTGGGATCTTGATCAAAGCCCGGTAAAATAAAACCCCGCACATTATGCAGGGTTTAAATATTTAGCAGGAAAATTTATTTAGCTGGAGGTGGTGGTGGCGGCGGTAACAATACTGCCTCCGGAATAACATTTTTAACGGGAGGTGTTGTTTTAAGATAAGCAAAAATTGCCTTCAGTTCATCATCATGCAATTCGGTTGCAGGCATCATGGACATAGGGGGCATAAGTGGCCTCGTACCTTCGAGTCCCATCCATTTCTTCTCATGCAGGCATTTCAGAAACTGTTCTTCCTTCCAGCCACCGATACCTGTAGAATCTGAAGTAAGGTTCGCCGCATAAGTTGTTCCCCATGGCCCGGTCCAGGCAGTAAATAAGTTTGTAATTATGAGACCTTTTTTAGCAGCTTCTTTCGGATCAAAGGCTGCCGGGGGCAATTGTGCTGGATGTCCTGAAAGCATCAGGCTCATGTCATTCTCCGGCCCTTTGGGTCCCATTTTTTTGGGTGTATGACAATCATTGCAGCCACTAATGAAGACAAGACGTTCACCCCATTTTACCTGGCTGTCAAAGCCACCAAATTGGGCAACCGTTGGTTTTACTTCACTGGTCTCTTCTTTTTTCGCATCCGTACATTGCGTGGTGATTACAGCTATAGCAGCAAGCATAATTGCTGTGATGGTGATTCGTTTCATAAATTTTAGTTTTGATTTACGTTTTGGGGCTAAAAGCTACATATTTATTTTTAAATATGAAATGAAAATTATTATAACCTTGTTAACGATGCCGGTGAAAATAAAAAAGAGCATTCGGTCAATAAGCATTACCTTCGTGTCTCAAATTTGAGTTCTAGTCTTTGGTAAAGTAAATGATTTTTTCTGCTAAGCGTTAATCTGCATTAGGTAAAATGATTAGTCTTCTTTCCAGTACTCGTTTCTCAGATCATTATTAATTTAAATTTCAAAAGTAAATGAACATTTATGTTTCAAACTTAAGCTTCAACGTACAAGATGAAGACTTAAAAAGTTATTTTGCTGATTACGGAGAAGTAACATCAGCTAAAGTTATTAA
>Ga0184624_10000335_pt1 | contig 11702 bp, 7 predicted proteins | sample PLM3_5_b1_FD_133157 | JGI IMG/M metagenome (GOLD analysis project Ga0184624, IMG submission 133157) | Groundwater sediment microbial communities from an aquifer in East River, Colorado, USA - PLM3_5_b1 | ecosystem: Environmental > Terrestrial > Soil > Riparian zone | place: USA: East River...
CGAAGTTCCAGGCTTGGCGCAATACGCAAACATAGCGTGACGAGCTGGCTCTGCCGGCTGTGATGAAGAGCCTCGACCGCGATTCGGTCGGGGCTCTTTATTGTGCGGCGCTTGTATTACGCGTCGATATGACTACACCACCACGAGGCACCGGCTCCAAAAGCTTCACCAAACTCAATGTCAAAGGCTTATCTGGGAATCTCAATCCTCGATCACTGCATGACCTCGACCTCATAAATGCCGCCGCGGTAGCCGTTTCCCTCCCTCGGCAGCGAGGTCAGATACACCAGGACATATCGGGTCGTCACACCTTGCGCGGGCGTCAATGTCGCCGATTCGCCGGCCTTCGATTCCGCGGCCACGGTCCGCCAACGCTTGTCGGAGCGCATTGGCGGCCTCGGCGTCTGGGCAGGGTCAGTCTCCGGAACCCGGAGCTCGACAGCCGTCCCCGCGCCGCTCAGCCTGAGCTGGACAGAGTGCACCGGTTGCGGAGCATCGAGGTCAAGCACCAGGCCGACTCCGCGCTTCAGATTGCCCAGTTTCGGGTTCCCGAAGTACTGAACCGTACGCCAGCGCGTAGCCGGATCGCCATCGTAGGCAAGCCGCACCTCATCGGGATTCTCGGTCTTGTCCTCCCCCTGCGGATCGAAGTCTCGCGCGTTGGCGATGGTCACCTTCTTGGGCTGGGTCGGTGCGCCGTTGGATGTGGTGCCGGTTTGTTCGCTCGACGCCTTCGGCTCGGGTGAGGTGGAAAGCCGCCGATCCAGGACGATCGCGGAGATGATTCCCGCCGCAATCAGCAGCACAGCGAGCACCAGGAGCAAGCCGATCCAGCGCCGCCGCCGCTGCTGGGGTGCTGGCGGTGGTACCGGGGATCTGGCTCGCGGGGGACGGTTGGGCGTTGCCGGTCCTTGCGGGGGTCTGCCACCCGACACCCGGGTGTGCTGAGTGGTGGGTGGAGCGCTTGCCGCCGGAATCGTGTGGGTGCGGATCGCTTCTTGTCGCGTAGTCGTCTGATCGAGGAGCGAAGAGACGGGCTGCGCGCTTACGGCGGGCTCGGCCTCGGGGGAGCGTCCGCCCACGGTGGGGATCGGCTGACGCAGCCGCTGCTCTAGGTCGGGGGCGGCATCTGCGCCGCCAAGCACCTTGGTCAGAGCAGTCACGATGGCTCCGGTGGTGGTGATCACGGGCGCGTGGTGTCGCGGCGGATCACCAAGAATCTGATCGCACACGTTGTCGAGCGCCGGTGACACGCCGGCGCGTACTTGCCGCGGCGTCATCCAGTGCCGTCCCACCATCGGGGCATTAGGCAGACCGAACGCCGGTCCACCGGGCCAGCGGCACACGAGTGAGGCATAGAGCAGCCGACCTAGGTCGGTGACATCAACTAGCTCCGCGGTATCGGCACCAGGCACCACCCCACTCGCGGTCGGCCGGAGAGCAGCCTCAATCAGCAGGCCGACGATCTTGACGTTTCCACTCGGCGTGATGATCACCGTCTCCGGGCTGATCCGGCGGTGATAAAGACCGAGACTGTGTACGCCGGCGAGCGCGTCGGCAACCTCCCGGGTGATCCACGCGGCCTCGAGGCTCGACAGCGGGCCATGGCTCAAGATCATCTCAAGCGACTGCCCGGTCGCATACTCACACACGATGTAGGAGCCGACTGCCGGATCGCTGCTGTGCACGGCATCCAGCACCCGAAGGAACCGAGAATCCGTGGCGACCGACGCCTTGCGGGCCGCGGTCAACAGCTCATCCTCGTCGGGGTCTCCCGGGGCCAGCAGGTGCACCAGCACCGATCGGGACAGCACCTGATCAAACGCTCGCCAGGTGACGGTCGGCTGGGACTCCCCAATCAACTCCTCAAGGCGATAACGCGAGGCGAGGACGGTCCCTGCAGGAAGGGTCGCAGCCTGTGAGCCTTCTCCGCCTTCCTCGACACCGTGAGCGGCGGCCACCTGAACCATGGATCTTGTGCTCTCCTCACCAGCTCCTTCGATGCTAGGAGACGGCGGCCGGATCACTGTGGGCGAATCGCCGGAGGACCTGAAGTCGGCGTATCGATCACCGCTCGCCTCGATCACGGTTTCCTCACGCGCCTCCAATGTCGTTGTTGTGGAATCCTCGCCCCGCCGCAACAGGGTCGTCACGATCTGGCTGACCTCATGGATTCGCATCAACCGAGCCATCAGCAAGAACAAGCCGACGGCGACAACACCGGCAACCACCAATCCGAGCGCCAGCGCCAGCTGGGAACCAGACTGACTCGCGAACGCCCACGAGATCACCCAGGCTGCAATCGCCGCCGGAGTCACGGCCAGTATCAACCGCACGCAGTGCCTCACCAGCGCTTCGGCGTCAAGATCAGGAAGCTTGCGACGCAGTCTGGAGAAGGAGACTGGTAGGCCGATCAGGTACGCCGCTGAATAGGAGAGAGCCAGACCGGTTGCCACCAGCGCTGGATTGTCGAGCAGCAGGACAACGGCCACGCCGAGGAGGACGTTGGCGCCCGCGATCAAGCACTGCAGGAAGAAGGTGGTACGCGTATCCTCCAGCGCGTAGAAGGCGCGCAGGCAGAGGTATTGCACCGTGAAGGGCACCAGGCCGATGGCGAGCGCCATCAGAGCCCCGCCGACGAAGGCGGCATCCTTTGCGCCTTGGCCGAAACCAAAGACAAGGTGGGCCAGTGGCAGCCCCAAGACCAGGAAGGCGACCGCCGCCGGCAGCAGTGCGGTCATCGCGAGCCGCAGGGCCCGCATGGTTTCCGCGGCGACAGCTGGCCGGTCACCGGCGGCGGCAAGCCGGGAGGCGGCCGGCAGCATGGCCGTGGCCAACGAGACCGTGATCAACGAGTGCGGCAGGATCCACACCGCGTACGCGTTGGAATAGGCGGTGAGCCCGGCGCCTTTGCCACCAACAGTGGCGCCGCTGGCCAGCCTGGTCACCACCACCAGCGCAGCTTGGGTCACCAGGACAAACCCAAGTGTCCACTTGGCCAGCCGGAAAGTCTTGCCCAGCCCGGTGTTCTTGAAGTCCAAGCGCGGCCGGAAGTGGTAGCCGCTGGCCCGCAGGAATGGGATCAGCACAACCGCCTGCGCGGCGATGCCGAGCGTGGAACCCAGGCCGAGCAGCAACTCCTGACCTGTCGTGAACGGTGCTCCGGTCGCAGTCCGCTCGAAGACGATCAAGTACAACAGCAGCACCATGATCGACACCACGTTGTTGGCGATCGGAGCCCACATCATCGGCCCGAACCGGTCACGCGCGTTGAGCACCTGCCCTGCCATCACATGCACGCCGTAGAAAAAGACCTGGGGCATGCAGTAGTAGGCGAGCATGATCATCGACTGGTACTGGGCGTCTAGTTTTGGGGATTTCCAGCCGGACGCCGAATAGAGCCAGATGATCGCCGGCACGGCGAGCGTCAGCAGCACCGTGATCAACCCGAGCCCGATCAGTCCGGCGGTCATGATCCGATTGGTGTACGCCTCGCCGCGGTCGCGGTCACTCCGAATCGCGCGCACGATCTGTGGCACCAGCACGGTGTTCAGTACGCCGCCGGCCAGCAAGATGTACATGCTGTTCGGCACGGTAGTGGCGAGCGTGAACATCTCCGCCTGCCGAGTGCCGTTGCCGAAGAGGTAGACGAACAACATGAGCCGAAAGAACCCCAGCACCCGGGAGGTCGCGGTCCCCGCCGCCATCAGCGCGCTCGCCGAAACCAACCGCCTGGTCTGGCGGCGCTCCTCCGTATTCGGCTCGTCGGTGCCTGCGCCGATCCCGGGGGGGACGACCCCCCCGCGCCCCCCCGGATCCGGTCCGGGTGGGCTCACGTTGGGTGTCGACGTTTCAGACATCAAGTCTCTCTGGCGGCGCGGAGCTGAGCGCGGGTAGTTCGTCTGGAGCTGTGCCCTCGCCTGCCGAAGGCCCGGCCGATCCACCGCCAGGTGACTTGGTCCGTTCCTTGGCGACCTGGCGAATGCGCAGGAACGTAGTGCCCACGAGGACGATGCCGGCGGCAATGGCGATCGCCCAACCCGTAGTGCCGTTCTGGGTCACCTGCACCTCAATGTCGAACGGCCGCCCCACCGGCCGACCAGACTCGGTGATCAACTGCGCGGTCACCGGTACGACGCCGTTGGCCTTCGCGGTGACCTCGGCGTTGCCCGTGAAGCTGTCTTGTGCCCTGATCTGCGGAGCGTTGATCGTTTTGATGGTGAGCCGTTGGCGGTTTTCAGAGTTGAACACCAGCTTCACCTTGACAGCCCTGGCGTCGGGTCGTGCAGCGTCGGCCTCCAGCGTGTTCCTGATCGTGATCGGGAACTCGACGCCTTGCCGTGCCACGGTCTGGACGCGAGCGCTGCTGCGGATCTGAATCTTGTCGAGCAAGATGTCATCGAGTGCGGCCTGCTGCGGACCGAGAAAAGCCCGGTACGCCTTGTCATGCTTACGCCACTTGGCGCTGGCGGCCCGGGCGACTGCGGCACTGCCCTCGGCCCGCGCGTTCGTCGGATCGACGAGCAGGTCGGCGTAGGTGTCGTTGCTCCGGTCGAACTTTCTGAGGCTGCTGAGCTGACCCGCGGTCAGCTGACCGGCTCGTGCGCCCGAGCTGTAGCGAAACTTCTGCGACCAGGACGCAGGTGTGGTTTTGAGCAGCTCGCTCAACGTGCGTTGCTTCAGCCAAGGCGCCTTGAGCTCCGGAGCACCGTTTGCAGCTTGGGCTGCCGTACTGATGAGCCGAACCTGTCCGTGGACCAGACCGTCTCGCGCTGCCGTGGCCTCGACCCAACTTTCGGCGAGCATTCGCTGTCGAATATGGATTGCCGTGTCGCGCGGATCCGGCCCTGGCCCCCCGCCCTGGGCGGCCTTGGTAAACCTGACGATCGGCACCTGATCGGGCCCAGCCAGCAGCGGCGTTGGGCCCTTGGCCGAGGTGTCAGCAAGCAGGATGGCATCGGGCTGCAGAGCGGCGGCAGCCTTGGCAGTGGCCGCATCAGCAGTGCCCCCGGCTGGAAGCACGAGAAGTGGCAGCGATCTGGTGGATTCCACCAGCTTGTTGGCGTTTGCCGCAGCATTGAGCACACTCTCCTGGCCATCGTTGACAAGGGCGGCGATGTCAGGTGAGCCGTACAGCAGCCGATAGCCGTCGTGCGAGGACTGCAGTTTCTGGAAGCCCTCCAGCCATCGGGTGGCGTCGGCTTGACCGGTGCCCGCCGACGTCGTGCCCTCGGAGTCCAGCACCTGATAGCCGCCGGCCATGGTCTGCAGTTCCTCGATCAGCGCGGGATCCACGGCGAAGCTCGTCGTCGGTGTTTCTGCCGCTGTGAGCAGGGCCGTCAACCGGCCGTTCTGACCTACCTCAGCGGCTAGATGATCATCAGACAGCACGCCCTTCCGCAGCAATGACGGGCGAGTGTTCAGAACCACGAGCGACGTCATTGTCAGGGAGTTCTTGGGCTTCGCCGCCAGCACGGGCACGAATGTCCGGGCTCGGCCGATGGCGACGTTGTTGCCCCGCTGCAAGATGTGGACGCCCATCAGATACACACCATTGGTTGGAGAGAGCTCGAGATCGGAGATCTTGACTTTCAGCCTGAAGTTGACCGACGCATTGGGTGCTAGGAAAGGCTCGCCGGCTGTGAAGAGGTCCTGGTAAGCGCCGGTGTATCGCGCGCCGAGTGGGTCGTTGGACTCAGACGTCAGCGCCTGCTCCAACCCCACGCGGCCGATGATCGGCGCTTGGTTTCGCCAGAAAAGGGCCTCCAACCGGTTGAGCCGCTGTTTGGTGATGTTCGTGACCCGGCCGGTGACGGTGATCTCGCCATCTCGCGTGGGCAGCTCGGGCTCCATCGATGTCAGAGTGATCGCGACAGAGGCGACGGGCTCGGTAGCTGCAGCCGGCGACGGCATCAGCAGAAGGCAGAGCCCCGAAACCGCGACCGCTAGCAGTGCGCGGGCCGTACGCACCACGCACCACCTCCTCACCTAGTCATGGTAATTCGCATTTGTTGGGGCGTTCGCGCACCGTGCTTTGGGATCCGCCTACTCGTCGTCGTTCGCAGACCAAGAACATGTGCCAGCCCGTGACAAGCCGGACGTTACAATCGCTCAGCGTGTCTACCTTCCAGCTGAGCGCAGTGCAGGCCGCGGCAGTGGCCGAGCTGCTGAAGATCGCGCCAGTCGCTGACCGGTTGGGCGAGCTGTTCAGCAATGCCGGACACGAGCTCTATCTCGTCGGCGGCAGCGTACGCGATGCCCTGCTGGGCCGGCTTGGACACGATCTGGACTTTGCGACGTCGGCGCGTCCCGACGCGGTTGAGAAGCTGCTTCGGAAGTTTTCTCCGGCCGTGTGGACCATCGGTAAGGAGTACGGCACCATCGGCTGCAAGGTCGATGTCGGCGGCGCCAGCTGGATCATCGAGGTCACGACCTACCGCTCCGACGTTTACACCGGGCACAGTCGTAAGCCGGAGGTTGCATTCGGCGACACGCTGGACGCAGATCTGCTGCGTCGCGATTTCACGATCAACGCCATGGCGGTGTCGATTCCTGAGAAGAGGTTCGTCGACCCGTACGGAGGGTTGAGCGATCTGGCACGTCGGGTGATCAGGACACCTGCCACGCCGGAGAGCTCCTTTAGTGATGATCCGCTGAGGATGATGCGCGCGGCGCGGTTCGTTGCGCAGCTGGGGTTCCGGCCGACCCCGGAGGTGGTCGCCGCAATGCGGGACATGGCAGATCGCATCTCGATCATCTCTGCCGAGCGGATTCGCGACGAGCTCAGCAAGCTGTTGCTGACCGACCGGCCGCGGCCAGGCCTCGACCTGTTGGTGTCGACCGGGTTGGCGGCGAAGGTGCTGCCGGAGTTGCCGGCTCTGCGGCTGGAGCGGGATGAGCATCACCGGCACAAGGATGTTTACCAGCACAGTCTTACGGTGCTGGAACAGGCGATTGAGCTGGAGGATCGGCTGCCGCAGCAGCCGGATCTGATCATGAGGCTGGCGGCGCTATTGCATGACATCGGCAAGCCGGCGACCCGGCGCTTCGAACCGGGCGGGAAGGTGTCGTTTCACCACCATGACGTTGTCGGCGCCAAGCTCGTCCGGAAGCGGTTGTCGGCCCTGCGGTTCAGCGGCGAGGAGATCAGGGCGGTCTCCAATCTGGTCGCACTGCATCTGCGCTTCCACGGCTACAGCGGCGGTGAGGGTCACGACGGGGTGTGGACCGACGCCGCGGTTCGTCGCTATGTCCGCGATGCGGGGGACCAGCTGGCCAGGTTGCATGTGTTGACCCGAGCGGATTGCACGACGCGTGATACGGCCAAAGCTGAGCGCCTGCGGGCGGCGTACGACGACCTGGAGCGTCGCATCGAGGAGCTGGCGGCGCAAGAGGAGTTGAAGGCGATCCGGCCCGATCTGAACGGAACCCAGATCATGGAGATCCTGGGCATCTCCGAGGGCCGCGACGTCGGCCGCGCGTACGCGTATCTGCTGGAGCGGCGGATGGACGAGGGTCCGCTCGGGGAAGAACGTGCCCGTGAGGAGCTGCTCGCCTGGTGGGCCGATCAGCACTCGTGAGCTGAAAGCGAATGAACCAGAGCGAAATCGATGCGGTCCGCGCCCTGCTGGGTGCCAAGCCGCGACCCGTGGGCTGGCCCGCGCGGAGGGCGCGCCTCGACGAGGTCGGCACTTACTGGCCCGTGGCGGATGACGTCGAGCTCGATGCGGTAGATCTCGATGGGGTGCCGGGCGAATGGTCGATCGTCCCTGGCAGCGACGCCTCGCGCGTTCTGTTGTTCTTCCACGGAGGCGGCTACTGCTCCGGGTCAATCCGCAGCCATCGCCGGATGGTGACCGAGGCGGGCCGTGCGGCGGGAGCGCGAACCCTTGCAGTTAGTTATCGGCTGGCGCCCGAGCATCCGTTCCCAGCCGCCCTCGACGATGCGCTGACGGCATGGCGGTGTCTGCGCAAGCACGTCGCAGCCACACATGTCGCCGTCGGCGGCGACAGCGCGGGCGGCAATCTCAGTGTGGCGCTCATCAACCAGCTGCGCGCAGCCAAGGAGGAGCTTCCCGCGTGCGCGTGGCTGGTGTCGCCCTGGACCGATCTCACTATGTCGGGCGGGACCCTTGCGACGAAGGAGGCTGTCGATCCGATCATTTCCAAGGACTATCTTGGCGAACTGGCCGACGCCTATGTTCCGGCTGGAATGGACAGGAAAGATCCCCGGCTCGCGGTTCTCTATGCCGACTTACGCGGCCTACCGCCCACCCTGATCCAGGTCGGATCGGACGAGACGCTGCTCGATGACGCCAGTCGCTTTGCGGCCGCGGCAGGTGCCGCAGCCGTGCCCGTCACGTTGGAGATTTGGCCGCACATGATCCATGCCTGGCCTATGTGGAATGCACATCTCGATGCCGGCCGGCGGGCGCTGGCCAGCGCAGGCGCCTTCATCCGTAGCCATCTTTGAGCCAGAGTGCCCTCGCTTGCCGCGATCGACCGGCCGAGACCTGTGTCGCCCTCAAAACTTCACCCCAGCTGCAGCCTCTTCGGGCCGCCTACGCCCATGTCGAGGACCGCGAGCCCGGCTGGAGTGAGGTTTCGAGGGAAGCTCGTGCCGCACGCGACAGGAATCACGATGTACGAAGGCCGGGCCGGCCAGCTCCAGCTGCGTAACAGAGAACAGCTGAGCGCCGGCGCCGCCCTCTCGCGATGTCGGTTTGGCTGTGCCCGAGCATGGCAGACTATTCATCCGTGGTCGTGCCCAGACATGTGTAGGACAGAGAAGACGACTTAGGTGAAGGTACGAGAGATCAGAAGGCATGGTCATCGAGAAGGCAGTGCCGCGGTGACCGCCACCAGTCGTCCGCGACATCCGGAATTTGAGCCCGTTTACCACCGCTATGGACCGCACCGGGCCGGCTTGCCTCCGCTGATTCCCTACTTCCGCGAGGTGTGGCGGCGCCGGGCTTTCGCCGCCGAGATGAGCAGAGCCACCATGCGGGGGGCCAATACGTCGACGTTCTTCGGGCAGGCCTGGCTGATTCTCAACCCCCTGCTGCTCGCCGCCGTCTACTACATCCTCGTGACGATCATCCGCCGCCAGAGTGATCCGGCCTTCTTCGCCCACCTCACCCTGGGGATATTCGCATTCCAGCTCGTGGGGCACTCGATCACCAGCGGCGCAACCTCGGTGACGAGCTCCGGCAAGCTGCTGCTGAATACGCCCTTTCCCCGGCTGCTGATTCCGTTGTCGGCGGTGCGTACGGCGTTCTTCCGCTTCCTGCCCACCGTGCCGGTTTACTTCGTCTTCCATGCAATCTTCCTGACCCACGTGTGGTCACCCAAGATGCTGCTCTCTCTGTACTTCCTCGGGACAATGATCGTCTTCTCGATGGGGCTGGCGGCCTTCTTTGCGGCGCTCCAGGTCTACTTTCGCGACACGTCGAGCTTCCTGCCGTTCTTCGTGCGGATCTGGATGTACCTGTCCCCGATCCTGTGGGCACCAGAACACATCGTCGGCCGATTCTCGGGGCCGATCATGACGCTCATCCAGCTCAACCCGATGTATTCCATGATCGGCGGCTACACCGAGCTGTTGCAGAACGACGCGTTCCCGCCTACCTACATGTGGATCTCCGCGGCGGTGTGGGCAATCGCGGCTGTGGTGATCGGGTTCCTGTATTTCATCTCGAGGGAGCGTGAGTTTGCTGTCCGTCTTGTCTAACGGCGAGCACCCGCTGGCAGTCAAGGTCAGTGACCTCTCCATCACCTACCGCACGACCTTCGAACGCAAGCCGACGCTGAAGCAGGCTTTGGTCCGTTTCGGCCGCGGGCAGCGCGCCGTGAGGGAAGTGGAGGCGATCAAGAACGTCTCCTTCGAGGTGCGTACCGGTACCGCCATGGGCATCATCGGCTCAAACGGGGCCGGCAAGTCCACCTTGATGCGTGCGATGGCTGGCATCCTGCCGCCTACTAGCGGTTCGATCGAGGTTTGGGGTCGGGCCAGCACGCTCCTGGCGCTCGGCGTTGGATTCAACAAGAACTTGTCGGGTCGGGAGAACATCATCCTCGGCGGCCTGGCCGCCGGCCTTACCCGCCGGGAGGTCGAGGAGCGTGCCGACGAGGTCGCCGAATGGACCGAGCTTGGCGACTTCATCGACATGCCGATGCGGACGTACTCCTCGGGCATGTCCGCACGCGTGGAGTTTTCGGTCGCTGTCCACATGAAGCCCGACATCCTGATGATCGATGAGGCCCTGTCCACCGGCGATGCCCACTTCCGGGAGAAGGCGAACGCCAAGATGGCGGAACTGCGGGACAGCGCTCGGGCTATGTTCCTGGTCAGCCATGGGCTCGGCAGCATCAAGGAGATGTGCAACGAGGCGATCTGGCTGAACCGTGGCACGCTGATGATGCGTGGCGAGCCGGCAAAGGTCGTGAACGCCTACATGAAGTTTGTGAAGGTCAAGAGGTCCGCGTCGGCCATGGAAGATTTGTAGTTCCGCGGCCGATAGGTCCACGGTCTGACGTAAATTTTGTGGCCAAAACTGGCCGCTTCCCTGATTCAAACTGCGTTACCGGTTCGTGTCCAAATTTGGTTATATTAATTCGTAAGACGCTTGAACCAATACGGGTTCCGCTGCGTACGACTCTGTGTGGAAGCTGTGGCCCAAATGAGGGCGGGATGAGAGCTGCTGTGCGTCGCGGGGGCAGCGCACTAGCACCTACAACGGCGCGCAAGGCGCCGTTACCAGTCGTGTCTATATCCCGTTTCCGGTGTCGGTGCGCGCTTCCGTCGATTGGCCCTAACTCGATTTCTCGGCGGGGAGATATGCGATGTCCACGACCATTGACGTTACGAACACTGCAGTGTCCGAGCGTCGGGAATCTCAGGTTTGTAGCTATTGCCGGAGCGTCGATGCGATCTTCGACACCGCGTCCGGCGGCATCATGCGTGACCTCGACGGATGGGAGTACATCGACTTCCTGTCGGGCACAGGTTCGCTGAACTACGGGCGCAACAACCCCGACAAGCGGGCTGCACTCATCGACTACGTGATGGGTGACGGCATCACGCACGGCTGCGCCAGTACGGAACCGCCGTCACCGGGCTTGGACCTTGGACCATCCCTAAGGGCACTGCGCTCCGAAGTACTCCGTGACAACGCCGAGACGCAGCGGACTGCGCTGCTGTAGAGACGGAGGCCAAGGTGACGATCATTTCGGCGCCGCAGGGTTTCAACGAGGAGGAGCTCTACGTCGATCTTGAGCCGACGTTGGGGCGGTCGCTGTTTTTGAAGTGTGAGGGCTTCAACTTCGCCGGGTCGATCAAGCTCAAGGCTGCAACCGAGATGGTGGAGGCGGCCGAGCGGGACGGAGTCTTGACGCCGGGGTCGGTGCTGGTGGAGTCTTCGTCGGGGAACTTGGGCGTTGCGTTGAGCATGATCGCGGCGAACAAGGGTTATGGGTTCTTGTGCGTCACCGATTCGCGCTGCAACCTGTCGACCAAGCGATTGATGCAGGCGTTCGGCAGCCAGGTCCACGTCATCACAGAGCCGGATCGGGTCGGCGGCTTGCTCGGCGCGCGGATCAACTTTGTCCGGGCGTTGTGTGCTTCGGACGACCGCTACGTATGGCTGAACCAGTACGCCAATCCGCAGAACTGGAAGGCGCACTACCGCAGTACGGCGCCGGCG
>Ga0184624_10000336_pt1 | contig 11693 bp, 9 predicted proteins | sample PLM3_5_b1_FD_133157 | JGI IMG/M metagenome (GOLD analysis project Ga0184624, IMG submission 133157) | Groundwater sediment microbial communities from an aquifer in East River, Colorado, USA - PLM3_5_b1 | ecosystem: Environmental > Terrestrial > Soil > Riparian zone | place: USA: East River...
CGACGCGGTGGCAGCGCTCGCGAGCTACCGCAAGGCCGCGCGCCTGAACCCGAACTCCGCGACGGTTCATTTCAACATCGGGCGCATGCATGACGAATTGGGCCAGCCGGCCGAGGCGGCGCGCCGCACGATGTCCGCGAGCTCCTCGCGGCTCGTGATCACGACCCCCGACCCGTCCAGGAGGCGCGCCGTCTGCGACCCGAGCGTGCCGTCCATGAACGCCTTCAGATAGCCGACGCGCAACAGCGCCCCACCGAACCCGCTGCGCAGCCCGAGCTCCGCGACCCGGTCGACCAGGTCGGCCGGAAAGGACTGCCAGACCCGCAGCGTCAGGTCGTCCAGCGCCTGCCAGAAGCGAAGCGCTCCGATCCAGCCGTCCTTGTCGTGGACGGCCGTCACCCCGCGCGCGGCGGCGACTCGAAGCCCCTCCCGCATGGCGTCGACGTACTCGGCGTCGCCGATCTCGACGTAGCGGTCGCGGAACCGCCAGCAGGATTCCTCCCGGAGCACCCCGGTCGGCTCGCCCTGCTCATCGCGTTCCACTACACCCCCCGCAACCTCGAGATCGCCGTCCGCGCGTGCAAGGGCGGCCGAGTTGAGCCACACCGAGTGCGAGTCGTGGGCCAGCAGCGCGACTGGAACGTCGCGCGCCACCTCGTCGAGCGCCTCCTTCGTCGGCTGCTCCGGCCACTCGGCGCTCCGCCACCCCCGCCCGCGGAGCCAACCGCTCTCGCCGGTGCGGCCCAGCGCCTCTCGGACACGCGCGACCGCCTCCTCCACCGACCGGGTGCCCTCGAGCCTCACCTCGCTGCGCGCAACCGCCCACGTGGGAAAGTGGACATGTGCGTCGTTCAGGCCAGGCAAAACGCAGCGCCCGCCGAGATCAACGCGCTCCGGGCCGGGGAGCGCGGTCTCGTGCGTCCCGACCCCGCCGGCGATCCGGTCGCCGGCGATCGCGAGGGCCGACGCCGTCGGAAGCGAAGGATCGAGCGTTCGAACCGTGCCCCGCTCCAGGATCATGCGAGAGAATCTAGACCCGCCAGAGTAAGGAACGAAAGGAGTCGCCCATGCCGATCGACCACATCACCCTGGATGTCCGCGACTACGCCAGTAGCAAGCAGTTCTACGAGCAGGCCCTGAAACCGCTCGGCTACGAGCTCCTGATGGACTTCGGCGAGGCCGGCGGTTTCGGCGAGGGCGGGAAGCCCGACTTCTGGGTCTCGCAGCGCGGCGAGCCGACGACCGCGCACATCGCTCTCTTGGCGCCCGATCGCGAGACGGTCGACCGCTTCTACGAGGCGGCCATTGCGGCCGGGGCAACCGACAACGGCGCGCCGGGCTTGAGGCCGCACTACCACGAGAACTACTACGGCGCCTACGTGATCGATCCAGACGGGAACAACATCGAAGCGGTCTGCCACAGCGCTGCGTGAGCCTCGGCGGCTCGTCCTTCTGGAATCAGACGGCGCTGGAGACGACGACGAGAGACCTGAGACGCCGCGAGCTCCCCGACAACCTCCGCTGAAGTTCGTCCGCAGGCCGGCCTGGGGCGCGGTCCCGGCCCGCGGCCGCCCCCGGATCAACCCAGCCGAGGCTCGCGGCGTCGCCGTCCACTACACGGGCATGAACGCGGACGAAGAGCGGCTGCACCGCAACTGCGCAGGACGCGTACGGGCGATCCAGCGCTACCACATGGAGACCATGGGCTGGCTCGACATCGCCTACAACCACGTCTTCTGCCGACATGGCTACGTGTTCGTAGGTCGCGGTTTCGGCGCGCGCTCGGCCGCGAATGGAACGAACGAGTCGAACGACCACTACTTCGCGGTCTGCTTCCTCGGCGACGACTCCGTCGGACGGGCCGACGTGACCCCTGAGGCGCGCCGCGCCCTCTCCGGGTTGATCCGCGAGTACCGGCGCCGCTACCCGCGAGCCCGGCAGGTCCGGCCGCACTCGGATTTCTTCGCCACCGCTTGTCCGGGTAACGAGTTGCGGGCGTTGATCAAGGGCGGCTACTCGTAGCGCAGGGCCGCGGCCGGGTCGAGGCGCGCGGCGCGCCGCGCGGGGTAGAAGCCGAAGAAGAGGCCGACGGCGAGGGCGACCGAGACGGCCACGAGCAACGACAGCGGGTCGATCAATGTCTCCCAGCCGGCGAGCAGTCCGATCAGCCTGGTGGCCCCGATCCCCGCCAGAGCGCCCGCAAGGCCGCCGAGCGAGCTCAGGACGACCGCCTCGATCAGGAACTGCGCCTGAACCGTCCAGGGATCGGCTCCAACGGACTTGCGGATGCCGATCTCGCGCGTCCGCTCGCGGCCGGCGACCAGCATCATGTTCATGATCCCGATCCCGCCGACGAGCAAGGCGATGCCCCCGAGCGCGAATGTGAGCACACGGAACGTCGTCGTCGCCCGCTGCGCCTCCTTCACGAGCGCCGCCTGGTCCTCGGTCGAGAAGTCGTCGGCATAGGAGACCGGCAGGTTGTGCTGGTCGCGCAGGAGCGTGGAGATCTCGTCCTGCGCCGCCTCGATCTCGCCCTCGCTGCGAACGCGGACGCCCACACTCTTCGTGTTGGGGCCGCCCAACAGGACTCTCAGGACCAGGGGCAGTGGAACGAAGACCCGGTTGTCGAGATTCTCGTCGGCAAGCTTCCCCTTGCGGGTCTGGGTCCCGATCACCTCGAACTCGTGGCTTCCCACCCGCACGGTCTGGCCGATCGCGGGTCCGTTTGGGAAGAGATTCGCCTGCGCATCCAGGCCGAGAACCATGACGCTGCGGCCGAAGTCGACATCAGCCGCGGAGATCAGGCGACCCTGCTGCACGGCCTGGTTGTAGATGTCCGCGTAGGTCGGGGTGACGCCGAAGAGGCGCGTCGTCGTCTGGTTTCGGCCTGCAGAGATGGTCAGGCTCTCGATGTCCTGATGCGGCGCGACGGCGGTCACCATCGGCAGCTGCGAGATCGCCGCGACGTCGGCGGGGGTGATCGTTCGCTCGCTCGCCGACTGCCCCGTTCCGATGCTGATGAACTCGCCGTCGACGAGGACGACGTTCGCGCCCAGGCGCCGGATGCTGTCCTGGACCTCCTTCTGGGCGCCGGCGCTGACGGCGGCGACCGCCACCAGGGAGGCGACGCCGATCACCACACCGAGCGCCGTCAGGACAGCGCGGAACCAGTTCGCCCGGAGCGCTCCGAGCGCGATGCGCCAGTGCTCGATGAACGTCGTCATCCGGCCGCACCGCCGAGCGCGTACGGTCTCGCGGTCGGCTCGTCGGAGCCGACGAGGCCGTCGGCGAGCCGCAGGTTCCGCGACGCGCGCTCGGCCAGCTCGGTCGAGTGCGTGACCATGACGATCGTTGCGCCGCCTCGGTGCGCCTGCTCGAGGATCGCGAGCACCTGCTCGGCGCTCGCCGAGTCGAGGTTTCCGGTCGGTTCGTCGAGGAGCACGACGCTCGGGCGGATGACGAGCGCGCGCGCAATCGCGACGCGTTGCTGCTCGCCGCCGGAGAGGCGGCTGGGACGATGGAGGGCGCGCTGTGAGAGGCCGACCTCGCCGAGCGCGTCGAGTGCGCGCTTCGAGCGCTCCCCGCGGGAAACACCCGCGTAGACGAGCGGCAGCTCGACGTTCTCGAGCGCCGTCGAGCGCGGGAGCAGGTTGTACGCCTGGAAGACGAAGCCGATTCGCTTCCCGCGGACATGGGCTCGCCGGGTCTCGTTCAGCGAGGCCATCTCCTCGCCGACCAGCCGGTAGGAGCCCGTCGTCGGCCGTTCGAGGAGGCCGAGGATCGCTAGCAGCGTCGTCTTCCCGGAGCCGGACGGGCCCGTGATCGCCAGGAACTCACCTTTGCGAACGACGACGCTGACGCCGCGAAGGGCTTCCACGGAGATCTCTCCCTGCCGGAAGAGCTTCGTGACGTCCGCGAGCTCGATGATGCCCGCCGAGCCGTCTGCGGTCACTTACTCCTCCCCGGCTGGGGCCTGAGCCTCCGGGAGAACGACGCGCTCGCCCGCGCGAAGGCCCTTCACGATCTGGACGCTCTTGTTGTTCGTAAGCCCGAGCACGACGGTGCGCGAGGCCTCGTCGCCCGAGCCGTCGATGACGGTGACCGTCGGCTCGTCCTGGTCTTGGGACACCGCTTCGAGCGGCACCTGGAGAACGTCCCGGCGCCGCGCGACGGTGATGCGCACGCTGACGTTCATCCCGGGCCGGAGCCCATGAGTGCTCGAGAGGCCGACTCGGACCGGGAAGGTCACGACGCCGCCGTTCTCGGTTCCCGTCGGCGCCGCGAACAGCACGATCCCTGGGAGGGGCTTGCCGCCGAGCGCGTCGACGCTGACGACGGCCTTCAGGCCAGGCCGAACCCGCGCGACGTCGAACTCGCTCAGGTCGACGCTGATCGCCAGGCGATCGAGATCCGCCACCGTGGCGACCGGCGTCGAGGTGTCGACGGGCGCACCTTTCGTGGTCAGCAGGGCGGTCACGGTTCCGGCGGACGGCGCACGAACCGTCAACAGGCGACGGTTGACGCGCGCGACGGCGAGCCGGATTCGCGCGCTGTCGACCTTGAGCCGCGCGAGGGAGATGTCACCGGAGGCGGCCGGCCCACCGCGGATCCCGAGCACGGACAGCTCGGCCTGGGCCTTGCGGACGTCGAGGCGAGACGCCGCGACGTCGGCTGCGAGGGGTCCTCCGAGCAGCTGGTTGAGCTTCACCCGCGCGGCGTCGACGGCCTGGCGGCCGGCGGCCAGCGCCGTGCGGCTGGGACCGGTCTGGAGCTTCCGCAGATCGCCCCGCGCGCGCTCGAGCTCGAGGCGCGCCGCCCGCACGTCGGCGGCATTTGGCGGCGCGTGGAGCTTCTCGAGCTTGACCCGGGCCGCTTCCACCGTCTGTCGAGCCGAGGCGACCTCCTCGGGGAGGGGCCCCTTGGGAGGCCGCTGCAGCACGGCGAGGTCGGCCAGCGCCTTGTCGTACGCGAGCTGGGCGTCCCTGATCGCCACCGGATCCGGCGGGACGGTGGACTTCGCATCGTCGAGGTTCTCGCGAGCAACGGTCACCGCGCGCTGGGCGGCGGCGAGCTCCTCGGGGAGCGGAGTGTCCGGGGGCCGAAGCAGCAATGCAAGGTCGGCTTCTGCCTTCTTCAGCTCGGCGCCTGCCGCGCTTACGTCGGCCGCATCCGCAGGCGCAAGCGCTCGGTCGAGGTGGTCCTGGGCGACCTGAACGGTTTGCCGCGCGATGCGAATCGCCTGAGCCCGCTCGGCGGGAGTCCCGCCGAGGAGCGTCTCGAGGTCGGCTTCCGCGCGCCTGACGTCGAGCCATGCCGCGCTCACGTCCGCCGCGAGCGGCGGACTGAGCAGGCCCGCAAGACGCTCGACGGCCGCGGTCACTGCGTAGCGGCCTGCAGCCCGCTCTGCCGTGGTGGCCGGAACGCCTGTCAGTGGATCGCTCGTCTGCTTCTGCCGCAGCTCCGTCTGCGCCGTCGCGAGCTCGTTCCGCGCCTGCTCGACCCCGGCCGCCGCCGCGCCGCCGTCGTCGAGGATTGCAAGCGCGCCGCCGGCGACCACGAGGTCGCCCGGCGCGACCAGGAACTTCGAGATGCGACCGATCGACCGCGGGAAGACGGCGTCGGGAGGAGCTTCGGTTGGCGTTGCCGGCGCGGAGCCGGCGCCGCCGCCGCCGGACGGCGCGGGTGCGGTGATCGGACGAGACGCCTTCGCCTGGACGATGCGGCCGACTCCTCCGACGGAGACGACGAGATCGTCACGGGCCGCGGTGGCGGCCGGCGCGTCCTCGGCTGCCGCAGAGCCGCCTCCAAGAAGTCCCCAGAACCCCAAACCAATCGCGACCGCGACGAGACCGAGAGGGGCAAGAGCCCGTCGCGGCGGCACGCTTTTCGCGCTGATCATCGGACTCCTCCTTTCACATCTGCATCTGAATCGTGGAAAGCGGAGATGAGAACAACATGAAACGCCTGCCTCTAGACGCTCCCGGGAGCCTGGGTCGCCGGCCGCCCGAAGCGCAGGTAGAGCGCCGGCACGACGAAGAGATTGAGCAGCGTCGAGGTGAAGAGCCCGCCGAGGATGACGACGGCGAGCGGGTGCTCGATCTCGTGGCCGGGGATGTTGCCGGCCACGACCAGCGGCACGATCGCGAGGCCCGTGGCGAGCGTCGTCATCAGGATCGGCGACAGCCGCTCCCTGGCACCCCGCAGGACAAGCTGCGGGCCGAAGGTCTCTCCCTCGAACCGCTCGAGGTGCTGGAAGTGGTTGATCATCAGGATGCCGTTGCGCGCGGCGATCCCGAACACGGTGAAAAACCCGACCAGGGAGCCGAGCGAGAGCACGCCACCGCCGATGAAGGCTGCGAGCGCACCGCCCACGAGCGCGATCGGGAGGGTGAAGAACGAGAGCGTGGCGAGCCGCCAGCTCCGGAACGAGGCTTGCAGGAGGAGGAAGATGGCGAGCGCCGCTCCGAGCCCGAAGATGAGCAGGCGGCCCTGTGCGGCCTGCCGTTCCTTGTATTCGCCGAGCAGCTCGGCGCGGTAGCCGAGCGGGAAGCTGATGTCCTCGAGACCGTCTTCGAGATCGCGGGCGACCGAGCCGAGGTCGCGGCCGCTTACGTTGGCGCTGATCTCGAGGCGCCTTGAGAGGTTCTCGCGCTCGATCGTGTTCGGGGTCGGCGCGATCCGCACGTCAGCCACGTCCGACAGCAGGATCGGCTCGCCGCCCGGCGTGTCGATCGGAAGCCGTTCGATGCTCGTCAGGCTCGAGCGCGTCTCGGGAGTGCTCCAGACGTGGACGTCGTACGCCCTGCCACCGCGGAAGATGTCGCCGACCTCTTCGCTCGCGATCCAGGCGCCGGAGGCGCGGCGAACGTCGCCGGGCTTCACCCCATGGCGCTTCGCCTTGGCGAGATCGACCTTGACTTCCACCTGCGGGACATCCGCGTGCAGCTCCACCTTCGCTTCGACGAGGCCGTCGATGCCCTCCATCAGCTCCTGCACCTCTGCCGCCTTCTCGGCGAGGACGTGGAGGTCGTCGCCGGACACGCGGACGACGACTGCATCGCTCGACCCCGTCAGCACCTCCCTGCTCCGCTCCTTCAGATAGGTCTGGACGTCGCGTTGAATCCCCGGATAACCGCCGACGACCTCTTGCACGCTCGCGAGCGTCTTGTCGTAGTCGACCTCCGGATCCACGCTGATCCAGTTCTCGCCGAAATAGATGCCGTACGGCTCGTCGGACAGGAACGCCTGGCCGATGTGCGAACCGCAGTTGCGCACGCCCGGGATGCTCCGGAGCTCTCGACAGGCCCGGATCGAGACCCGCGTCTCCTCCGGGCCGGAGGTGTCCGGCGAGGTGAGCCAATGCATCAGGAAGTCGCGCTCCTTGAAGTTGGGCAGGAGTGACTGTCCGAGGAACGGCAGAACCGCGAGCCCGGCCGCGACGCTGAGAAGGGAGGCGGCGTACGCCCAGCGCGGCCTGGTGACGATGCGTGAGAGCACCCGCTCGTAGCCCGTCTGGAGCCAGCCCACGAGAGGCGACCGACGCCGCTCGAGCGGTGACCCTGAGAGCAGGATCAAACACAGCGCCGGCGTGATCGTGAGTGCGACGAGGAGCGAGACTCCCACAGCCAGGACGTACGTGACCGCCAGCGGCTTGAAGAACGCGCCGGTCAGGCCGGTCAGGAAGAAGACCGGCACCATCGCGGCGACGATGATCAGCGTGGCGTAGACGATCGCGCTCCGCACCTCGAGCGACGCGTCGAGCACGACGTTCGCCTGCGGCCTCGGGCTCCCCTCCAGGCGATTCTGGCGCAGGCGCCGCACGATGTTCTCGACGTCGATGATCGCGTCGTCGACGACGACCCCGAGAGCGATCACCAGGCCGGCGAGCACCATGACGTTGATGGTCGTTCCGCGGAGGTAGAGCACGAGGCCGGCCGCGACGAGCGACATGGGGATCGAGATGACGCTGATCAGCGCAGCTCGCCACTCGAAGAGGAAGAGGGCAAGGACGATGATGACGAGCAGCGCACCGAGCAGCATTGCCTCGGTGAGGTTGTCGATCGACGCCTCGATGAAGCTCGCCGGCCGGAAGATGGTCGGGTCGATCTCCATGCCGGGCAGGCCCGGCTCGAGCTCGTCGAGTGCCTGCTCGACGCCCCGGGTCACCTCGAGGGTGTTGGCCCAGGGCAGCTTTTCGACGATCAGCATGAGGCCGGGCCCGTCGTTGATCACGGCGTCTCCGGACAGCGGCTGGTGATCCTCGACGAGCGTTGCCACGTCGGAGAGCAGGAGTTGACGCCCGTCCTGCTTCTCGATCGTCACGTTCGCGAGGTCGTCCGGCGTAACAATCGGCAGCACGTGCCGGACATGGAGGCGCTGGTTCGGCGTGTCGACGAAGCCGCCGGTCCCGATCACGGACCCTTCGGAGAACTGGAGGAGCCCCGCATCCAGGGCATTCGAGGTGTCGTCCATGACCTGCAGGAGCGAGACGTCGTGGGCCCGCAGCTTCTTCGGGTCGACCTGGACGTGCATCTGCTGCAGCCGCTCGCCCCAGATCGGCACGTTCGCGACGCCGGGGACCCGCAGCAGGCGCGCCCTGATCTTCCAGTAGGCGATCGTCGACATCTCGATCAGCGAGAGGCGGTCGGACGTCAATCCGATCTTCATCACCCGGCTCGTCGACGAGAGCGGCTGGATCATCACCGGCGGCGCCGCCCAGGTCGGAAGCGTCGGCGTCGCTGCCTCGACGCGCTCCTGCACGAGCTGTCGCGCATGGAGGAGGTCCGTGCCGCGGTCGAAGAGCAGCACGATCGACGAGAGCGCAGGAACCGATTTCGACCGAACGGTGTCGACCTGGGGCAAACCCTGGAGCGACTGCTCGAGCGGCACGGTGACGAGCGACTCCACCTCCTCGGCGGAGAGCCCGAGGCTGTAGGTCTGGATCTCGACCTTGGGCTGCGCGAACTCCGGGAAGACGTCCACCGGCGTATCGCGAAGCAGCCCGCCGCCGAAGACCATCATCGCCACGCCCAGGGCGACGACGATGTAGCGGAACCTGAGGCTCGTCGCGACGATCCAGCGCATCAGTGCCCGCTGTCGGCGCCGAGCCCCGACTCGGTGCCGTAGAGCTCGGCGACGCCGACGGTCGCCACCTTCGTTCCGGGCTCCGGCCCCTTGGAGAGCCGGGCTCGCGCGCCGTCGATCGAATCGACGGCGATGCGCTGCCGCACGAACGTCAGGCCCTCCGGATTGGTGTATGTCCAGGTCTCGCCGGTCGGGGAGTAGAAGACGGCGGAGTACGGAATGAGCGTGGCGCCGCCGCTCCGCTCGACGTTCCCGGTCTTGATGTCGAGCCGCTCGGCTGCTTCGGGCGTCAGCGTGATCCGGCTGAGGTCGGTTCCAGCCACCTCCTCGACGACCGCAGGCTCGTGGCTAGCGGTGTCCGAGGATCCTCCGCAGCCCGCAAAGAGCACGGGGACGGCGAAGAACGCGGCGACGGTCGAGCGACTCATGTAGCTCCTTTCAGCGATCGGCGCTTCCCGAAATGGAGGTACAGCGGCGGGACGACGAAGAGGTTCAGCAGCGTCGAGGTCACCAGGCCGCCGACGACGACGATCGCCAACGGATGCTCGATTTCGTGACCGGGGATGTTTCCGGCGACCACGAGCGGCACGAGCGCAAGCCCGGTCGCGAGGGTCGTCATCAGAATCGGCGAGAGCCGTTCCTGCGCACCGCGGAGGACGAGCTCTCGGCCGAAGGTCTCGCCCTCGTGCTCCTCGAGATGCTGGAAGTGGTTGATCATCAGGATGCCGTTCCGAGCGGCGATCCCGAACACGGTGTAGAAGCCGACGAGCGAGCCGAGGGAGAGCACGCCTCCGCCCAGCCACGCCGCGAGTGCACCGCCCACGAGCGCCATCGGCAAGGTCAGGAAGGAGAGCGTCGCGAGGCGCCAGCTCCGCAGCGAGACCTGCAGGAGCAAGAGGATCCCGATCGCCGCGGCGAGCCCGAACAAGAGCAATCGCTTCTCCGCTGCTTGCCGCTCGGCATATTCGCCCAGAAGCTCCGCGTGGTACTCCTGCGGGAACCGGATGGTCTGGAGGCGCCGTTCGACGTTCCCGGCAACCGAGCCGAGGTCGCCTTCGTCGACGCCGGCGACGACGTCGATGCTCCGCGACGTGCCTTCGTGGTGGACGACGTTTGGAGTCGGCCTGACGCGCACGTGGGCGACGTCCCCGAGGAGCACGTGTCCGCCCCCGGGAGTGTCCAGCGGGAGCTCGCGCAGGCTCGTGAGGCTATTGCGGGTCTCCGGCGTACTCCAGACGTGCACGTCGTAGGCCTTCCCGCCTCTGAAGATGTCGCCGACTTCCTCGCTCTCGATCATCGTCGCCGTCGCCCTGCGAACGTCGCCAGGCTTCAGGCCGTACCGCTGTGCCTTGGCGAGATCGACCTCGACCTGGACCTGGGAGACGCCCTCCTGGAATTCCACCGAAGCGTCGGTGATCCCGTGGATCGCTGCGATTGCGTCCCTGATCTCGTCGGCCTTGCGGTGGAGGACGTCGAGGTCGCGGCCGAAGACACGCACGACGATCGGCTCGCTTGCCCCGGCCAGGACCTCGTCGATTCGCTCGTTCAGATAGGTCTGGACGTCGTGGAACATCCCGGGGTAGCCGTCGACGACGGTCTCGATCGAGGCCACGGTCTCGTCGTAGTCGGCGTTCGGATCGACGGCGATCCAGTTCTCTCCGAAGTTGACGCCCGCGACCTCGTCGGCCAGGAACGCCTGCCCGATATGCGAGCCGAAGTGATCGACGCCGGGAATCGAACGCAGCTCGCGGCTGGCCCTGGCTACGACGCGGGTCTCTTCCGGCAGGCTGCTCCCGGGCTTCGTGATCCAGTGGCCGAGGAAGTCGCGCTCCTTGAAGGTCGGGATCAGCGACTCGCCGAGGAACGGCACCACTGCGACCCCCGCGACGACGGTGAGAGCCGCGGCCAGGTACGCCCAGCGCGCCCGGTAGAGCACGGGCGACAGCACAGCTCGATAGCCCCGCCCGAGCCAGCGCTCGAGCGGCGACTCTCGGCGCTCGATCGAGGTCTTCGAGAGGAGGATCAGGCTCAGCGCCGGCGTAACGGTCAGCGCTACGAGGAGCGAGACCAGGACCGCGAGGACGTAGGCGAGGACGAGTGGCCGGAAGAACGCGCCCGTCAGCCCTTGCAGGAAGAAGATGGGCGCCATGGCAATGAGGATGATCAGCGTCGCGTAGACGATTGGCCCCCGCACTTCCAGCGAGGCCTCGAGGGTGATCGCCGCGGCCGAGCGGGGGCTCTCTTTCCGATGGTTTTCGCGCAGTCGGCGCAGGATGTTCTGTACGCCGATGATCGCGTCGTCGACGACCACGCCGAGGGCGATCACGAGGCCGGCGAGCACCATGACGTTGACCGAGGTGCCGCGCCAGTAGAGGACGAGGCCGGCGGCGACGAGCGAGAGCGGGATGGCGACGACGCTGATCAACGCGGCGCGCCAGTCGAACAGGAACGCGCCGAGCACGAGGATGACGAGCAGCGCGCCGATCAGCAGCGCGTGCTCGAGGTTGTCGATCGCCGTCTCGATGAAGTTCGAAGCCCGGAAGATGTGAGTGTCGATCTCGATGCCGGGGAGCACCGGCTGCAGCTAGTCGAGCGCCGTTTCGACCCCG
>Ga0184624_10000337_pt1 | contig 11654 bp, 4 predicted proteins | sample PLM3_5_b1_FD_133157 | JGI IMG/M metagenome (GOLD analysis project Ga0184624, IMG submission 133157) | Groundwater sediment microbial communities from an aquifer in East River, Colorado, USA - PLM3_5_b1 | ecosystem: Environmental > Terrestrial > Soil > Riparian zone | place: USA: East River...
CGCCGCGCGCTCCAGCATTGGCCTGTCGATCCGCGGGATCAGTGCGCCCGCGGACACGATGGTGCAGACGTTCTCGCCGAACACCGTGATCGCGACGACCGTCACCGCCACGCCGCTGTTCGCCCCGGTGACCGGCAACACCCTGATCGCTGTCGTGTCCACGAACGAGAACGCGGGCGCCGACGACATCAACACGCCCTCGTTCTGGACGCTCATCGCCACCCAGCGCAACGCCGCGGGCACGCACGTCCGCATGAAGATCTTCGGGATCACCGTCGCCAATTGGATCGCGAACGGATCGCCCGCGCTGACGTTCACCTCGACGGCCGCGCAGCGCATGCAGTTGACGATGGGCGAGTTCTCGGGCGAGTACAACCTGACGGCCGAGGTGACGGGCACCGACGAGGGCACGACCGGAACGAGCGGAACCACGGGTAGCGTTACGCCGCTGGGCACCGGCCGCCTGGTCATCATGGCGTTCGCCGAGAAGAACGCGCAGCCCGCATCCGACGCCGCCGGGACGCCGACGTGGCAGGCGCTCACGACGTGGAACGAGGACCCGAGCGTCCTCTCGACACAGAAGCTCAGCCAGTGGGTCGGCTACGTGGATAACCGTGGCGCGAGCGCGACCAGCACGAACATCACGTGGTCCACGACTTCCACGGCCTGGTCTGGATTGACGGTGTCGCTGGCTCTAGCAGCAGGCGCGGCCGGAGACTACGGGCAGGCCACCGAGAGCGCGCCCTACGTGGCGCGCTACGTGGCGCCGCTGTCGCGCGTCTTCGGGTTGTTCTCACCCAACCCAGCCGCGCCGGACCCCTACACGGCGCTCGTGCTCGAACGCTCGACGCCGTTCTACCGCGGCTCGTACTCGGCCGTGTCGAACGCCGCCGACGAGTTCATCCCGCTCTGGGGCACGCCCGCCTATCTCTCTCGGCAGGAGCCCGCATACACGCCGCCACGCTCGCTGGTCGGGAACGTGTACGACAACACCGTCGCTCCGACCCCGGATACCTACGCGGCCGTCACCTTGAACCGGCCCACGCCGTTCTACGGCGGCGAGCGCCCGCTCGTGATCGCCGCGTTCGATAACCCGACGGTGCCGATCGCGCAGGTCTGGGCGTCGATGATCCAGAGCCGCCAGGAGCCGTACTACGGCGTCATGCGGCCGGTCGCGATCCAAGTCTTCGACCAGCCCGCCGCGCCTGCCGCCCCGGTGTGGGTGCCGCAGCCGGTTACGAGCACGCGCCGGAGCCGGGTCGAGGCGGCGCGGAGCTGGACGCAGGTCGTGGCGTTCCTGGCCGCGTACGCCCCGACGACCGCGAGCGCGCGCGCGGAGCAGGCCAAGCGCGCGCGCAGCCTGGTCGTGAACGGGTACCTCACGCCGGTTGTGATCGGCGGGTCGCAGTACACCGTTGTCGTGCGTGGCCGCAGCGTCGCGTTCTACCGCGGCTCGTACTCGTCGATCATGCCAGCGGCGGACGAGGAGATCATCCCTTATGTCCCGCCGGAGCCGCCGATCCCGCCTGTGCTCCCGGCGCCGAACACGGGCGGCGGAGGCGAGTGGGTGATCTGGCTCGCGCCGGACTTCCGCGCCAACCGCAGGGACGCGTTCAAGCGTTTCGAGGTGCCAGGATTCCGTAAGCCGTCGCGTCGAGAGAAGCGGGGGTACTAGCGCCATGCGCTGCGGCCGGTATGCTAGCGCCAGGCGAGGGCGCCTAGTTCGAGTGATTACCTGTGCGCGCCCTGCCTCTCCCCGGAGCGGCGATGGGTCCAATCCAACCCGGAGAGTCAAGTGACCGCATTCAGCGTCCTGTGGGGCGAGGTGGGCTCCAACTTCACCACCGCCAGCCAGGCTCGCTGCAAGCTGGCTGTCAACGCTGCCTACCAGGAGTGGATGGCAGCCATGCAGTGGAGCTACCGCGAGGCGACGGTCGCGGCCGTCCCGCTGGTTGCTGGCACGGCCAAGTACACCCTGCTCGGCACCACGCCCGTCGTCCAGGACTTCGACGGCTTGATCTCGGTCGGGTTGGAGATGAACACGGCCGGAACCGTCGAGGTCCTGACCGAGCTGCTGCAGCCCGACTTCGACCGCATCTGCGGCAGGAGCAAGACGAACAGCGAGCCGCTGTTCTACTGCGTGCGCGGCGGCACCCCGGCGGCCACCTCGGGCACGATCGTGTCCGGCGGCCAGCAGCAGCTCCACATCGCTCCGCCGCCGATCGCCACGGCCGACCACGGCCAGGCGCTCCAGATCTCCTACTTCCGCTCGGTCGGCAGCCTCGACATGGTCGCCGACGCGGACGTGCCGATCCTCCCGGCGCAGTACCACTACGCCCTGATCGTCGGCGGCAACGCGTACATGGCCGAGTGGATGAAGAACGTGCAGGCCGCGGGCCAGTACCGGCAGCTCTTCCAGCAGCGCATCCAGGAGGCGATGGTCGCCGACCAGGGCCTGCGCGGCAGGGACGCGAACCTGATGGTGCGCAAGACCGGCCCGCAGGTGTACGGCATCACGGGCCAGACCGAGCCGACCTTCGACCCGGCCACGCGCCGCTACGAGCGCCAGGACTAGGTTGCCGACCGCTCAGCACCGCAAGTTCGACCTCGGCATGGTTCGCGACGCGGCCAGCTTCACGCTGCCCGAGGGAGCCTGCTACGACGCCAACAACATGCTCTTCGACAAGCTCGGGATCGCGCGCAAGCGCGGGGGAATCCAGGGCCTCGGATCGACCACGACCTACCGCGGCCACCACCTCGGCGCGCTCCTGAAGGACGACGGCGCGGTGCAGCTCTACAGCATGAGCTACAACGGCGCGCTGCCGATCATCGACTCGATCAACTCGACCACCGGAGCATTCACCCAGGTCGGCGCAAGCGCCCCCGGACTACCGATCGTGGACGGCGGCAGGCCGTTCCAGCACTACGGATTCCTGGTCTTCCCGACGTTCACGAACGACCCGGCGACGTTCTCGGTCGGGTTCCTCAGCGTCGGCGGCGCTACCGGATCACTGCCGAACTACACCTTCACCCTCGGCGGATCGGTCGTGCTCACCGCGGGCAGCAAGCGCGTCACGTGCGCAGCGGGCGACAGCCCCCTGGCGCACATGCAGGTCGGCATGATCTTCGTGTCGCTCAACGCCGCGGCCACCCAGGCGTACATCGGGCGCGTCACACGCGTGGTCTCCACGACCGCCTTCGACGTGTACCCCACGCCGAGCGTCGGCTTCACCGCAGGCGCAGGCGCAGGCACGTTCCTCAACAACTACTCGTGGACGGGAACCCCCGAACTGCTCCTCGCGAACCCGGCGATGTACAAGTCCGGGAAGGTCGGGATGAGCTTCCAGGGCCGCATCCTGCTCGGCGCCTGCAACCTCTTCAACCCGGTGCCCGTCACACAGACGGTCGAGTATTACCCGCGGCGCGTCTACTTCAGCGCGACGCTGCTGGAGGGCACCTCGGCTTTCAGCGCGAACAAGATCACGGGCGCAGCCTTCCTGCAGAACAGTGGCTGGCCGGAGCTGAACTACTTCGACATCCCGGCGCAGGAGGAGATCACCGCCATGAGCCCCACGGGCTTCGGCGACGCGCTGATCTTCTCCGCGCAGCGCACGTTCCGGCTGACCGGCAACCTCAGCACTCAGTTCGGCACCGAGCAGTCGATCACGTGGTCGCCACGCGAGATCCCCAACAGCGTGGGCTGCATGAGCGAGCGCAGCCTGCAGCGCACCCCGCGCGGCGTGATCTTCGCGCACAGCTCGGGGATCTACACGACCGACGGCAACAACATGCAGCCGCTCATGTACGGCAAGATCCAGGACCTCTGGAAGAGCTACGTCGCCGGGAGCGACTTCAAGATCTTCGGGTCGGCGCTGATCCGCGGCAACCACTACTACATCTGCGGCCAGCAGACGACCGCTGGCAACTTCTGGGCGCTGCAGTTGAACCTCGACACGCTCGCGTGGAGCCGCGTCACCGGGAAGGTCACACTCCCGGCCTCGTTCCTAATCAACGGCAGCGTGGCCGACTCGTCGATCCCGAGCCGCACCTGGGGCCTGAAGTATTGGAACCAGTCGATCGCGGCGCCGTCGATGACGGGCGGGCAGCTCCTGCAGTTGGAGTCGATGTTCTCGCCGAGCGCCTCGAACCGCTCCGACTCCGACGGCACGCTCGTGCAGTTCAACTACCAGTCGCGGCCGTACACCGAGGAGTCCCCGACGATCCAGAAGATCTGGCGCCAGGCCACGGTCGAGTACAAGAACATCGGCGGCGCGTCGTGCATCGTCAAGCCGAACGCGGGCCTCGACACCGCGGATGGGTTCGGCAACTCGTCGTACTCGCCGATCATGGGCAAGCAGGACCCGCAGACGATCACGGGCGCGACCAACGCCGCCCCGATCGTGCTGACGGTCCCGGCCGGGCACGACATCTCCGCGGACATGTTCGTGCGCGTGCGCGGCGTCCTCGGCAACACGAACGCCAACGGTGTCCACCGCGTGCAGGTCGCTGGCGCGACCACCATCACGCTCATGGGCAGCTACGGCAACGCGGCGTACACCTCGGGCGGAACGGTGCAGGTCGTGGACCAGCGCGACTTCTCGCTCAACACGTCGATCACGAACGCTGAGGGCGCGGGCATGATGTACGAGATCACGGACGGGACGCTGGGCGCGGACGAGTTCGAGCTGTACGGCATCACGCACACGTGGGAAGACAGGGACCCGCATGCCGAATCGAAACCCGTACTCGGGCCTGCCGAACATCACGGGCGCGCAGACCTCCGGCGACATCGAGGACATCCGCAGCTCCGGCGACCCGTCGCGCTTCTTCCCGAGCCTGCGCCGCGGTCAGGTCGATGCCGTCACGGGCCGCATCCTCGATGTCCCGCGCGCCTTCGTCTACATCAACGGCGCGACTGTAATCGGCACGAACTCCGGCGTGCAGGCGGCGGTCCCGTGGGACGTGCTGGATTACGACACCGACGGCATGTTCAACAGCGCCAACAACACGCGCCTGACCGCGCACACCCCGGGCGTCTACCAGGTCGATTTTCTCTACTCCTACCAGGGCAACACCGCGGGCTGGCGGCGCTCGTGGATCCAGCGCACCAACCCCACCACCGGCGCGTTCGCGTACTTCGGCGCGTTCCTCAATACCGACGCGCTCGGCATTAGCTGCTGGCTGCAGTCGCACTGGGCCATACCTATGGAGGCGGGCGAGTACGTGGAGGGCATCTACTTCCAGAACTCCGGCGGCGCCCTCAACTTCAACTGCGGCCGCGACAACTGCGGCTTTGCCGCAACCCTCATCTCCAGCTTCGGGAGCGATAACGGATGACCATCTGGGACACCTGGGCGGCCGACCCGAGGTATAGCCAGGTCGTCAGCGACCCGCGCTTCCTCGCGGCCACGCCCGCGTTCAAGAGCAAGATCCACGACATCCTGTTCAAGTACGGCTTCACCGAGGGAGCCGACACGACGGGGATGTCGAGCGGCAACATCGAGGCCAACCCGTACTCGGTGCTGGCGAAGTTGAAGCAGGGCCGCACGAGTTCCGATCACGCGTCGATCAACGCCGCGAACGCCGCGAACCTGGAGGAGAGCGGCGCGGCCGTGGGCGCGCTGAACGCCAACAACGAGAACTTCAAGCGCTACCAGGCCGAGGCCGCGGCCCAGCAGGGCCAGGAGCTGAGCGGCGCGCTGGGCGACTACACGGGTACGATCGGCGACATCTTCAACGATGTCGAGATGAACCCGATCATCGCGCCGCAGCCGATCCCGCAGCCCGTCGGGCCAGCGCCGGGCCAGGCCACGGGCGCGGGCACGGCGTTCCCGACGCCGCAGGTGCCGTACAACCGCACCGGCCCCGAGGCGGGCTGGAACACCGTGGCGTCGAAGGTCAAGAAGATCGTCGGGCCACAGAACGTTGGACTGCCGGGGTACCGCTGATGGCCGTAGGACCCGTATACCCCTCCTCGCGTGGAGGGCACGCGCTGTCGGTCAAGCCGAAGCCGAAGCCGACGCAGAAGCCGAAGAAGGTCGTGAACCACCCGACGACGCAGATGCCGGTGATGCCGAGCGAGCACGAGCTGCGCGCGCAGGCGAACGCGCAGGCGTGGAAGAGCATCCAGCAGATGCAGTCCACGCTGCCCAGCGAGGGGCAGCTCATGCTGCAGTACGGCGCGCAGCGCAGCGCCATCGCTCCGCTCGTGCAGGCGCACCGCGACTGGCTGGAGAAGGCGGGTGAGTATCAGGTCGGCATGACGAACGCGCTGTCGTCGCTGGTGCAGCAGGGAGCGGCCACGGGCGACGAGACGGCGGGCGGGTTCGCGGCGTCGGCTGGCGCCCCGCAGGGCGCGCTGCCGTCCACGAACGTGACGCCTGCTGCCAGCGCGATGCCGGTGGCGGCGTACGGCACGAGCACGGCCAACTACCTGAAGAGCCTGGTGCCGTACGCGACCGCGCAGGGCATCGGCAACATCGGCCGCGTGGACCAGGCCGAGAACGAGTCGATGCAGAGCCTGCGGCAGGCCAGGAGCGAGATCGGGATGAAGCTGCCGGAGCTGCAGCAGTCCAACTACTCGGACTCCTACAACGCCGCGTTCCAGAAGTACAAGGGCGAGCTGGCAACGCTGGCCGCGAACCAGAAGGGCAGCCTCGCGGCCACGAAGACGGCCAGCGACATCTCGGCCACGAAGGAACGGCTGCGCCTCCAGGCGATGAACGCGGACACGAGCCGCATGCGCGCGGACGCCGCGATCAAGGCCGGGAACGTCAAGGCGGAGGGGACCGGCACGCGCACCGCCGGGGACGCGTCGAACCTGAAGGCTGGCCTCACGAAGGCCCTCGCGGCGTACAACGACACGGGCGGGCACAGCGGCTTCGGCCGGTTCGGCGTGACGCTGAAGATGGCGAGTTACAAGGACGGCCTCGACCGCACGCACCCGGGCGACGAGGTGCACATCTCCGGCGCGACCGCGCAGGAGGTGCGCGACCGTATGGCGAAGTTCCTGAAGAGCCACAAGGGCTCGACGACGGGGCCGACCAAGGGCCAGGGGAAGTACAGCCAGGCGAGCGACATCGAGGGCCTCACTGGGTACCAGAAGACCGTGGGCCGGAAGGGCGAGTACAACCGGCGGCAGGAGGCGTGGGGCATCTTCAAGGCCGCGAACGCCGCGACGCTGCACCCGGTCTCGAACGAGAAGCTGCTGGAGATGTTCCGCTACGCGCTCCCGAAGAAGTAGATGGCTCCCAGGCAGCCCGCACCCAGTAAGCCTCTGAAGAAGAAGCTCGCGCCCGACGACTTCGGGATCGGAGCCCCGGCGGCTCCGAAGGTGCTGCCCGTGTTTCACGTGAAGCCGACGGCCGCGCAGCGCCGCGCGGAGCGCCTGCGGCTGCAGGCGGCGGCGGACAAGAAGCGCAACGACGAGATCTTCAAGCAGCGCCAGGCCGCGAACCTCCTGGCCGCGACTCAGCAGAGCGTGGCGGCGAAGGCTGGCCTGCCGGACGCCAAGAGCCCGTTCGCGGGGGCGGAAAGGGGGAAGGGGCCGGGCGCTAAGAAGCCGCAGCTCACGAGCGATCTGACGACGAAGAGCCGCCTCGCTGCTGGCCGGAGCCAGCTCCGCACACAGGGCGGCTTGCTGACCCCGGCGCAGCGCGAGCGTGTGGCCGCCGCGGAGAAGGCTACGGCCACGAGTCGCACCCCGACGTTCGCAGACAGGCACGTCCTCCCCGCCGATCTGTCCAAGCCCGCCGTAAAGCTGTCTCAGCGTGACCGTGACGAGCTTCTGGGGCACGCGAAGCCCATCGCCCCGGCGCGCATCGGAGCGCCGCAGGCGCCCGCTGAGAGCCTCGCGAAGCCCGTGTTCTCGTTCGGCAAGATCGGCCACAAGCCCGAGGACGTGCAGCGCGGAGGGTTCGAGCTGCCCGGGAACCTCGGCGAGGCCGTGACCGGCGCGCTGAAGCGCACGAACTTCGCGGGCGTACCGATCGGTCGCGCGATCCTCGGCACCGACGCCGTCGCGTCGCCTAGCGAGGGGCTGCGCGGGAACCAGAAGCCGATCGTGCACGCCGCCAAGGCGCCGCTCTCGTGGCTCAACGACGAAGCCAAGGCGAAGACGCACGGCAAGGCGCCGACGCTGCAGGAGCTGACGGACGTGGAGCGGTTCGGCGAGTACAGCCTGACGGCTGAGGCGCGCGCCGAGCTGGCCCCGTTGATCGAGGCGAACGGTTACAACCTGAAGGACATGCCGACGTGGAACGACCCGGAGGCGATTGCGCGCGCCTACGGGCCGAAGAACGAGCCGAGCCTGAGCGGACTGGCGCGTAACTTCGCGGCCGACGTGGGCAGCCAGCTCGCGCTCGGATCGGCCGTCCGCATGTACGGCGACGTGATCGCGCAGAGCGTCCAGCAGCGCAGCCTCACGCCCGCCGCGCGCCTCGGAGGCGAGTACCTCCAGGGGTACACGAACCTGCTGCCGTTCGTCGGCGACCGGCCGTGGCGCGAGCAGGTCTACGAGCACCCGTTCCTGGCGCCGGTAGCGGTCGCGCCGTTCGTGAAGGGCGGCGGGAACCTGATCGGGAAGCACGCGCTGCGCCTCTCGCCGGAGCGCGTGGTCGAGCACCCGACGCTCAAGGCTGCTGTCGAGCGGGGCCAGTTGGAGCCCGGCAGGGAGCGCGTCAAGATGAGCGCCAGTCAGCACCCCGTGGGCCGCCTCGTGCAGATGGGCACCGACAAGCTCCTGTCCAAGGCCGTCAACCCGGATGAACGCACGGCCGCGCAGCAGGTCAGGAGCGTGGCGCGCAACCCGGTGCAGGAGATGGCGGGCCAGGTCGGGCGCATCCCGCAGCGCCTCGGGCACGTCGCCGAGCGCCGCGCGGACCGGCGCGTGATCGAGGCGCACCACGCACAGGCGCGCATCGAGGCTGGCCGCGCGCCGCACCTGGCGCTGCAGGCGTACCTGAAGGCGATCCGGCAGACGCCGTTCATGCGTACGCTGGTGAAGGGCTGGGGCGGCAAGGAGCAGGAGATCGAGCGCGCCGGGTTCCACCACGGCGTCGCGTCGTCGAGCGACCAGCTCGCGGCCAGCTACCGGCAGCGCGCCGCGGAGGTCGCGATCCAGGCGAACGAGCTGAAGTTCAGCGCCGAGGAGGCGCGCGCCGCGGGCGACGAGGTCTCCGCACGCCAGTTCGACCTGGCCGCTGCGCACGCCGAGAAGATCATCGGCGAGCAGCTCAAGGTCGCGGAGGACTCGGACGCGAACCCGATCGACATCTTCCAGCCGAAGAAGGGCATCGAGCGCCTCGTGAAGTCGATGCGGGAGGCGAGCCGCACCGCGGGCGACATCCTGGAGGCGAAGGGCCTGATGGACGAGAAGGGCAGGCTCTACGGCGACTGGCAGCACCGCGCGTCGATCATCGACGCGACCGAGGGCGCGGGCGCGAGCCACGCTCTCCCGGACGGGTCCGCGACGCCCGCTTGGCACATCGTGCAGAAGCTGAAGCCGGTCCGGCAGGAGTTCCTGGACGCGCGCGCGGCGTTCCACGAGAAGCCGGTGGCTGAGATCGACGACCTCGCTCCGAGCGAGGACGTGCGCAGCAGCGAGGCCGAGCACCACATCGGGCGTAACCGCCTGGCGCGGCGCATCCAGCAGGTCGTGGAGACCAAGCAGCGGCAGCGGCAGGAGCGCATGACCGCGGACGCCGAGTTCGACCCGGTCGAGACAGCGGTCGGCACGGGCCTGAACCAGCGGTCGGTGCAGCGCGTCGTGGCGGACACCGGCAGGCAGCTCGCGCGCGTCGTCGAGGGCAGGCAGCGTGGCGACCAGAGCCACGTCCACCACCTGCAGGGCATGATCGAGTCGCTGCGGCGCACCGAGATGGCCGCGCACATGGAGAAGACCGGCGCCACGCTGCGCCGCGCCGAGAACGATCTGCGCATCGGGCAGACGCGCAACGCCCCGCCGGACAAGCTCCGGGTGCTGGAGGAGCGCGTGAAGGCCGCCGTCGAGGCGCAGGAGGCGTTCCGGCCCAGCAAGGAACTCCTGGAGCACCAGCGCATCCTGGAGAAGAAGGTCTTCCACAACGACATGCTGGGCCTGACGGACAAGCAGATCGACCAGATCATCGACTTCCACTTCAAGCCGGAGCGTGGCGAGCTGTCGCAGCAGCAGCGGTTCGCGTTGAAGCGCGTGATCCAGAGCGAGCAGGACAAGTTCCTGCCGCTCAACGACCTGCACTTCGCCGCGAAGATGATGGAGGCCGACTCGGCGGCGGCGTTCAAGGACCTGACGGGCAAGGATGTCTCGCTCGCGCACCGCTTCGACCAGGCCAGCCACGCGTACCTGCGCACCCTGCGCGCGCTGCGCGACGACCAGCTCCCGCAGGGCTACGACCCGTTCCACCTCCACATGCACAAGCCGGACACCGAGTACGGCCTGCAGCCCGTGCGGGTCACGACCGGCAAGCAGTGGGAGGAGGCCGACTACACGCGCGACATGCACTTCTTGATCGCCCGCGACCTGCAGGGGTTGAGCCGCAAGGCGGTCATCGCGCAGACGTTCGAGGGCCTCTCGAAGACGCCGCTCGTGATCGAGAAGCCGCCGGTCGGCAGCGAGGTCCCGCCGGGCTGGGTGCAGATCCACAAGACGGACTGGGACAACCTGGGGAGCATCTCGAAGAACCGCGAGATGGAGCGCGACATGCTCGACGAGTGGCGCAAGACCGGGAAGCAGAGCCACGCGGGCGCGATGGTCGAGGAGGACACGGTCCTGATTACGCGCACGCTGCGCGACTGGGTCGATACCGAGCTGCGCAAGGGCGACCCGGAGCGGGAGCTGAACCCGCTGCTGGAGGCCACGAACTTCTACCGCCGCTGGATGCTGTTCAGCCTGCCGCGCACGTTCGTGAACAACTTTTTCGGCAACCCGCTGCTAGCCGCGGTGCAGGGCGCGGGCCTGCGGACGTTCATGGAGTCGATCCAGACGCTGCGGAAGCACCCGGAGCGCGTCCTCCACACCCTGCAGGCCAGGGGCGTGAGCGCGAACATCATGGAGAAGCCGAACGCGAAGATGACCGGGTGGCAGAACTTCTGGCGCACGGCCAACAAGTTCGCGGAGGACAACGGCCAGCTCATGGTCTACCTCCTGCACGCCAAGCGCGCGTTCAAGAAGGAAAACGGGCTGCACTGGTTCAACCGCGTGAGCCGCATGAACGAGCACTGGGGCCAGTTCCTGGAGGACGCCGCCGCGGGCAAGAACCCGGACGCGGCCAAGTGGAGCGCGAAGAGCGTCGAGATGTTCGGCGACATGTTCAAGACCATGAAGCACGACGACACGATGGCGTCGCTGTTCCTGTTCCACCGCTGGGTCGGGCACATGATCCACCTGACGCTGTGGACGATGCCGACGAAGTACCCGGGCCGCACCGCGTTCCTGCAGCAGACCGCGCTCCTGGCCGACCAGTACCGCAAGGAACACGGCGTGTTCCCCGAGTGGGCGCAGGGCATGGTGCCGCTGTGGAGCACGATGGAGAAGGCTGGCGGCGGGCTGCAGAAGGTCACGTGGGGCCTCGGGTCGCAGGGCGTCATCCCGTTCGGCACCGCTGGCCAGACGTTCGATCTGGGCTCGCCCGCGCAGCCGAAGAGCCTGCTGCAGA
>Ga0184624_10000339_pt1 | contig 11650 bp, 23 predicted proteins | sample PLM3_5_b1_FD_133157 | JGI IMG/M metagenome (GOLD analysis project Ga0184624, IMG submission 133157) | Groundwater sediment microbial communities from an aquifer in East River, Colorado, USA - PLM3_5_b1 | ecosystem: Environmental > Terrestrial > Soil > Riparian zone | place: USA: East River...
GCGGGCAACTGGTTCGACCACGTCGAGCAGGGCGGTGCGTGATGGACAACATCACCTTCGCCCACGTCATCCGCGCAGCCTCCGAGTTGGTGTCCGACGAGGGCGAGAACGAGGAGTACGACCGCGCCATTGTCGAACTCACCTGCGATCTGCTGTCCATCAGCACCGAGTCCAGGGACGCCGTGCTCCCGTTCCTGCGGGCGCTGCGACCGCACTGAGCGGTCAATCAACTTCCCCGGTTCCAGCCGGGGCAGCAGGGTGACAAACATGTCACCCGGTGAACCACCACAGAGAGGGACAACCATGTCCGATAGCACCACCACCATCACCGAGCGGGCAGCCGAGATGGGCAGGGAGCGCGGCAAGACCGCGGCGTCCTGGGCCTTCGACGGGAACACCGAGATGTCCCTGTACCGACAGGTCGTGGAGATGTACGAGACCGGCGACCCGGCCTTGCACGACCTCATCCCGTCCCCGTCCTGGCTGAGCGGGGAGCACTCCGACTCACCCACCCCGGACACCCTCCGGGCTGTCCTCGAAGTCCCTGACGGCGAGTGGGACATGGTCGCGGACGAGGTCTGCACGGCCTACGAGGAGGCGGCCGACGAGGCGTTCACCCTCGACGTGTGGACTACGGCGCAGGCCCACGTCAAGGGCGAGTGACCCCGCTCGAACCCCTCGACCCCGGCGTGTCGTGGCAGATCAACCGGGACCGGGAGGTGTCCCGCCGTCACGTCCGTCGCCTGCTCGCCAGACACCGGCCGCAGGACGCGGTCATTGAACGCAGCCTCATCCAGGATGCGCCCCCGCAAGATGCAGACCCACCCCCTGAGGCAAGCAAGAAGCCCAGGGGGTGGGCCTGGGTGACAAGCATGTCACCCAGGATCAGGACATGGGTCCGACCGAAGTAACTGCGGTGCCGCAGTTTCCAACTGCGGCATTTGCCGCAGTTGCCGCAGTACCCACTACCACTGGAAATGTGCTGACTTGTGCACACGGTGTGGTTGTGGTAGTATGTATTCATCAGTCAGAGAACCGTCTCAAGGCTGAACCACCACCGAGGGTGACAACCATGTCACCCTCACCCCGAGAGGAAACGAGCATGACCAGCACCACCGTCGCCAAGGCGACCAGCACCCCCAAGGCCCCCGTCAAGCGGGCCGCCACCAAGCAGGTCACCCCGCTGACCTACAACCCCGGCAAGGTCGCCCGTCCGGCGTCCACCGGGGACGAGCGCAAGCGGGAGGCGCAGGACGCCGTGCCCCCGTCGATGGAGGGCGGCAACGCCACCCTCATCAACGCCTTCCTGGAGCCGCGCTTCCTGTGGTTCTTCGAGGCCGAGTTCCAGGGCGAGCACATCGTCTGGGGCGCGACCCACGACCGCACCCTCGGTGACCCGAAGACCGTCTCCGAGGCGGTCCAGCGGGCCACCCACACGGGCCGCGGTGCGAGCACCGCGCTCGCCAAGCGGGACCTCATGGCCGGGATGGTGGCGGCGGACCGCCAACTCCAGACCGCGTTCAAGAAGCCGCCCGTCCCCCGCAAGACGGCCACGTCCAAGGGCGCGGCCTCGCAGGTCAAGCCCGGCGAGGGCACCAAGGCCACCAAGCCGCCCACCAAGGCGGAGGCCAAGCGGGCGGAGAAGGCCCAGGCCACGGCCGAGGCCAACCCCGTGGGCAAGGCGGACGTGGACGCGGAGATCGCGGCCACCATCGCGGAACTCAAGGGCGAGACCCCCGTGGTCGAGACCCCGAAGCCGAAGCCCCCGCGCAAGCAGGCGGCCAAGGCCACCCAGACCGAGGCCCCGGCCGCGGTCTGACCCAACCCACGAAAGGCGGGGTGACAACCATGTCACCCCGCCTTTCGGCGTCTCTCGACAGGAGCAGAGAAATGCAGAAGCGCACCGAGGATCGGTACCGCCAGTACGAGACCAACTTCTACGCAGCGTGCCCGTCGTGCCGCGCCGAGTGGAAGTGGTGCGAGTCCGCCCTCGCCTGGCAGGCGACGCACACCAACGCCTGCCGCTACATCCCGTGGTGGAAGGCGGAGCAGGTGCGTCGGGAGGCGGAGGCCACCGTCTCCCCTAAGGTGCCCGCGCTGGAAGGGGCAGCCGCATGACCCGCTGGATGGCGGTGCCCTTCATCGCCGGGCACTTCGACCAGGCCCCCGACGCCATCCTCGAAGGCGACCACAAGACCGAGGCCGGGCGCGTGAACTACATCAAGAGCCACGGCAAGCCGGGCGTGGAGTATGCGGTCGCGCTGCTCTGGCCCACCGGGCAAGGCTGGGTTCCAGCCCCCACCGTCACAGTCCCATCTCCCACCACCACCCAGGGTGACAAACCTGTCACCCGGAAATGAGAGGAAGTCATGAGCACCACACACCCCACCAGCCTGCGGACCCACGCGGACTGGGTTGCCTGGATCAAGAAGGGGCGCAGCGGATGCGACCGCCCCATCGGCAGCAACAGCCGAGCCCGCATCGACGGTGCGGGCGACGTGGCGTTGCGCTACTACGACACCGACGTTGTCATCTACGGCGCGGACGGCACGCTGACCATCGCCCACGAGGGCTGGGTCACGGCGCGCACCTTCCAGTTCATCGACCGCTTCGCCCCCGGCCGCCACTTCCGCAGCAAGGGCCGCGTGTTCTCCTGGCTGACCAACGGCAAAACCGAGCCGAAGGTGTGGAAGTGCCGCACCTGCAAGGGCGAGGGCCGGGGCCACCGGACCTACCTGTCGGCCTGGGACTACGAGACCCATGAGCGCATCGACCCGCCCGTGCGGGTCACCGATGAGTGGGAGTGCTACCGGTGCGAGGGCACCGGCCGTGCGGACTACGGCAGCAAGCCGCTGTACCTGCGCTGGGACCTGCCGTTCATGACGTTCGACCTGAACGACAACGACCCCAAGGCCCTCGTCCCGACCGCCGCTCACACCTGGGCGGTGGCGGCATGACCGACGACCAGGGTGACAAGCCTGTCACCCATCCGATGTGGACCGTGGGCGCGCTGCTCTCGAACATGGCCGCCCTCCAGGCCGAGGACGAGGTCGAGACTGACCTCGTCTCCGTGGTCGTGGACGCGCTGCCCATGTGTGACATCCACAAGTACGACCTCGGGCAGCCGGACGTGCCCGCCACCTACGACGGCAAGACCAAGCGCGGCCCGTGGGCGTACATGTGCGGCGAGTGCTTCGACGCCAAGGGTGTCGGCCTCGGGACCGGCCTCGGCCAACGGCTGGAGGTCCGATCATGAGGATCACGCTGCCGCTGGAGATGCTCCAGGTCATGATCGAGGGCGCGGAGCAGGTGCAGGGTGCGGCCAACGGCTTCGGTGAGTTGCTCACCTGCACCATCCGCGTGGCACCAGAGCAGGAGGGCGACCCCGCCCTCCTGCTCTCGTATGCGCGCGACCGTCGTGACTGGACCATCGAGTTCCCGCTGAACGAGAACGTGGGTGACAAGAATGTCACCCCGTAAGACCCGACGAACCGCCCGAGAGAGGAACGCCATGACCACACCCGCCCCCGAACCGACGACCGTGGTGAAGCGGCACGCGCTTCGCCGGGTCACGTTGCTGCGTGACCTGATGCACGAGTTGCAAGACGAAATCCTGGAGGACCCGGAGCGGCCTGCCCGCGGGAACCCGTTGCTCGACCAGTTCGAGAACGTCTCGCGGTCCTACCTGGCGGCGGCGTCCCGATGAGCCACGTCGCCGCGGACCCGACCAACCCGGAGTACCACATCTGCCCGGAGCGGCGAGGCGCGCACCACCACCTCGCCATCTCCGGCCCGATGCACCACCGCATCCTGCGCTGCGCCCACTGTGGCAAGGCGGAGTCCACGTTGCGTGCGGAGATCACTCAGAAGGGACGGAAGCGATGAGCGCGGTCCGCAGGCTGCGGCCGGTGGTCGCAGCCGAGACGGTGGCCGAGCAACTCCCGGCCCCCTACCTGGAGTGCCGGGACATGGGCCACCAGTGGGTCCATCGGACGGCGCATTGGGACGGGGCGCTGGCCTGCTACGTCGAGACGGTGGAGTGCCTGCGCTGCACCGCGGAGCGGGACCGGCACATGGGTCGTGACGGGTACCTCTCGTCCGCGACCCGCAACTCGTACCGCTACCCGGAGGGCTACCTCATCAGCACGGAGGAGGCGAACCTCATCAACAAGGAAGGGCGGGCCGCGGTCCGTCGTGCCCGGATCAGCAGTTGGCGGTGACAACCTTGTCACCCTCCCACCACAGAGAGGAAGCACCGTGAAAAGCACCACCATCCACACCGCGACGCTGACGTTCCAGCACCGCGAGCAGTTCCGGGACACCTACACCGAGGTTGACCGGCGAGGGGCGTTCTTCCACTACTCGGAGGCGATCTTCGTCAAGGTCCCGCACGGGGTGACGCGAGGCTGGCGCAACAGCCGGAACTGGCCGTTCGGTCGCAAGATCAAGGTCACCGTGGAGGTGGTCGGGAAGTGAAGCGATACCGCCTGACCTACCAGCCCGCCCCCGGTTGGGACGAGATGGTCTGGGAGCGGACTGCCGAGGAACTGCTGGTGCCTAACGGCGACGTACCGCTGATCGTCTGGATGTACCAGACCGCAGCGGAGCGAGGGCTGCCGATCAAGTTGGAGGAGGTGACATGACTGAGATGTGCGGTGCGATCTACCGGCGAGACCAGGCGCACGTTATCCAATGCACCTTCATCAAGGGGCACGAGTCCAAGTCCAACCACTCGTGGTTCGCACTACAGATTCAGGACCAGGTAGACGCAGAGGCACGAACGGTCGAGGTGAACCTGCCGATGCAGGTCCCCAAGAGCGTCGTGCCTCTGGTCGAGATCATCACCTCAGGTGGGTTGGACGCCCACCTGGAGGTGATTCTGGCGGCGTGCCACGGACGAAAGCGAGCACGGCACGCCACCAGGAGAGGAGAAGGGCGATGAACCTAGACGACGGGGGCGGGCTCGGGATTGCCTCCGGTGTTGGGGTCCTCCGGCTTGCCGAGTCCGGCGTCGGAGGGGAGCCAGGTCCAGGTGGCCTGGTCGTTGTAGATGACGGCGACCCATTCTCCGTCACCAGTCGGAGCGCCCTCGGGCTCGTCGGGGAGGTTGTACGCCTTGGGGGCAGCGAACTCCGGGAGTCCCTGTCCGGGGCGGACCGGAGCCCAGGGGAGGTCGTTGTCCGGTCGGTCACCGACGCCGGGGAGACCCTGGTCGGGACGATTGGGACCCCAGGGGAGGTCCTGGTCGGGGCGTCCATAACCGGGGAGACCCTGGTCCGGGTGCCCGTAGCCGGGGAGACCCTGATCGGGACGACCGCCGCTGCCGGGAAGTCCCTGGTCGGGGCGTCCACCCCAGCCACCACCGGGGAGGCCCTGGTCCGGGCGTCCACCCGAACCCGGAAGGCCCTGGTCCGGACGGCCATAGCCGGGCAGGCCCTGGTCCGGTCGGTTCGGGCGACCCGGAAGTCCCTGGTCCGGGTGACCGTAGCCGGGAAGTCCCTGGTCCGGTCGTCCGTAGCCGGGGAGGCCCTGGTCAGGTCGGCCGCCGATGGGGCGACCGTAGCCGGGGTCAACCGGACCCTGGTCCTCGCCCTCGTCTACCCAGGCGCGGACCGTGACGTAACGAAAACCCATGAGCGTTCCTCTCAATCAGCATGGTTGGTGCAGCCCAGAGTAGCGGCCCGGCCATGCTTGGGGCGGTGACCATAGATGACGGAGAAACCATCCAATGGCTCGTCGTCATCCTCGTCGTCGCCGCCCTCGGGTGGCAGACCGGACGACTCCTCATTGAAGCCACCGTCCGATTCTTCTGGCGGTTCGGGTACCGGGGTCGTCATCGCCATCCGCAGGTGGCCCTTCCTCCTGGCTTGGGCAGCGACGGGCGGCCTTGGCTTCGCGGTTGGCGCATGGGTCAGTTCACTCGACCGCCCTGGCTGGGTGAAGGTGGTCGCCATCGGCTTCGCAGCGGTCAGCATCGGCACGGCCAGCGCCCGCTTCCGGGCCTGGCTGTTCCGCCGAGAGGTGCGCCGGGTGGTTCGACGGGCGGCGCGAAAGGCCCGCGAGATGGGTGACAAGGATGTCACCTAGCCGTAGCGCAGGGTGTGCCCTCTTGTGCACACGGTGTGCCTATGGTAAGATGTAGTTATTGGGTTGAGGACTGCCCAGATTCAGCCCACATTCCGGGGTGACAAACGTGTCACCCCGTCCCACCACAGAGAGGAAGATCGGCATGAGCATTGCCGAGCAGGAAGTAGCGGAGGTCGAGACCGTCCCGGACACCCCGGAGGTCGAGACCGTGGACCTGCATGTACTGGTGGCGGAGATCATCGCCACCAACGAGCGGGCCGCGGAGGCGGAGGCCGTGCTGGAGGCGGAGAGGACCACCGTCCGGGCCTGGTATCACACGTTCGTCAAGGACTCGTGGGAGTACGCGGACCAGGCGCAGCACTGTCCCACCTGGGAGACGTGCGCCCGTGAGGCGGGCATCCCCGGACGCCCCGCCAACCGGGAGGTGCAGGTGCGGGGCAGCGTCATCACCCCGTTCACGGTCAGCAACATCATCCGCAAGATGGGGGTGAGCGAGGCGATGGCCGAGGCCATGTACGCCGGGCTGTCCGAGGACCAGCGGGTCACCACCGCCAACCACACCTGGAACCTGACGGTCACCCGGAAGGACATCGTCCCCCCGGACTGGGACCCGCTGGACAAAAAGTCCTTCAAGGCCGGGTGCATCTGCCCGGCCGGACGCGAGGCGTTCATCGCCTACGCGAAGCGCAACTACGGCCAGGACGTGCAACTGGCTGACATCAGTGTCGTGAACGGCTGCTCGGCCACGACCCATATCCCGCAGGAGGAGAAGTGAGTAGGACAGCAACGGTGGGTGACAGGCTTGTCACCCCCGGTGACCTCGTCACCAGGAGCCGTCGAGTCGGAGTGATCCTGGAGGTCAGCGACGGCAAGTACACCGTCCTCTCGGCCAAGGGCACCGAGGTCTGGAAGCCCGAGGACTGCCGCAGGGGCGGCAACCCGGCGACCGGCGTGACCTACGCGGTGCGGGCGCTGGAGGTGGTCAAGGATCGGGAGTCCAAGGCGGTCACCGACCTGGAGGTCCTGCGCCGCATGGACTCCCAGCAGCGGGCGCTCATCACCCGAGTCGCCCACAGCCAGGGCACCGCCCACGGGCTCGACTCCCGACTGGACGACATGCTCGCCCGGAACGGACTGGAGCGCAGGCCGGTGCCGATGCACCGCTGGGTGGCGATACACGCCCGGCACATCTACGACGGCACCACCCCAGCAACCTCGGTGGGTGCGGTCATGGGTACCGACGTGTACCAGACGTTCGGCCGGGTGCCGCAGCGGATCGTGGCGGACCGGATCAGGATGATCCAGATGCCAACCGAGACGCTGCCCTTCCGCAGCGTGGACGAGTGCACCTGTGAGTCGGAGTGCCCGCCCATCGAGGCGGTGCAGGCTCAGTGGGAGAACACGGCTCGCCTCGGTGCGGGGTGGCGGACCGAGATTCTCGGTCTCCGCATGGCGTTCACCACGGAGTCCCGGTCTGGTAACGGCTGCCGTCACCAGACCGCGCTCAGCGCCGTCGCCACCTGGGAGGAGGCGTTCCCGGACGCGACCCCGTTCCCGGTCCCGCTGACCGACCACTCCCTGGAGGCGTTCCTGCCGGGGGACACGGTGCGGATCACCCGCTCCGGCCACGAGATGCAGGTGGGCTGGGAGTTCACGGTGGAGAGCGTCCGTACTGACGGTCGCCTGGTCGGCCGCTCGGACGAACACACCCGGTTCGCCCACTACGTCATCCGTCAAGCGAACTGCGTGCGGGTCAACATCCGGGTCGGGGACCGAGTGCAGGTGGTCCACAGTCACAGCGGGCTAGCGGTGGGTGAGACCTTCACCGTCACCGCCGAGACCCAGAGCGGGCGCACGCTGATGTACGAGTGCACCAACGTCACCGGTATGCCCGGCTGGCTCGTCCAGCGGCAGTACGTCGAGAGGGTGACAAACCTGTCACCCACACCACCGGCTCCCGTCGCGGACGACGAGCCCTTCTAGACCTCTCCTGGTGGGAGAGAAGGCACCCGCCCCCCAAGCCCCTGCAACCGGGGGGCGGGTGTCCCCCACCGAGAGCGGTGCGAGCCGGTGACTGCTCGGCTACCCCGAGCCAGGAATCCCCCTGGTTGCCGAGCAGTCTCCGCTTCGCATCACCACGACGCGAAGTTCCCATCAATGAGAGGACCGCTCACTATGAGCAGCAACACCAGCACGAGCATCGCCACCCTGCGGGACATCATCGCCAGTTCCGGGTACTCGTACCGGGTCAACGACGACGACCTGCGCTCCATCGCGCAGAGCCCGAACCCGCGGGAGACCTGCGAGCGGATCGTCCGCAACCTGGGCGGTAGCCCCCGCGACTTCTCGAACCTCATCGACCGGGTCGTCGCGGCTGCTCAGGCCCCGACGCAGGGCACCCCGCAGGACTCGGCCCCGGACACCGCCGAGGTCGAGGAGGGCACCCTGACCGAGATCGCGGACCGCCTGCGGACGTTCGCCGCGGGCCAGGGCCTCCCCTCCGCGATGGTCGAGGAAGCCCTGGTCTACGCCGGGCTCGTCCAGCCGGAGCCGGAGGACGAGGAGGACGTGCCCGAGGGCGACCAGAACGCCATCAACGCGGCGATCCTGGCGACCCTCAAGAAGATGAACAAGCGCCTCAAGCGGGTCGAGAAGGCCCTCTGAGGTACCACCAGTAGCCCGGCCCCGTCAGGGGGGTCGGGCTACTGGTGTTTCACCCCTCAGCCGGTGTGGGTGACAAACCTGTCACCCACACCGGTAGTACAATGGAACACACCAAACCCACCACGAGAGGACCCGCCATCATGGCACCCCGCGTAACTCAGCAAGAGGTTCGCTTCCGCTCCCCGTCCGCCTCACGCACCGCGAAGATAGCCGAGATGCTCGGCTGGTCCCTGACCTGGGCGAGCCACCAGCATCGGGCGATCAAGGCGCGAGGACCCATAGACGACAAGGAAATCCTGATCCCGGTCACCACCTCGGTCAACGCCAACCGGGCACGGGCGATGCTGACGCAGGTGCTCCGGCACAGCGGGCAGGAACGAACGGACGCCCTGTTCATGGGCATTGAGGGCGACTTGTCGAAGGACGATGAACTCGCAGAACTCGCACTCGAACTCGGCATGGTCGGGCGAAGGGTCGATGAGCGCATCGAGCAGCGGCGCGAGGAGGAAGCCGAGGACCTGGTTGCGTCGATCATCCAGGCCGCGGTCAACAACCTCGTCTCTGAGGTTCGTGTCGAGCACGGCGCGAAGGGCGAGAAACTCAAGGGTGAGTGGTGGGCCATCGCCACCTCCGATGGCACCTACTTCGAGTGCCGTGACCACGAGCCGCCCTACCCTCGCGTCGAGACCAGGGCGGGGGTCGGCGGTCACAACCGGATGATGCACGGTGACCCGGAGGAGGTCGCTGCCACCCAGGCCAAGGCGCACGCCGCCACCGCGAAGCAGGCGGCGGACCGCAAGGCGCGGGTGACCGAGGTGACGCGCGTCCCCTGGCTCGCCAAGAAAGGGGCTGGGCAGGGCGAGGGTGTCGGCCGGGTCTACTCGCACGAGTTCGTGGATGAGGTCACCTACGCGGACGGCACCGTCGAGTACGAGTGCAACATCTGCCACGAGTTCACCCGCGAGAAGGGTCGGCCGGTCGCGCAGCACATCGGCGCGGCGCACAAGGACCGCGAGCGCACGCAGACCGTCGAGACCCACATCACCACCGAGTACCCGGCCCCGGAGTACCACTACCCCAGTGGGCACCCGCACCGCCGCAGCCGGAAGTTGCGGACCGAGGTGCTGTCCGCGCTGGACACCATCGAGAACTGGCACCTGCTCTCGCGTGAGGAACTGGCGACCCAGATCGAGGAGCGGATCATGGAGGCCCGGCCGGAGCGCCAGCCTGCGGAACCGCTGACCGACACCGAGATTCTGGCGCGCATCGCCATGCTGCTGGACCGTGGGCAGTTCGACCAGATGCGCCAGGAGGTGAACGCCCTGACGCAGCAGGTGGTTTCGCTGACCAGCGAGCGGGACGAGGCGCTCGTGAGCGCGGAGGTTGCGACTGCCGACGCGGCCAGGGCGCGCAGTAACCTGCGCACCTTCAAGGAACTCGTCAGCGAAGTCGAGGAGTGACAAACATGTCACCCTCGCTGTTCTTCGACAAGCAGGGCCAGCCCCTGCCCGACGTACTGACATGGGCCAAGTTGCTGGAGGACCCCGAGTACCAGGTGGTCGCGCAGGACGAGGTGCCCGGCCCGACCGGGCAGATGTGGGTCAGCACAATCTGGCTTGGCCTCCCGCAGAACCTCTCCGGCCTACCGGGGTACGGCCCACCGATCATCTTCGAGACGGCGATCTTCGAGTCGCCTCGCAGACTCATCTCCATCTGGGCTCGGTACGCCACCGAGCAGGCCGCGCAGGACGGCCACAAGTTGGCGGTCCAGGCGATAGCAGACGGAATCTTCATACCACCAGGAGAGGAAGCACCATGAAGGCAGTTCTGATGCCAGTGATCGGTGAGGCGACGGAGGTTGAGGTCGAGGAGGACTGGCGCTCTCTTGCCAATGCCATCGAGTCGCAGTACATCGAGGTGGTCCGCCCTCACGGGTTCGGCCCTCGTGACATTCGGGCGGGCTCGCCGGTCCTGATCGTGGACGAGGAGGGCGCGGTCCGCGGGGTCAAGTCGATCAACGTCGGGGCCAGCCTCCTGTATGGCGGACCCATCTACGGAGCGGTGCTGGTTCTAGGAGAGGGGATGGTCGATAGCGGAGAAGGTTTCGATGAGCCCGATCTGATCGGGCTGGAGAAGGTCCCGCCGCGGAGTGCGGACGGGTGGGTTGGCTACGTCAACGGGCTTGTGCAGGTCCTGGCACGGGCTCACGGAAGGGATATCTGAATGGTGCAGGCAGTCGAATACATGGACCGCGTTGCCAAGGGAGCCTCGGTCCTCACGGAGTTCGACAAGCATTGGCCGAAGCGGGTGCATCTCAAGCGTCTGGACATCGACAACATCGACGCCTGTGTCGTGGTGCAGGTGGTCACGGACTGCGACGGGTTCAACGAGGCCATCGAGTGGCTCGCGTTCCAGGAGCACGGGTGGGCCACGACCAGTGAGGGCGAGGAGTGGATCGAGGCTCACGGCTTCGACGCTGCCCACCCTGGCGACATGCCTCTGCTGAACCAGTTGTGGCGCAGCCGCATCCGTACACTCAAGGCGCACTTCCTGTAGTATAAATGAACACCATGAGCACAACCGAGAGGAGAGCCGTGCCGACACGTCGGCGCGAGATTCCGCCACGCCAGAACGCCCGAGACTGGGGTCCTGGCATCACGGAAGCCAAGCGCCATCCAGGGGAGTGGGTGCTTGTGTTCGAGCAAGCCCCACGGTCCCTTCCCAACGCGCACGTTCGGGGCAAGATCACCGCGTTGATATCAGACAAGTGGTGTTTTGACCTCATCACCCGCAACACCACGGGGATCAAGGCTGACATCTGGATCAGGGCTCGCACCTGGGAGGAAGTCGAAGCCGAGGAGGCAGCCGCCGCAGAGGCGGCCGAGGCAGTAGGAGAGGA
>Ga0184624_10000340_pt1 | contig 11648 bp, 12 predicted proteins | sample PLM3_5_b1_FD_133157 | JGI IMG/M metagenome (GOLD analysis project Ga0184624, IMG submission 133157) | Groundwater sediment microbial communities from an aquifer in East River, Colorado, USA - PLM3_5_b1 | ecosystem: Environmental > Terrestrial > Soil > Riparian zone | place: USA: East River...
CGATCGCTGCGGAGCGGTCGACCTGCTCTGCGGCCGCGGACGGGGCCGCGGTGAGCAGGCTGAGGAGGACCGCGATCAGGAGCGCCGCGCGCCTCACTCCTGCGCCGCCACCCCGAAGTGCTCGAGGATCGCCGGGGCGACGTCGCGCAGCGTCCACTGCTCGCGCTCGTCGGCCGACTTCGGGCCGCAGCCGACGAAGAGCAGTGGGCCGAGCGAGTCGCCGGCGTGCAGCGCCCCGTGGCTGCCACCGCCGGCGTGGCTGACCCCGCCCCAGTCGACCGCCTCGAACCCGGGCGAGAGGGAGACGACGAAGTCGCCGGCGTGGGGCGCCGCCAGCGCCGACCAGACCCGCGCAAGCGGGTCGGGATAAGTTTCACTGCGAAGGCGGCCGTCCTCGATCCGCGCCTCGAGCGCCTCCAAGTCCCCCTCCACATCCCAGCTGTCGCCGCGCAGGTCGCCGACCTCTCCCCCGGGCCGGAACCGAACCACCGCCTCGCCGCGCTCCACCGCCGCCCACTCGCCGCCGGACGGCACCCCAGGAGCCTGCCGGACCAGCGGCATCCCGTCGGCGCCTTCGAGCCGGCAGACGAGGTCCACCCCCTCGATCACCCCCAACCGCGCCGCCACCTCCGCCGGCTCGGCACGGTCCCCCTCGCCCGGCAGCAGATAGATGTGGGCGGCGCGACCGGTCGGGCTGACCGCCAGCTGCGAGTGCTCCGGCCGCTCCTCGGAAGGCTGCAGGACCGACCACTCGGCGCTCAGCAGCTCGGCCAGCGGCAGGCCGCGGTGGACCTCGGTCTGCGAGTGGTCGGCGAGCAGGATCACCGCGTGGCCGGCGAGGAACTCGTCGAGCCCGCCCGCTTCCTCGGCGTAGGTGGCGAAGGCGCGGTCGGCCTTGGCGATCGACTCGACCGTTGCCTCCGGACCATGCTGGTGGGAGTAGTTGTCGTTGTCCGGCAGCGAGAGCAGGAGGAAGTCGTAGAGGTCCTCCTTCAAAAGCTCGGCGGCGCAGCAGGCGGCGTAGCCATCGCGGTTGCCGGGGATCGAGGTCGATTTGCACGGCACCTCGCGACTCGCGTAGAGGTCGCCGTAGAAGAGGTCTGTCGGTCCCCAGGTGTGGTGGTGGAACTTCAGTTTCGTCACGTCAACTGCCCGTTTCAGCAGCCCCTCCAGCGAGACCTCGTGCCGCTGCCGGCCGCGGTAGATCAGGAACGGGGTGCAGGCGGTGCGCTCGCCGGCGTCTTCGAGGCTCTCGAAGACGGTCTCGATCTCCGGGCTGAGGTGGGCGAGGTTCAGGTTGTAGACGAGGTCGTAGAGGGCGCGGAAGACGCCGAAGGCGCGGGTCGCCTCCAGCGAGGATCCGTACTCGACGTAGCGCCGCTCGAGCCGGTGGTACCAGTTCATGCCGCTGATCCAGTGGCGGTCGGCGCCAACGCCGGTGACCATCTCGGCGCTGGCGACCGGGGTGACGGACGGAAAGCTGGAGACGCAGTCGGGGATGAGGACGCCGCGCTCGATCAGGGCGGCGAAGGTCGGTGCTCGCTCCTCCGCGATCGCGCGTTCGAGCATGTCGGTGCGGAGCGAGTCGACGTAGGTGAGGACGAGCTTCTTGCGGACCACCGACCGAATGATGCCCAGTGTCGGTGTTGCCCGAAGGGCGCTGTTAGCGGAGGACGCGGAGCCCGGCGTGTTTGCGCTGGGCGCGGCGGTGGCGGGATACGCCCAGCCAGATCAGCGCCAGGACGATGACGATGACGATGACCGGCAGCAGCAGCGCGATCGCGATCACGACCAGCGCCGCCAGGCTGACGATGAAGGCCAGCGCCCCACCGCCGCTGCCCTCGCGGCGGCTGGCGCCGTAGACGAGGTCGCTGATGACGACGCAGGCCAGCGCGGCTCCGACGAGGCCGAGCACGCCGCCGAGGATCCCTTCCAGCAGGAAGCCGGCGACGAAGCCGATTACGGCGGCGAGGATCGTCATTCGCCCGCGGGCGGACCCGTGGGTGCCGGTGGTGCCGGCGAGCATGCCGACGGCCATCCCGATTCCGAGCTCTTGGAGAACGTCCACGCCCCAAACCTAACCAACCGCGATGGGCGCGCGCTGATCCGCCACACTTGGGAGATGGCAGAAGTACCCGAGCCGACCCACCGCCGCCGCTCCCACGCCGGCACCCGCGACCTCGAGCGCTACGCCGGCCTGTTCGCCGAGCGGACGACGGTTATGCGCTCCTCGGCGATGCGGGACCTGATGGCGATCACGGCGCGGCCGGAAGTGATCTCCCTCGCCGGCGGCCTGCCGGACACCTCCACCTTCCCGCCGCAGAGCTTCGCCGCGCAGATGACGCGGATCGCGCAGGAGTCGGCGGCGAAGGCGCTGCAGTACGGGCCGACCGAGGGCTTCGAGGAGACGAAGGACTGCATCCTCGAGGTGATGGGCGCGGAGGGGATGCTGCCCGACCCCGACGACATCATCGTCACCACCGGCGGCCAGCAGGCGATCGACCTCGTCTGCAAGACGCTGATCGACCCCGGCGACGTCGTCATCTGCGAGGCACCCACCTACCCCGGCGCGATCCCCACCCTCTGCAGCTACCAGGCCGACGTCGTCCAGGTCGAATGCGACGAGGACGGGATGCAGGTCGAGCTGCTCGAGCAGCTGTTGGCCGAGCTCCGCGGCGAAGGGCGGCGGCCGAAGTTCATCTACTCGGTGCCGAGCTTCCAGAACCCCGCCGGGGTGACGATGTCCCTGCCGCGCCGTCAGCGCCTGGTCGAGCTGGCGCGCTCGCAGGAGATCCTGGTCGTCGAGGACAACCCCTATGGGCTGCTGCGCTACGGCGGCGAGCCGATGCCGCCGCTCTACCAGCTCGACGGCGGCGACTTCGTCATCTACCTGGGCACCTTCTCGAAGATCCTCTCCCCCGGGATCCGCCTCGGCTGGGCGGTGGCGCCGCCGCCGGTGATGGAGAAGATCGTCCTCGGCAAGCAGGCCGCCGACCTCTGCACCTCGACCCTGACCCAGTACTTCGTCCGCGAGTACTTCGCCGAACGGCGCTGGCAGCGCTACGTCGACGACCTGGTCGAGATCTACCGCGGCCGCCGCGACACGATGGTCGAGGCGCTGCGCACCTACTTCCCGGCCGAGGCGACCTGGACCGAGCCCGAAGGCGGTCTCTTCATCTGGGCGACGCTGCCCGACTACATCAACACCAGCGACCTGCTGGCGAAGGCGCTGCGCGCCGACGTCGCCTTCGTCCCCGGCCAGGCGGCCTACGTCGACGGCCGCGGCAGCCACTCGATGCGGCTCAACTTCAGCGGCGTCAACGATGAGGAAATTCGCGAGGGGGTGCGGCGGATCGGCAAGGTGATCGCCGAGCAGGTCGAGCTCTACGGGACGCTGACGGGAGAGCAGAGGGTGGCGGAGCCGGCCACCGAGCCGCAGCCGAACGTGGTCCCCTTCCGCAAGGCGGAGGAAGCGTGAAGGTCGCGGTCCTGAAGGGCGGCCGCTCGCTCGAGCGCGGCGTCTCCCTGCGCTCCGGCGCCCGGGCCGAGGACGCGCTCGACCGGCTCGGCCACGAGGTCCTGGCGATCGACGTCGGCTCCGACCTGGTCAAGCGGCTCGTCGCCGAGCGGCCCGACGTCGCCTTCGTCGCCATGCACGGGGTCGGCGGCGAGGACGGGACCGTGCAGGAGCTGCTGGAGATCCTCGCCATCCCCTTCACCGGCCCGAGCGCCGCGGCCTGCGCCCGCTGCATGGACAAGGTCCAGGCGAAGGACGCGATCGAGGAAGCCGGCCTCCCCACCCCCCACTGGTTCGCCTTCAACCAAACCGCCTTCCGCGAGTTCGGCGCCGCCGACGCCCTCGGCCGCTTGGAGGAGACGCTCGGCTTCCCGCTCGTCGTCAAGCCCAGTCGCGGCGGATCCTCGCTCGGGGTCAAGTTTGCGCGCTTGCCGGGCGAGGTCCCGCAGGCGCTCGTCTCCGCCTTCAGCTACGACGACCGGGTCCTCCTGGAGCGTTTTGTCGACGGCCGCGAGCTCGCGGTCAGCATCCTCGGCGACGAGCCGCTGCCGGTGGTCGAGGCGATCCTGCTCGGGGGCGACCGCTACGACTTCGAAGCGCGCTACGAGATCGGCCGCACCCGCTTCGCCTGCCCGGCGGAGCTGAGTGCCGAGGAGGAGCGCGCCGTGACCGAGGCGGCCCTCGCCACATACAGGGCCCTCGGTTGCACCGGCTTCGCCCGCATCGACCTGATCCTCGGCGAGGAGGGACCGTGGCTGCTCGAGGCCAACGCGATCCCTGGCCTCACCGACACCAGCCTCCTCCCCCAAGCCGCCGAGGCGGCGGGCCTCTCCTTCGAGGAGCTGGTCGAGCGGATCCTCGACCTTGCCCTGAAGCCGGCTACGGCTTAAGAGTCGCCCTGAGCGAAGTCCTCAGGGGTGACTTCGTCGAGGAACTCTTTGAATTTGTCGACGACCTCCTCGGTGTCTTCGACCTCGTGCTCGAACTCGATCGCCGACTCCTCGATGACCTCCTCGGCGGCGAAGATCGGCGCGGCGACACGGACCGCAAGCGCCAGCGCGTCGGAGGGACGGGAGTCGATCTCGACTTCGGAGCCGTTGACGGAGACCGTTATCGAGGCGTAGAACGTGTTGTCGCGCAGTTCGGTAACAGAGACCCGCTCGCACTTCGCATCTAGGTTCTCCAGCATGTCGGAGAGCAGGTCATGGGTCATCGGCCGCGGCGTCGAGGCGCCCTGCAGCTTCATCAAGATCGCCGCCGCCTCGGGATGCCCGATCCAGATCGGCAGGAACCTGTTTCCGTCCACGGTCTTCAGCAACACGATCGGCTGCTTGCCGACCATGTCGAAGCTGACGCCATAGATCTGCATCTGCTGCAAAAGAAGCTCCCGACCTGGTTGGAAGGCGAAGTATAGGTCGAGCTTCTACCCGCTCCCCGGCAACCGGGAACGACTGGACGCGAAGAGGAGAAGTGGGCGATCCTGGATTCGAACCAGGGACCTCGTCCTTATCAGAGACGCGCTCTAACCAACTGAGCTAATCGCCCGGGGAGACTGCTTGAAAACCGCGAAACATCGTAGCTGGGCGTCGCGGGCTCTGTCATCGGGCTGAAGCAAGTGCCGCTACGCCGGCCGATATCTCATCCATATGGCTGAAATATCATCCATATGGCTGGTAGACTAGTCGGATGGATCTCACCCGTCCCTACACTGCGGTCGCTCCCACCCTCGATCCAGGAGTTCTGTCCGTCCTCGCTGGAACCAACCGTCCGCTCACCGGACGCGAGATCGCCCGTCTTCTTGGCCGTCCCTCCCACAGCGGGGTGGGCGCTGCGCTCGACAGGCTCTTCGTTCAAGGGCTGGTCGACCGTGAGGAGGCGGGCCGAGCCTTCCTCTTCACGCTCAACCGCGAACACCTGGCAGCTCCAGCGGCCGAACTGCTTGCGGGCTTGCGCGAGGAGCTACTTCGGCGAATTCGCAACGCTGTCGATGCATGGGCAGTCAAGCCGAGCCACTTGTCGCTCTTCGGCTCAGCCGCCCGCGGTGACGGTGGCGCGGACAGCGACATCGACCTGTTCGTCGTAAGGCCAGAAACGGTCGAACGCCAGGACGACGTGTGGCGAGTGCAGGTCGACATCTTCGCCATCCAGATCGAGCGATGGACGGGGAATCCGGTCCGTATTGCCGAAATGGGCGAAGGCGAAGTTGCGCAGCTGCGAAAAGATCGGCCGGCGATCGTAGATGAGCTTCGGTCTGACGCGATAACCCTCGCAGGGCTCGATGTGTCGACCCTGTTGGAGGAAGCGTGAGTTCAGCTCGCACCAGCGGCAGAACCCAGACCTGCTCGAAAGAGCAGGTCCGTAATCGGCTGAGTCACGCCCGCAAGTTTCTCGAGGTTGCGGAGATGACCGCCGGAGAGGCGGGGGATATGGAGTACACCAGCGCAGCCGCCGCTCTGGCGGTCCTAGCTGGCATTGCGGCTTCCGATGCCGCTTGCTGCGCCGCGCTCGGTCGCCGAGCCCGGGGCCAGGATCATCAGCAGGCCACCCGATTGGTGGAGCAGGTCGAACCTGGAGGTTCGCGTGCCGCGAAAGCCCTCCGACGTTTGTTGAGCCTCAAGGACGAGGCGCACTACGGCCTATTCGATGTGGGTGGTCAGGACCTTCAAGCTGCTCTCCGCCAGGCCAGCACGCTGGTGGACTTTGCTGCTGTGACGGTTCGACGAGCACCGGCGTAGCCGATCAGGCGGAGCGCTTGCGGAGCCGGCGAGCGAGGGCGTGGGCCTCGCCGACGTCTTCGAACGGCAGCTCGGCGACGATCCCGTTGCCTTTGGCCCGCGCCGTCACCTCGTGTCCCAGTGCTTCCTCGAGCGCGTCGGCGACGTCGCTCAGGGCCGCCTGGGCGTCGGGATCAACCGGCGCCCGCTTTGGTTTCGTCTTCGGCTGGCTGGCCAGCCGAACTCTCTCCTCGGTTTCGCGAACCGACCAGCCGGCGCGGGCGGCGTCGCGGGCAAGGCGACGGCGGACGTCGTTTCCAGGAACCCCGAGCAGCGCCTTACCGTGGCCCTCGCTGAGATCGCCGGACTGCAGTAGCTCCAGGGCCTCGTCGGGCAGCTCGAGCAGTCGGATCAAGTTGGAGACGGCGGGACGGCTGCGGCCGACACGGCGGGCGAGCTCTTCTTTGGTCAGGCCGAGCTCACGCACAAGCGCATCGCAGGCACGGGCCTCCTCGACCGGGTTCAGGTCCTCGCGGACCATGTTCTCGATCAGCGCCGCCTGCAGCCGCTCCGCCTCCTCCTGGTCGCGGACCACGGCGGGAACCTTCTCGACGCCCGCCTGCTGGGCGGCGCGCCAGCGCCGCTCGCCGGCGACGAGCTCGTAGCTGCCGTCGGGGAGGGGGCGGACGAGGAGGGGCTGGACGACCCCGGAGGCCTCGATCGAGGCTGCGAGCGCCGCCAGCGCCTCCTCGTCGAAGTTGGTCCGCGGCTGCGAGGGATTGGGCTTGATCAAGGAGACGGGCAGCTCGCGCAGCTCCCCCGTTGCCGTCGCCTCGGTTTCCGGCAGGATCGCCGAGAGGCCGCGGCCGATCCCCCGACGGGCGCTAGCCACGGCCTGCCAGCTCTTTCGCCAGGGCTCGGTAGGCGACGGCGCCAAGGGAAGCGGGTGCGTGCTCGGTCACGGGCAGACCATAGCTCGGCGACTCGGCGACTCGAACGTTGCGGGGGATCACCGTCTCGAAGACCATGCCGTCGAAATGGTCGCGCAGCTCGGCCTCTACATCCTGCGCCAGGCGGGTGCGCTCGTCGTGCATGGTTATAAGCAGACCCGAAACCTCTAGTTGAGGGTTCAACTCACGCCTGATCAGGCCAAGAGTTTCCAGGAACTGGACCAAGCCCTCCAGAGCCAGATACTCCGCTTGAACCGGGACGATAACCCGGTCGGCGGCGGTGAGAGCATTGACGCTGACCGGTCCCAGCGACGGCGGGCAGTCCAGCAGAGTCACCGCAAACCGCTCGCGCAGCGGCCCCAGCCGTTCCCGCAGGCGCGTCTCGGAGCCCTGCATCCGCGGCAGCTCCACGGCGGCGCCGGCAAGGTCTTTGTTCGCGGGGACGAGCCAGAGATTGTCGGGCCCGGCCGGCCGGGCCGCCTCGGCGACGGAGGTCTCGCCGGTCAGGCAGTCGTAGGAGGAGGGGTGGAGATCCCGATCGCCGCCGAGGGCGACCGTGGCGTTGCACTGGGGATCGAGGTCGACGAGCAGGGTCTGGTTCCCCTCCGCCGCAGCGCAGGAGGCGAGATTGACAGCGGTCGTCGTCTTCCCGACCCCGCCCTTCTGGTTCGCCACGGCGTAGACCTTTCCCATCGGGGATCAGCCTAGTCAACGCGCCGCCCGCATATTCCCCAGCGCATTCTGTAGCGGTCGGATAGCCTGCTGCCCGTGTCCGAGACCAACGACTGGCCCGAGAATCCCGCCGAGCGTGCCCAGGAGCTGGTCGAGGGAGTGCTGGACGAGCTCGATCTCGACGGGGACGTCGTCGTCGAGGAGGACGACGAGAGGATTCTGCTCACCGTCGAGGGCGAGGGCGACTACGGCCTCCTGATCGGCAAACGAGGGCAGACGATCGACGCGCTGCAACTCCTCTGCTACCAAGCGGCTTTCCGCGGCCTGCGCGAGCGCAAACGAGTGATCGTCGACGCCGCCGGCTACCGCGAGCGGCGTCGCGAGACGCTCGAGGGACGCGCGGACCGCGCCGCCGACCAGGCGCAGACCAACAACCGCATCGTCGAGATGGACCCGATGAGCGCGCAAGAACGACGGGTCGTGCACGAACGGCTGAAAGAGCGCGCCGGGATCGAGACTTACAGCGAGGGCGACGAGCCCAACCGCTGCGTGATCGTCGCGCCGCTGCTGCCCGAGTGAGCGCCGACCCGCTCGCGACGCTGGACGACCGGCAGCGCGCGCGCCTGGAGACGGTGCTCCAGCTCCTCGCGGAGGAGCGGGCCTCGGTCAGCTCCGTCGTCGACGATCGCGCCTGGCAGGTGCATGTCGCCGACAGCCTCACCGGGCTGGAGGTTCCGGAGCTCCGCGAGGCGGGGCGGATCGCCGACGTCGGCGCGGGAGCCGGCTTCCCAGGTCTCGCCCTGGCCGTGGCCCTTCCGGAGGCGCAGATCGACCTGATCGAGTCGGTCGGCCGCAAGTGCGAGTTCATGCGGCGGGCGGCGGAGGCGGCGGGGATCGTCAACGCGCGGGTCCTCAACGCCCGATCCGAGGACATTGCCGCCGAAGCAGGCCGGGAGTCCTACGACGCGGTCGCGGCCAGGGCCGTTGGGCGCCTCTCAACGCTGGCGGAGCTCGCATCCCCGCTTCTGAAGCCAAATGGGGTCCTCGTCGCCTGGAAGGGCAAACGAGATCCCGAGGAGGAAGAGCAGCTGGTCAACGCTTCTGCAGCGCTGGCGATGGCACCGGAGCGGGTCCTCGCCGTCGGCGACCGCGCGGGCAGTCAGCACCGCCACCTGCACATGGTCCGCAAGACCGGGCCGACGCCACCGAACCTGCCTCGCAACCCGGGGATCGCGAAGAACCGCCCCAAGGGCTGAGGCGCAGCCGAAGCGTCTAGCGGCGGCGCTTCTTCTTGCGCGGGGGCGGCGGGGGCGGTTTCGCCGCCTGGATCGCGGTCGCCCCCTCGGGGGTCGCCGTGACCGGTGGCGGGACGACTTTCTGGATCACCAGCTGCTGCCCGATCGTCCAGACGTTGGTCGTGATCCAGTAGAGGATCAGACCCGCCGGGAAGCTGAGGATGAAGGGGACGAAGATGAACGGCAGCAGCATCATCAGCCGCTGTTGGTTCTTATCGGCGGTGATCGACATCACCATGCTGGAGATCAGCTGGGTGCCGACGTAGAGGCCGATCAGGACGATCAGTTCCGTGCCGGTTGCCTTCGCGGTGAGATCGTTGATGAAGAAGAATTCGGCTCCGTAGGCGGCGCAGTGGCCCGCCTCGGGGCAGCCCATGTCCGCTGGGAGCTCGTTTTTGAGCGTGTAGAAGAGCGTGATGAAGACCGGCAACTGCGCCAGCAGCGGGATGCAAGAGGCAAAGGGGTTGACTTTGTTCTCTTTGTAGAAGCGCATCATTTCCTGCTGGAGGCGCTGTTTGTCGTTTTTGTACTTCTCCTGCAGCTCCTTCATCTGCGGCTGCAGCGCCTGCAGCGCGCGCATGCCTTTCAGCTGTTTGTAGGTGAGCGGCAGCAGCAGTGCGCGGGTGCAGACGGTGAGGGCGATGATCGACATCCCCCAGGAGAGGCCGGCCTCGTCGTGGAAGAACTGCAGGACCGCGCTCGCGACGTCGATCAGCGGCTGCAGGATGTTTGCGGTGAGGGGGATCATCGGTGGGCTTCGTGGTACTCGGCCGGGTGGACGGGGCCGGTGCGGAGCGTGAATCTATCGGGGACGGGGTCGAAGCCGCCGTGACTGAACGGATTGCAGCGCAGAATCCGCCAGGACGCGAGGAGAAACCCGCGCAGGACGCCGAACCGTTCGACCGCCTGAACTGCATAGGCGGAACAGGTGGGCTCGTAGCGGCAACGGCGGGGAAAGGCGGGTGAGATCCAACGCTGGTAGGCCCGAACCGGGGCCAGGAAGACCCGTTTCACGTGGAACGGCCCCCGGCAAGCGCCTCTTCAAGGTTGGCGGCGACACCGCTCATCCCGTCCCGCTCGATCAGCTCCTTGATCTCGCTCCGGGCGACGATCACGAAGTCATGGCGGGGTGGAAGCCGATCAGCGAGTCCCCAGAACGCCTCGCGGAGCACCCGCTTGACCCGGTTGCGCTCGACGGCGCCCCCGACCTTGCGGCTGACCGAGACGCCCAGCCGCACCTCCTCGCGCTCCTCGTCCTTGCGCGGGAAGGTGTAGAGGACCAGGTAGCGGGTGGCGTGCGAGGAGCCGTCGCGATAGACGCGGTCGAACTCACCGCTTCGAGAGAGGCGCCGTCGCTTCGGCGACGCCATCAGATGACCGGCTGGGGGGCCGCGTGCAGTCGGGGGCGCGCGTGGTCGAGCAGATCAAGGACGCAGGCTGCAGCCTTTGGTGGTGCCAAAGGCAAAGCCGAGGACGCAGAGATGCGAAGTGCCACGCGCGTCATCCGGACGTGCGGGGCTCCCCAGCCGGTCATCTAAGGAGTCAGGCGCTTGCGGCCTTTGCGCCGGCGACGTTTGAGAATGGCGCGGCCGCCGCGGCTGCTCATCCGAGCGCGGAAACCGTGGGTCTTGGCCCGCTTCCGCTTCTTAGGCTGGTAGGTGCGCTTCATTGCCGGCGGAAGTATAGGGAGGCCGCCGAAAATCTTTTCTGCGGGATTTGCGAGGCGCCCCGGTTGGCCGCTCAGGCACGGCGCTATGGTCGCCGCGCAGTGCCTGACGACTCCTCCCAAGACGACCTCGGCGCCCATTGGCGCGCGGCGCAACAGCGGCTGAGCTCGTCGGTACCGGATTCGACCTGGCGGCTTTGGCTGGAGCCACTGGAAGCCGTCGGGGCTGAGGGAGAGACGCTTTTCCTCAGCGCCCCCGAGGGAATCCGCGCCTGGACCGAGCGCCGCTACACCGCCCTGATCGGCGAAGCGCTGCGCGAAGCGGGAACCCCTTTTCAGCAGGTCAGCTTCGCTGCAGCGCCGGGCAGCCCGAGCGCGGGAGAAGCCGAACTGGAGCTGAATCCCAACTACACCTTCGAGCGCTTCGTCATCGGCCCGGGCAACCGCCTCGCCCATGGCGCCGCGCTCGCGGTCGCCGAGGCCCCCTCGGAGGCCTACAACCCGCTCTTCCTGCACGGGCCGCCGGGCCTGGGCAAGACCCACCTGCTGGCCGCGATCGCCAACTACCTCCGCGATAACGCCCCCGCCCTCAGCGTCCGCTACACGACGGCCGAGTCTTTCACCAACGAGTTCGTCGCGGCGCTGAAAACCTCCGGCGCCGAGGCCTTCAAGGCGCGCTACCGCGACATCGACGTGCTGCTGATCGACGACGTCCAGTTCCTCCAGGGCAAGGCCCGAACCGCCGACGAGTTCTTCCACACCTTCAACGCGTTGTACGAGGGCGGCGCCCAGCTCGTGCTCACGGCCGATCGGGTCCCGGCCGAGCTCAAGGAC